>OBLF01000505.1_pt1 | contig 42063 bp, 22 predicted proteins | sample 1519231 | NCBI WGS metagenome assembly OBLF01 (sample SAMEA2602895, study PRJEB22501) | metagenome | reverse complement strand
TGTAAGCGGCAAGGCGCTCCGCCTTGCTGGCGATTGCTTCACTCATGAAACTCTCCTTTGATTCATGGTTCAACAGTGAATGTGTTGATTGCGGGCTTCCCTGCCCATTAATTACCAATCGGTAATTAGTTTTTGTTGTTACCTTACGGCCCTCCCGCGGAGAGCGCAAGCGCGCCTTGGCGCGTCGCCCCCCCTCCCTCGGGAACCGTCGTTCGACTTGACGGCGCAGTCACTAATTTATGTACTTAGTAACCGTTCAGTTAAATCATATTATGAAATACTTTTTCTTGCTGTTCCCGGCGTGTTCCAACCTATGCAGGCCTCTCGCTCCCCGTTGTGCTGTACCGTGGTAAGTACCAAGAGAAGGAGTTGCCGGATGCGTCGACGTATGGAGAAAACACCCAAACGAAGGATGAGTGCCGAGGATCGCAGACGCAGCATCCTCGAAACCACCATCTCGTTCATCTCCCAGTTCGGATTCTGGGGATTCACCATCCGCGACGTGGCGCAGGCTCAGAACATCACCGAGGCAGGCCTCCTTTACTACTACAACACCAAGGAACAGCTCCTTGAGGAAACCCTCAAGTACGCCGATCGCATCAATCAGATCGCCATCGCCAAGCATCTTGGCGTGGAGGGAGTGACGGGCGAGGTCCTTGAGGACGGCATCGCATATCACTGCGATCTTGGTCTCAAGGCCATCTCCACAGGAACCGTGGAAACGAATGCCGCCCGCCCCGAGATGGTCCGCCTCTATACCCTGCTGGAAAGCGAAGCCCTGAGCAAAGACCACCCCGTGCACGAATACTTCGAACAGCGCGAAATCAATCTGCTCAAGGAATATGCATTCGCCGCCAAGCGTGACGCCGTACCCGATCCCGAGCGCACCGCATTGCAGGTTCTATCCGCAATGGAAGGCCTGCAACTGCGGTGGCTCAACGGATCGCACGATATCGACTTCGTCGAGGAATGGAAGGCCATCATCGACCTGCTTATTCCATAAGAGCCGATCGGCACGGTTCTAGCCCGCGATCACCGCAAGGTTCCATGGACCGATCTCCAGCTCGTCGCCCACGGCCACTTGGGAGCCGGCCTTGAGCGCGACGCCCGCATTCACCGTTTCATCGACCTCGCCATCCCTGCCGATCACCTCCGGAGCGACCACCACATCGCCCGCAACGGGGCTGGCGACTACAACCGGTTCGGCGGAATAGTTCAGCAGGTACGTGACCGTCTCGCCCTTGGTGTTCACACCCTGGCGCACGGTAAGCGTTCCGGCGAGCCCCGCCCCCGCACCGTCGACACCGGCATGAGTCACGGCCTCGCGCAGCACCTCGCGGATCGCATCGGCGTCGAGCAGCGTGGCAATCCATTCCGCGTCGCCCTTACCGAAGGCATGACGCGTGATCGCCGCATAGCCCTTCCACGCGTAGTGCCCGTACGATGCCAGCACCTGCGTGCCTTCGGCGGCATCAAGCAATTCAATCAACGACTGCGCCTCGGTCGACTGCGTACCAGCAAGCGGGCCGGCGAACTCGACCGGCACGTTCTTCGGCCGGGTGAACTGATTGTAGGTCATACCGAACACGTCGGTGAGATTGTGCGGTGCGCGGTCATGCCACACAGTCACCTCGTCGTCGGCCACGAAGGAACGCATCGTGGCGACCAGGTGACCGCCGTTGGCGACGAAATCACGCAGACGATCCGTGGTCTCCTGCGGCGTGCAGTACAACGCCGGGGCCACGATCATCTCGTATGCGGCCAGGCGATCCGCCGACGCGTCGGCGGGGACGAAATCGCATTCGACATTGAGTTCGAACAACGCATCGTAGATATTGCGCACCACGTCGTTGTATTTCAGACTGCCGCCGAACGGGAAGCCCGCCTCGATGAGGAACCAGTCGAGCGCGGTCAACGACTCGTTGCTCACCATGATGGCGACCTTGTTGCGCTTCTTCAGGTGGACGAGCCGCTCCCCCACCTCCGGCCTGGCGACCTCACGGCCGAATACGCCGGCCTCGCGGTATGTGGGATTCGGTTCAAGATCGTGGCTCAAAAGCCCCTTCCAGTATGTCTCGAAGGAATTGTGGATGGAATGCCAGTGCCAGTATTCCACCATGTCGGCGCCGGAAGCGAGGTGGGAGTATGCCTGCAAGCGCAGCTGACCGGGGAACGGCACCCAACCGTGCTGGCCTTGCGCCTCGGTTTCGAGCACCAGATAGTTCTTGCCGTCTTTGGTGGAGCGGGTCATATCGCCGCCGAAGGCGATCTCCTTGCCGGTCAGATCATCCTCGGTGGGGTGGTAGATGTCCACGCCGGTGATGTCCACTGCGGTCGCGGCCTTGAAGTGGTCGACGGCCGGCTGCACGCCGTAGGAGTATCCGCGCCATTCGAAATCGAAGTTGTGGGTGATGAACTGGTCGTCATGCGCGTATTCGCGCACGATGTCGGCCTGCCACTGCAGGAAGGCGCGCACCTGGTCGCGGCGGAACTTGTCGAATTCGCCGCCCAGGGACTCGTTGATGGTGGCGGTCACGTCCGGGAAGTCCTCCCAGGAGTCGATGCGGTTGGACCAGTAGTCGAGGCCGAAGTGGTGGTTGAGCTCGTCCAGATCGCCGTGGAACTTCTCACGCAGGTATTTGACGAACAGGCGCTGCATATCGTTGGAGACGGAATCGTAGTACTTCGTCTCGTTGTCCACCTGGTAGCCGATGACGGCAGGGTGGTCGGCGACATGGGCGATGAGCCTGCGGATCACGCGCTCACCGTAGAAGCGATACGCGGGGTTGACGATGTCCATGATCTGGCGCGCACCGTACTTGCCCTGGCCGTTCGGGGTGACGGCCAGCACATCCGGGTGCATCTTGACCAGCCATGACGGCACGGCATAGGTCGGCGTACCGACGATGACGCAGATGCCGGCCTTGTGCGCAGCGTCGAGCGCACGATCGACGTGGCTGAAATCGAATACGCCCGGCTGCGGCTCGCAGGTGCTCCATGTGGATTCGGCGATGCGGATGACGTTCAGCCCGGCGTCCTTCATCATGCGCATATCCTCGTCGATGCGGTCAATGCCTTTCATCATGAGGTATTCGTCATAATAGGCGGCGCCGAACAGGATATGATCCACGCAATTCCGGCTCATAGCTCCTCTTTCCATTGTCTTCGTTGACGTTTCCACCATTGGTCGTTAGACGTCCATTTATATCTAACACTCATTAGATATAAATAATCTATACTCATGGAAAACAGTTGTCAACTTCTGTTATCTACCGCGTGTTAGATATATTTACACCACAAAATCCCCGCAAAATACGCCGTTTTCAAACGGCTACACCCTCACAACGGCCTAACTATCTTTCGAATGATAAGTAAAAGGCGACCCTGCCTTACCACCAGCAGAGCCGCCCACGGGAGCAATCAGCCCCTCAACGGTATCTATCCCACACCGGAGATGGGAAGATCAACCGTTCGAAAACCAGCCACTCGTCGTATATGTCGATCGGCGGCTTACGCGCCCAACGCAGCTGGATGCCGTCCAACGCCTCTATGCACTGGCGCACCACCGGTCGCATATTCTCCCACCCGCCGATCTCGGGCGGCAGCTTCCACTTGCATTCGGAATACTGGCTCCACACGGTGTCGGGCCGATTCTCGAAATAGTCATGCAACGGATGCTCAGGACTGAACGATTCCGATTCAAGCACCATATACAGCTGCAGCAGACTGCGGCGCTGCGCATTGAACCGCACCAGAAAACGCAGGTACGCAGGGAACAGCATGCCTTCCGGATCACTGCCCGGCAGTCCGGAAGCAATGAAATCGTCAGGCGTGCCCTCGGCATCGTAGTTGTCGGTGATAAGCATCGACAGCAGATTCTCCTTGTTGCCGATGTAATGCAGCATACCCGGCTGGCTCATGCCGACCGCATCCGCGATCTCCTTAAGCGACGTGCCGTAATACCCCTTCTCGCCGATCAGCTTCACCGCGGCCTGAATAATCTCGCTTCTGCGCTCCTCCGGATTCTTGCGGACGCGCTTCTTCCCCTTGATAGTCATGGCTTCCAGTCTACCGAATGGTCATTCGATAGCAGTATGCCGCATGTTGACCACGAATCGGCCAGCATGCGGCATAGTTGGATAACGCCACGAAAGGACATCGATCAGATGGCTCAGCCCTGGAACACCTCGGGGTGCTTCGGATCTCCTGGAATATCGTCGAGCAACCCCTCAAGCCCCAGGAACTCGCGCCAGAAGTCAAGCGGCTGGCCATACGGTGCGGCCTCACGCCCATGCGCCTGCAGATTGGCCTTGGCCTCGAATACATCCTCCTCGCGCAGCCCGTCGAAATAGCTTTCCAGGCGAATACGATTGGCCGGCACATAGAACAGGGAGGCGATGATCTCCGTCAAACGCTCCGCACGCTCAACCGGCAGCGAATCCCAATGACGCAGTTCGATGAAGTTCTTCAGGCGTACCTCATTGAAATGCGTGGAGATGATGTGGTTGATCTCGTAGTCGTTGAGCTCGCGATCGGGGTACACCTCCCCCGCGTTCTCACGGAAGGCCACACGATGCAGCTCCTTGCCGGTCGCACCGGCGTCCACCGCTTCGGGAGTATGCGTCAAGTCGGCGAACATGAGCGGCGTGCACAGCACGTCACGTGCATAATCCTCCCAGCCGAACCGTGGATCGAACAGACCGGGGATGACATTCGTGCGCTGGAAGTCAAGGAAATCCCACATACGCTGACGCAGCAGCGGATACGTGTTGAGCTTGCCCTCGAAATACGGGCTGTTGCGGAAGAACCACGCCAGAATCGGCCCGATGGCGGTACCGACACGCATCTTGGCAATGGAATCGGCCTCGTCCACATAGTCGATGCTCACCTGCGTGGAGGCGGAGCACCGCATCATGCACGGCCCGAACTCCCCTACCCTGCCGAGATAATCGGTCATGGCATCATAGCGATCCTTGGGGTTGACGGGAATGTCGGCGAAACTGGACTTCGGCTGGTAGCCGTAATGCACGAGCCTGAAGCCAAGCTCCTCGACGATGGGATCGACCTGACTGCGGAATTCGCCGTACAAGGCGTTGAGCTCCTGCGGCTCATGCAGCACGCCAATGGACGTCTCGATCTGACCGCCCGGTTCCAGCGACACCGACAAGCCTTTACGCCCAAGGCCGACCAGATGCCCGTTCTCCCAATATTCCTTGCTGTCGTCATAATACGGCGCGATGCGTTTGAGCAGCGTTTCGATACCGTTCGGCTCGTAATAGCTGACGGCGGTGTCATCGGCGTTATGGACCGGCAGATGCTCGATCTCCACACCGAAACCGCCGGCGCCCCGCTTGGAGCACCCCTTCTCGAAGAACTTCAACAGACTATCGACATGCTTGGGGTTCGGCTCGGCGAGCAGATGCGCATAACTGATTCTGGGAGTAACCATGGGCTATATGGTATTCGCGGAATTCCTCAAGCGTGCCGAGAATCCGCGAATTGGCTATATGAAAAACTGATGGCAAGCGGCATGCAACCGCAGGGGCGCTACACGACGCAAATCGCCGTCATGCCCGGATGAGCAAGGCCGCCACCGCCACAGCCTCGGCGCGATATGAGCGAAAGCCTTATTGACCTTATTCTTCGGCGTTCGGATTGCATTCCACCACACTGAGCGCCACCACGCCATCCGCGGTGTGTACGAACACGTTCGCGCTCCCGCCGACGTCTTTCAGCCCCTTGACCAGGTGGGAGATCGGTTCGGAATCCAACACCGGCAGCACCTGGGCAACGCCGTCCGCATCCGTGACGGTCAGGGTGTCATCCAGATAGCCCGTGGCCAGCGTCTCGTCGATCGCACTTTCGAAGTCGCTCAGTTCACGAATCTCCTTCTCCGCGGACTTATTGGCTGCCACCTCGACGGCATGCTCCACCGCTTCATCCAGCTTGTCCTGCTCGCTCATCAGACCTTTCCTTCCGTACCAATTCACACGCATCTCGTATTGCTCAGCAGGCACGTCTCTGCCCGCCTTTGCAGGAAACGGGCATGATACGCCATGCCGTATGCGTTGGAAGCACCTTACCGCCGCAAAGTATCAAGTCCATTTCGCGGATGAAAAACTCCCATATAATGGACATCGCATGATGGATGGTCTGATGGGCACTGCCTGGATTCGCCCCGTCATCAGACTGGCGACTGCCCGATGGAAATCTCATAGCCGTCTTTTCCCAGGCAAGATGCTACTAATAAGCGGATAGCCATATGCATATACGGCTATCCGCTTTCGTCACGAGTCATGCAGCGCGAAACTATTCGCCGCCTTGCTCCTGCTGCTTCTTGTGCATCTTCTTGGCGGCGGCGATCATCAGCTTGATGCGGTTAAGCTGGTTCGCCTCGGAAGCGCCCGGATCGTAGTCGATGGACACGATGTTCGCTTCCGGGTGCAGACGGCGGATCTTGCCGAACATGCCACGGCCCGTCACATGGTTCGGCAGGCAGGCGAACGGCTGCGCGCACACCACATTCGGGCAGCCCGACTCGATGAGCTCGAGGATCTCGGCGGTCAGCAGCCAACCTTCGCCCGCCTGCACGCCCACCGACGTCACCTCGCCGGCCTTCTTGACCAGCTCCGGCATCGGCAGATCCTGCGAGAACTTGCCGTGCGCCAGACCGATGGCCTTACGCACCGGCGCATTGTACAGGTCGAGCCCCTTGCGCATCGCGGCGTAGCCGAGCTTGTTGCCGCCCATGCCCAGGTAATGGTCGTTCCAATCGGAAATGTACGGGCGGGTGGTCATAAATTCCATGATGCCCGGCACCACGGCCTCGCAATCCTGTGATTCGATCACATCGACCACATGATTGTTGGCGTCCGGCTGATACTTGACCAGGATCTCGCCCACCACACCGACACGCACCTTACGCGGAATGTTCCTGAGCGGCAGCGCGTCGAAGGACTTCACGATCTGCCTGACGAGCGTCGGATACGGCAGGTAGCCCTTGCCGATGAACCGTTTCGCCGTCTTGGAATGACCATGATGCTCGAGCGTTTCGCGCACGATCGTGTCCCATGTCTTATACAGCTTGTTGGCGCTGCCGGGCGTCACCTCGTACGGGCGCACGCGGTACAGGCATTTCATCAGCAGATCGCCGATGATCAGCGCCTTGATGACACGATGCAGCAACGCGGGCGTGGCCTTGAAGCCCGGATTATCCTCAATGCCCTGCGTGGAAATGGCGATCACCGGAATCTGCGGGTAGCCGGCATCCACCAACGCCTTGCGAATCAGACCGAAATAGTTGGTGGCACGGCACATGCCGCCGGTCTGTGTGATGGCCAGCGCGGTATGGTCGGGATCGTACCTGCCCTCCAGAATCGCATCCACCAGCTGGCCGATGACCATGATGGCCGGATAGCAGGCGTCGTTGTTCACATATTTGAGACCGGTTTCCACATCCTCACGGCTGGCATGTTCAAGAATGTCGAACTTGTAGCCGCCGGAACGGATGACGGATTCCACCAGGGAGAAGTGAATCGGGCTCATCTGCGGAGCCACGATGGTGTAATCCTTCATATCCTTGCCAAAAGGCACGCGGTTCGCATACTTCGACATGGTGGCCGAATTATGCGCGGAAGCGCCAGAGCCCTTGCCGTTCGCAGCGGCACGCCGGGAAGCCTGCCTGACGGCTTCGGTGAGCTTCGGATTGGCCTTCATCACCGCGTCGAGCATGACCTGACGGCCCGGAGTGGGGGCTTCGGAACCGGTCCTGCGGAATTCACCCTGCCTGGGCGCGGCCTGCCGTTCTGCGGACTTGAGTTGGGCTTCGGCGGCGGCAAGCTGGGACTTCGCCTCTTCAAGCTTCGCCTTGGCCTCGGCGACTGCGGCATCGTCGACAGGCTGGTCGAGTTTGCCCGGCATAGCGGCCGGCAACGCACGCCTATGATTGCGCTCACGCTCTTCGACGGCGGCCTTGAGCGAGCGCAGACGGATCTTCGCCGCACCCAGGTTCGAGACCTCGTCGATTTTCAGCATGGTGTACACGTCGGCCTTGTCCGCCAGGATCTCCGATACCTGGTCGGTGGTGATGGCGTCGAGACCGCAGCCGAAGGAGTTGAGCTGCACGAGTTCCAACCCCGGGTAGGAGGCCACGAAGTTGGCCGCCGCGTACAGGCGGGAATGGTAGGCCCACTGGTTGGTGACGCGCAACGGCATCTTGGTGACCTTGCGGTCGCCGACATGCCGGAAGCCATCGGCGTTCTTCGCGCGCGGATCGTTGTCGCCGTCGGCCAGGAATTCGCTGAGGCTGAGCTTCTCCCCCGGCTGCAACTCGCAGATGGAGTCCTCGGACAGGACCACCATACCCAGCGAGCAGATGGTTTCGGGGATGCCGTGGTTGATTTCCGGATCGACATGGTACGGGCGCCCGGCAAGCACGATGCCCCGGCAGTCGTGTTCCTTCATGTACGCCAGTGCGCGCAGACCCTCCTGCTGCACATCATGCTTGAACACCTTGTCTTCGGCGTATGCGGCCTTGACCGCCGTTTCGGCTTCCTCACGGGTCACGTTGGCCCATGCGAACTCCTCGACGATACGGTCGATCATCAGCTCATGATTGGCGAGGTTGAAATAGGGGCGCATGTAGTGCACGCCCTCCTCGCGCAGTTCGGGCATGTTCGCGCCGATGACCACCGGGTAGTTCGCCACGACCGGGCAGTTGTAGTGGTTGTCGGTGTTGGGCACAAGATTCTCCTCGTAACTTACGCACGGGTAGAAGATGGTTTTGATGCCCTTGTTGAGCAGCCACTTGATATGGCCGTGCACCAGCTTGGCCGGGTAGCAGATGTTCTCGGAGGCGATCGATTCGATGCCCGTCTCGAACAGTTCATGCGAGCTGCGGCCCGAAATCACGACCTTGAAGCCCAGTGAGGTGAGCAGCGTGAACCAGAACGGATAGTTCTCGTACATGTTGAGCGCACGCGGAATGCCGATCTCGCCGCGCGTGGCCTTCTTGTCGGTCAAACGGCGGTAGGCGAAGCAACGCTTGTACTTGTAGTCGTACAGATTCGGCCTGTCGGAACGCTTGCGCTTGGCGTCGCCGCCGCGTTCGCAACGGTTGCCGGTCACATAACGGGCGCCGTCGGCGAAGGTGGTGATGGTGAGCTTGCAGTGGTTCTGGCACAGCTTGCACACGTCGCGCTCGGTGGTCATGGTGAGCGCGTCGAGCGCGGCGCCGGTCAGGATGGAGCTGGCGGTGTGCTTCACGCCATCGATGACGACGGTATGCTCGTCGTCCTGCGCGTTCCGCTCCGCATCGTCCTTCAATGCGCTGCCGTCTGCCGCGACCAGCGAATCCGTTTCGTCCGCCACATCCACGTAATGCATGCGCGCGGTGAGGGCCGCACCATATGCACCCATCAGGCCGGCGATGTTCGGACGGGTCACCTGGCGTTCGGTCAGCAGTTCGAATGCGCGCAGCACGGCATCGTTCAGGAACGTGCCGCCCTGCACGACCACGGTGTCGCCAAGCTCGCCGGAATCACGCAGTTTGATGACCTTGTACAGCGCGTTGCGCACCACCGAATAGCACAGGCCCGCGGCGATGTCTTCGATGCTGGCGCCTTCCTTCTGCGCCTGCTTGACCGACGAGTTCATGAACACGGTGCAGCGCGAACCCAAGTCGACCGGATGCGTGGAGGCGAGCGCCTTCTGGGTGAATTCCTCGATGCTCAGTCCCATCGACATGGCGAAGGTCTGCAGGAAGGAGCCGCAGCCGGAGGAGCATGCCTCGTTCACTGCGATGGAATCGATCACGCCGTCGGTGATGGCAAGATACTTCATGTCCTGGCCGCCGATGTCGATGACGGCGGTGACGCCGGGGCTGACCATTTCGGCGCCACGGTAGTGGGCCATGGTTTCGACCACGCCCTCGTCAAGATGCAGACCCGTGGCGATAAGTCCTTCACCGTACCCGGTGGCGCAGGAACGTGCGATCCACGCTCCGGCTGGCAATGCGGCCTGGATCTTCTTGGCGATGGTGATGGCGGCGGTCAGCGGGCTGCCTTCGTTGTTGGCATAACTGGACCATACGATCTCACGGTCATCGTTCACCAGGGTTGCCTTGATGGTGGTCGACCCTGCGTCGATGCCCAGGAAATGCGGACCCGTGGCGTCATCGAGGTTGCCGATATGCACGTGTTCGCGGTGATGACGCTCGTTGAACGCCTTGCGGTCCTCCTCGGTGGGGAACAGTGGCGGCATGGTGGGCGTGTTGGACGGCAGGTTCTCCAGTTCCTCCAAACGGGAGAGGAAATCGCCCAACGGTTTGGCCTCGAAATGGTTGCCTTCGTCGTCGGTGTTCTGCTCTGCCTGCAATGCCGCGCCATAGGCCACATACAGGTGGGCGTCGGTGGGGACGATGAACTCGTCCACCTTGCCGTCGAGCGCACGCTTGAACGCCGCGCGAAGTTCGGACATGAAGAACAGCGGGCCGCCAAGGAAGATGACGGTGCCGTGGATCGGACGACCGGAGGCGAGACCAGCAATGGTCTGTGTGGCGACTGCGGTGAAGATGGAGGCTGCCAGATCGGGCTTTGCCGCACCATCGTTGATCAGCGGCTGCAGATCGGTTTTGGCGAACACGCCGCAGCGCGAGGCGATCGGATACAGGTTCTCGTAATCCTTCGCCATCTCGTTCAGACCGGACGGATCGGTGTCAAGCAGAGTGGACATCTGATCGATGAACGCGCCGGTACCGCCTGCGCATGAACCGTTCATACGCTGTTCGGGCGTGGGCTTCAAATAGGTGATCTTGGCGTCTTCGCCACCAAGTTCGATAATGACATCGGCCTGCGGATATTCCTTGTCGATCGCCTCGGTTTCGGCGATGACCTCCTGCACGAACGGCACGTGGAGGCTGTCGGCGAGCGCCAGACCGCCGGAGCCGGTGATGGCCAGACGAATCGGCTCGTCGCCGCGCCCGCTTTTCTCAAGCATGCCTCGGATGTCGGCCAGCAGTCCGGCCACGGTGGCACGAACGTTGGCGTGATGACGGCGGTAGTCGGAGAATAGCGTTTGAGACAGCGAATCGGCCTGGTCGAGCACCACGGCCTTGACGGTGGTTGAGCCGATATCCAGTCCCACGCGTAACGGTTTCGCATCAGGATTCGCGGACTGCAGTGTGCTCACGATAGGTGCGGTATCAGCCATGTATTCCTCTACAACTCGGGTTTCGGCTTCATGCCGCCTTTTATGCCCTTCACATATCCGGCCGGATACTCAGGTACCGGTGGCGGTAACGCCGACTTGCTGGAGAACTAGCTTAGTCCGACCACTCACCTAACGCTTTTTATGTCAAGTGATTTTGCTCACGGAATACCGTCTGCACGTTGTCGTTACCTTTTGACCTATAAGGGTTTCGCCATACCCCGGCCAATGGTAGGGATACGACACACGGCATGTATCGTCTTCGCCTCCGAACACAAGCACTTAATAGCCGTGCATGTGGAGGTAATCGTCGTCGAAGCCGAAATAATGGCCGATCTCGTGGATGACGGTTTTCTCAATCTGTTCGACCATGTTCCGCCGCGTATCGCATATGCGCTCATGCGGCCCTTTGTAGATGGTGATCATGTCGGGCATGACGCCGCTATATGACGTGGTTCGCTGGGTGATCGGAACGCCGGTGTACAGGCCAAGCAATTCGCCTTCGGAGCAATGCAGGCTGCCGAGCTCCGCCGCCGTGGGCTCATAATCCCACGATATGCCGATATTGCTCAGCGCCTCGGTGAATCGGGCGGGAATCGCCGCCAATGCCTCTTCGATGGCGGCTTCGAATTCCTGATCGTTCATATGCATGATTCGAGCCTACCGTGATATTCCATATACCGCTTCCCGTGGCATCATTGCCGCAAGCGCAATCGCACCATGCGTATGCCGGCGGAACCGGCCCGATCACATGAAAATGTGGACTTTCACCGCATTCATCGCAAGGAGGCAGCCACAACCACCGTGATGGTGGCACAATCGTCGTATCGGCGACATGCGGCCCATCGAGCCGCCACAGGTAAGGAGACATGATTCTATGGACGAGCAGAAGACCCAGCCGATCGCCGTGCCCGCTTCTCCGGCGCAGACCGGCCAGCAGACCACTGCGGACACCCAGCCACTGCCGCAGCACTCTCAGCAATCTCAATACACCCAGCAATCTCAATACCCGCAGTACGGCGAGCCGCAATATCAAAACGCGCAATATCAGCCCGCATCATATTCTCCCCAACCCCAGCAGAACGCCCCTGCACCGGTTCCCGCAAAACGCAGGCGCTGGTCGATCATCATAGCCGTTATCGCGGTTATAACCATTGTCGCCAGCTTGGTTGGCGCCTACGTCTACCACAGCAGGCACGAGCAGGCGCTGTCCGACTGCCGCAACGCAGTCAGCGAATTCACCCAGGTACGCAAGGAACTGCTCGACACCGGCGGATCCTCGTCACAAATCCAACAGCTGCTGCGCAACATGCTTGGCGTAAGCGATATTCTCGATGCCGCCGCCGACGCATCGAGCAGCGCCGAACAAACGGTAAGCGCCGAAGGCTGCGCCGCAAACGCGACGATCACCCAGCTCAACCTGGTCAAAGACACCGTTGCCAGCGCCACCGACTCGTTGCGCACATCCATCGACAGCCTCAAAAAGGATGCTTCGAAACTCGCCGCAGGCGGCTCCTCGTCACGGCAAGACGCCGACGGCAGCTCCTCGTCACAGCAAGACGCCGACGGCGGATCCTCCACAGGCAAAAAGGACACCGGCAGCGGAAGCACCGGCGACGGAACCGACAGCGCACTGGAACAGAGCAGGAAGGAGCTGCAAAGCACCATCGATTCCGCACGCACACTGCTCGACCAATTGGAAAACAGCGAACTGAACAATACCCTCAAACAGCTGGCGAGCAACGCGTTGAGCACAGGACTGAAAGCCGCGCAGAATCTTGCCAATGACCAGACCATCATGGACTCGCACACCTATGAGACGGCCAAAAGCACCCTGGAACAGGCGATTAGCGCAGCCAAACAGTGGCTTGAAAGCCAGGCTGCCAATCAATAACGCAATAATGACGGGCATCGGCGCAAGCCCTACGGGCCGAGATTCCCGGCGATAGCCGTGCAGGCCAATGCCGATGCCCCGCCGCGCGTTGCGCCTTGGATCTGGCCGACCGAACGCAACCAGGAACGATGATTCCGACTAGCTCGGCGCCTCAACACGATCAGGATGCCTGAGCGCCCTCGCCGGCGTCGCGATCCTTACGGTAGATCTCCGACACCTGCCGTTCCTGATCGTGCAGCTTCGCCCAGATCACCGGCTTGCCCGCGGCAAGCGACTTCGGCACGTCAAGAATGCGCTGATTGCGCGACCCGCGGAACTGCAGCAGGGAATCATGCTGATCCTTCAGATACCGGCCATCCACCAGAATGTCGAGAAGCTCCAGCAGCTCGCGCTTATCGGGCGTCTCCCCCTCGCGCATCAGCTCCTCCCACGTGTACCCGGTCCAGCTCCAGATATCCTTGTCATGGCCGAATTCACGACGGATCCTCCTGGCCAGCGGAATCAGCACCGGCGTGGCAAGCATCGGCTCGCCGCCGAGAAACGTGATGCCCTGCACCCACGGCGCGCGCAGATCGTCGATGATCTTGTCTTCCAGACGCTGTGTATACTCATGGCCGGCCTGAAAATCCCAGATCGAAGCATTGAAGCATTCGACGCAATGGAACGGGCAACCGGACACATATAGGGAGTTGCGCACACCTTCGCCATCGGTGACGATGAAGGTCTTATAGTCGGCGATCATGCGTTTGGACATGCGCCTGCCATCCCACTGCCCCGCACGCGGATCGTTAGCCAGCCCACGCGACGGTATGGATGGCCCGCGCCCCGTCTCGCCGACGGCGAAATCATGACGCCTGGGCTCGGTTCTGACCTTGCGAAAATCCTCCATGTGCACTCCCATCATCATGTTCACAGCGCAGCCGCCGCCGCTTTTCCGACAACAACGTTGAGGGCGACCGGCAACCCTGTCAGCCGGACGCCCTCATATCACGTCGTCACACATCCATACCAAGCCGCAGGCCAGCAGGACGCGTCATCCTATTTGGTTTCCTCAAACCATTCGTGTTCGGAACCGTCGCTCAGCGTCACATGACCGGTCTCGCCGCTCATATGCTTCACACGATGCGCGATCTCCTCATGGCGGCCATGCACCATCGGACGCTGCACCGGGTTGCCCAAGTAGCCGCACGTACGCTTGGTCACATTGCACTTATCGGGATCGGAGTTACCGCACTCCGGGCACTTGAACCCCTCGTCGGTCGGCTCGAAATCGCCCTGGAAGCCGCATACGAAGCAGTGGTCGATCGGCGTGTTGGTGCCAAGATAGCCGATGCCGATGTTGTAGGCGTAATCCCATACGGCCTCCAATGCCTTCGGGTTGTCCTGCAGGCACGGATATTCGCAGTAGTTGATGAAACCGCCGGACGCATAGTACGGGAAGTCCTTCTCGTACGTGAGCTTCTCCATCGGCGTGGGCTGCAGCCACACCGGGTAGTGGAAGGAGTTGGTGTAGAAGTCGTGGTCGGTCACGCCATCGACCCTGCCGAACTTCTCACGATCCATACGGTTGAAACGATCGGTCAGCGACTCGGCAGGCGTGGAATACACCGAATAGTGGTAGCCCTCCGCCTTGCTCCACTGCTTGCACAGCTCGTTCATGCGCTTGACGATGGACAGCGCGAACTCCTTGCCTTCCGGATCCCAGCCATGGTCGCGGATCCAATCCTTGCCATAGAACACGGCGGTCGCCTCGGCCAGGCCGATATAGCCCAACGATACGGTGGCACGTTCGTTCTTGAACAGCACATCGACATTGTCGTTGGCGCCCAGACGCCCGAACGCACCGTAACGGAACAGCGTAGGAGCGTTCACCGGGGTCGCCTGCTTGCACCGCATGATACGGAACTGCAACGCCTGATGGGCGACCTCCATACGCTCGTTGAGCAGCTTCCAGAAGCGGTCCTTATCGCCGTGGGATTCCAAGGCGATACGCGGAACATTGACGGAAACCACGCCAAGATTCATACGCCCGTCCTCCTCGTCCTTGCCGGTCTCGGGGTTGACCCAGCCCTGCAGGAAGGAACGGCAGCCCATCGGCGCCTTGAAGGAACCGGTGATCTTGACAATGTTCTCGTAGAACACCACATCCGGGTACATACGCTTGGTGGCGCATTCCAGGGCGAGCTGCTTGAGGTCGTAGTTCGGATCCTCCGGCTCACAGTTCACCCCATGCTTGATGGTGAACACAAGCTTCGGGAAAATCGCGGTATGGTGGTCCTTGCCGAGGCCACGAATACGATTCAGCAGAATCGCACGCTGGATCTCGCGGGCGAACCAATCGGTGCCAAGACCGAAGCCGACCGTGACGAACGGGGTCTGGCCGTTGGACACACGATTGGAGTTGATCTGGTATTCCATGGTCTGCATGGCGTCATAGATGGCCTTGCGGGTACGGATCTTAGCCAGGATCTCACGCTCCTGCTCCAACTCGTCGACATCGGTGTGGAACGGCGTATCCATGGGCAGCGGTTCACGGGAGCCGAAATGCAGTTTGCTCGGCTCGTTGCGCTTGGCGTTCTCCACCTGACGGCGGGCGAATTCGACCGGCATGCCGTCGGGGATGTTCTCACGGGCCTCTTCGAGGAACTTCTCGTAATCCTTCTTCGCATACCGGGCAAGATGCTCGTCGGCGCGGTTCGCGGTCTGGCCGCCGTACTGGCTGGAAGCCACATCCTTCATGATCTGCGTGATCTGCGTAGCCGCGATGGCGATGGACTTCGGAGACGCCATCGGGGCGTTGCCCAGGGTGAAACCGTTGGCCAGCATGTCCCAGAAGTTCGGCAGCGAACAGTTGGACTGCGCGGTGAACGGCGAATAGTCGGCGTCGTGGAAGTGGATATCGCCCTTCATGTGCGCGTTGGCCACCACCTGCGGGAGCATGTTGAGCGCCGCGGCCTTGCTGACCGCGCCCGCCAGCAGATCGCGCTGCGTGGCGTACACGTTGGAATCCTTATTGGCGTTCTCATGAATCAGCGTCGGATCGTTGTTGATGAAGCGGGCGACAGCCTCGTTCACATCCGTGGCCTTGGCACGCTGGATATCCTTGTCGAGTCGGTAGTTGGTGTAGGTTCGGGCCACGTCGTAGAGGTGATCCTCAATCAGCGCATGCTCGACAAGGTTCTGGATATCCTCGATCTTGGCCGGTCCCGCATACCGTTCCTTGATCTCGCCTTCGACCTGATTGGCAAGATCACGGATCAGAGCCTCCTCTTCCGGGCCGACCTCCTTATCGAGATCGGCGAATGCGGACTTTACGGCGGCAATGATGTTGATCGGATCGAAATCCACGATACGACCATCACGCTTCTCCACCTGCACCGTGCTGGTAGAGGGTGTAACGGTTGTCGTGCCGGTTGTTTCCATCGTCATCTTCCTGCCTTTTCCCGGGCGCCTATGCGCCCTTTCACGCCTTGCATCTTAGCGTCTCGTTTGTATTGCCTCATGTACTGTACCCCTACATATAGTTCCGGCACGCCGGATAAACACTAGGGCTAGTGTTTTTCGGCATAATACCGCCAAAAAGAAGATTGTGTGATTAACGTAACAATCCACCCGCGGCAGCCGCCCGATCGACCCCGACGCAAGGCGGCAGAACGCGACACGCGGTACACCCCGAAAAGGCAGTCGACGGCCCCAATTGCAGCCAGCGAAATCGCAGGACGATTCGACCCCGCATCTATAGTGGTTCCCATGAACCAAGACCCGAACATGACCGGCGCACCGATACCCCGTTCGTTCGACCAACTGCCACGACTGGCACGCGAAACCACTGCGGAAAACCCCTGGCCGGTAAGCGTGCTGAGCCAGAAATTCCACACCGCCGTGGAGAAATGGCCGGCGGCATGGATCTGCGGCCAGATCACCGAAATCAACACCAGACGCGCAGGATCCGCCTACCTCACGGTACGAGACGATTTCGAAGACATCGCCATCTCCGTATCCGGCTGGCGCGCCTTCGCCGCAGCGGCCTCGCAGTTCCGCCAAGGCGACCGCGTGGTCATCCACGGACGCGCCGACATCTGGGTCAAGCAGACCAGATTGAGCTTCATCGGCGACGACATCCGCAAAATTGGCGCAGGCGGGCTCAAAGAGCAGATCGACGAGCTGCGCAAGAAACTCAAGGGCGAAGGCCTGTTCGACGCCGACCGCAAAAAACCACTGCCGGAATTCCCCCGGTGCATCGGCCTGATCTGCGCGCCGCAGGCGCGTGCGGAAGGCGATGTGATCACCAACGTGAACCTGCGATGGCCGGCGGTACGCTTCACAGTGCTCCACGCGCACGTACAGGGTGCGCAATGCCCGCCCGACATCATCGCCGCGATTCGCCAACTGGACGCCGACCCCGATGTGGACGTCATCATCGTGGCGCGCGGCGGAGGCGCCTTCGAAGACCTCGTAGGATTCTCCGACGAAGGCGTGGTGCGCGCCGCGGCAGCCTGCAATACGCCGCTCGTCTCGGCCATCGGACACGAGGACGACTGGACGCTCATCGACCTTGCAGCCGACCTACGCGCATCCACACCGACCGACGCCGCCAAAAAGGTGGTGCCCGACATCCGCGAGCAATGCCAGCTCATCGACAACGCCATCCGCCAGATGCACATGCGAATCTCCGGGCGTGTGGACGCCGAACTCAAACTCATCGAAGGCTACGCGAACCGTCCGAGCCTGACGCAGCCGCTCACCATGCTCGAGCCGCATCAGCGTCTGATCGACGATGCGCGCAGTCGCATGGATATCGGCATGCGCCGCATCATCGACGACGCCTCGCTCACCATTGAGAAGGCGCACGCCTCGCTCACCGCGCTCAGCCCGCAATCCACGCTGAATCGCGGATACGCCGTCGTACAGGATGCGGACGGGCATGTTCTGGACGATGCGCAACGCACCTCGCCCGGCAACAGGCTCACGCTCACCCTGAAGAAGGGCATCGTCACCGCCACCGTGGACAGCGCCGAATAGCATCCACCCGCACCTCCGTAACAGACACAACACAAACACTCGGCACAGCCGACGCAACCATAAAGGAACAAAACCATGGCAGACCAGAACACCGCAGCATCCACACTCACCGACGACGAGCGCAAGGCCATCGCGCAGATGCCCTACGAAGAGGCGCGAGACAAGCTTATCGAAGCCGTGCAGGCGCTGGAGGCAGGAGGATTGAACCTCGACCAGTCCATGCGCCAATGGGAGGTCGGCGAGGCACTGGCCCAGCGCGCACAGACACTGCTCAATGAGGTACGCGCCAAGCTCGACGCGGCGCAGAACGTCCAGGCTGCCACAGCCGACACCGCGGGCACGCAGTCGAACCTGGACTGAACGGCGTATTTTCGCTTGTGCGACCTAATATGACTGAGCTTGTGTAATCAGCTCTCCCGACGCAGGCGATATGGCGGGACTTCCGCATGATGCGTTCGACACACTCAAGGCCGTTCGGCCAAGCCTACGGTCTCACGCATCATACGGAAGCCCCTGCTTCCCTACACTCACGGCATGTTCGGCACGCTCAAGGCACCGCTGCACAGCCTTCGCGGCTCAGCAGCCAAGCCTACGGTCTCACATGTCATATGGAAGCCCCCTGCTTCTCTTCTTGTGCGGATTTGCGCAGCCAAATACGGGTGGCATATGGGATCCGACTACACCGAGGAGTCATCCAGCGTGGCGAAATACGGACGATGTGCACAAACAGCAACGCACAAAGAGCCATTGGCGTAGCTCAATGCGCAGGCCGAACGGAAATCGCCACACAAGGGACAGGGTCAGCGTAGCCGTATGCGGACAAAGGCCGAAAAGAGCCACGACCGATCAGCGACCCACATCGATGGTGGCAAGCAGGGCGGCATGATCGGAACCGCTGACCCGTTTCGCCTGCACCTGACCGGCCGTCATATCGCTATCGACCACCACATGATCGGCAGCGGTCAGCGTCGGCACCGCAAACAGATTCGCCGGAGCGGTGAACGCGAACCCATGCCCCGACCCATAGGCGGCGTCATGGAACCGCGTGCCCAAAAACTCACGCATCGACGCATGATCCATCGTCGCGTTGAAATCGCCCATGAACACGTACCGCGTGCCCTCGTCGGCACGCTTCAATCCGAGTTCGTCCAGGGAGCGCTTCCATTGCCGCCAATCCCCCTGCCACGGCGAGGTGGTGTGCACGGACACGAACCGCACCTGTTTCTGCCCTCCGACAAACGCCACCGTGCCGCCGGGCATGAACGATGCGCTGGAATTCACCGCGTCATCGACGGGATCGGCCAATGGGGTCGCCGACCACAACCCGTTGCCGTATGCCCCGTCCATCGTGGAAACCTGTGAATACGGCAGGTACGTTTCGATATGAGCGTTCTTCAGTTTTTCGATGAACTCGCTCGTCGTCTCCTGCAACGCCAGCACCTCGACGCGCTCGTTACGCACCAGATCGACAATCGCCTGCGCATCCGCCTCGCCCTTATACACGTTCAATGTCATCACACGCGCATACTGATCGTCGGTATCCGCAATGGAATGCGCAACAGCGGATGTGGCGGCCACCGACACCGGACGCGACGGCGCAAAGAACGGGTACTGCCACCAGCAGTTCACCACAAGGCAGGCAAGGGCGAGCAGCGCCACCACCATACGACGTGAGAGAACCGCAAGCCCCAGCGCCACCGCGGCCACGCCTATGAACCACGGCACAAAGAACAGCACCAGCGGCACATACGGCAACGCCTGCAGATCGGCGGGAAGCAGACGCATCACGATTTCCGCCAGCACCGCAACCGTCAGCACGCCGCTTAGGGCACCAGCCAGCCTGTGTTTATGCCTCACCGTTTTGACCTTCGCATTCGCCGCTTTCGCATTCGCCGGCTGACCGCCGTTCTTCCGCTTACCTTGAGAGGAAACCATGCTTCCCTTTCCGCTCCGGCCAGCGATTCATCCCGCAACGGCCGCCTACTGCACCGTCACTTTACCCGCGCGGAATACCGAGCACCACCCACTCTCGCCTTCCTGCCAGCAATGTGCACGAGATTACGCCCTGAGCACAACCGCCAAGCCGCGGTTGCGCTCATTCGGCAACCGAAAAGACACGACGCGGCATTGACTTTGCTCCGAAGCGTGTACAATGTAAACGCTGTTGCCCCAGTAGCTCAGTGGATAGAGCACTTCTCTCCTAAAGAAGGTGTCGTAGGTTCGATTCCTATCTGGGGCACTTTTTCATATCTGCCGCACCGCCGTATTCGCATTGATGCAACCAGCGGCACGACCACCCCCTGACACGGCATAATGCGCAAGGCGCGCCGTCAGGCTTCGGGCAACGACACACGGCTCGTGGTATCCCGCAACACCAGCATCGGTTCCTGCGATTCGTGCGGTTCGGCCGGGCTTTCGCCTTTCAACAGCTGCAACGTCTTATATGCGGCGACGCGACCTAGCTCAAGCGGGTCCTGACGGATGGTCGTCAGATCCGCCACCTCGGCGATGTCCGCGTCGTCGAAGCCAATCACCGAAATGTCATCCGGCACGCGCAGATGCTGCCGTTTCAGCTCCTTGATCAGGGCAATCGCCATCTGGTCGGTCTCCGCGCACACCGCGGTCGGGCGGTTCGGCGACGACAGTATCTTGGCGACCAGCTCGGCGGCGAGCTGCGGCTTGCCATACGATGCCGAATGCTCACTGCACATCACGATCGAGGCGTCGTCCTCACCGTACCCGTTCCGTTCGGCCGCTTCGAGGAAGCCCTCCACGCGCTGGCTTGCGGAATACACCATATTCCCGGGAATATAGTCGCCGGCAAAGGCGATGTGCTCATGTCCAAGCGATTTCAGCAGGCACACGCTCTTGGTCATGCCGCTGAAGTTGTCGATGCACACCGACGCGTCGCACGAGGACTCGGCGGGAATGTTCACGCCGATCACAGGCATGTCGATGGATCTGAGCTGCTCGCGCTGGGTCTCGTCCAGCTGGAACGACGCGATGATGATGGCGTCGGCATTGCGGTCCTTGGGAAGCTGGACGAAATACCGGTTCATCTCATCCCTGCCGCGGATGAACGACGGGCAGATGTCATAGCCCTCCGGCGACAGCACCTCGTACACGCCCTGCAGCACATTGGCGTTGAACCATTCGTTGAGCCCGCCCGAGCAGAGCAGGATGATGCGCATGGTCTTGCCGGAGGCCAATGCGGAAGCGCTTTTCAACAGCGTGAAGCTCAGCCGGTCTGCGGCCTCCTCGACCTTCCTGCGTGTGGCTGGCGCGACCTTGTCCACGCCGCGCAAAGCGCGGGACACCGTCGCCTGCGATACTCCTGCCAGTTTGGCCACATCCGCGATCGTGGCTCGTGCCATACCGTCACCTCCTACCATTGTTCATCGCTTCCATGATAACGAAACCCTTGATTTCATTGGGAAACACGCCATATACGTACTGTATTGCATACAAAAAATGTAAGCGCTATCATTCATAGTACCAACAAAATACAGCACGACAACGGAACTTCCCACAGCAACCCCCGTATTTTCAGGCAGACGTGGTGTAAGCGTTGTCACAACGTCATCGTCACGCGCATCACAGCATGCACCGTCAACGAGGAAGGAGCCGACAATGACCAGCATCGATACGAATACCGCCGCAACAGACCCGTCACTATGGTGGAAGCAGGCCGTGGTCTACCAGGTCTACCCACGTTCTTTCAAGGACACCACAGGTTCCGGCCTGGGCGACATCGCCGGCGTGACCGCAAAGATTCCCTATCTCAAGGAACTGGGCGTGGATGCCATCTGGCTGAGCCCCTTCTACCCCTCCCAGCTTGCCGACGGCGGCTATGACGTGGACGACTACCGCAACGTGGACCCCAAGCTCGGCACCATGGCCGACTTCGATGAGCTCGCCCAAACCGCGCACGCGGCCGGCATCAGAATCGTCGTCGACATCGTGCCCAACCATTCCTCCAACCAGCACGAATGGTTCAAGGCGGCAGTGGCAGGCGGCCCAGGCTCCCCCGAACGCGACCGCTACATCTTCCGCGACGGCAAGGGCCCGAACGGCGACCAGCCGCCGACCGACTGGATCGCCAGCTTCGGCGGCCCCGCCTGGACCCGCGTGCCCGACGGCCAGTGGTACCTGCACATGTTCACCAAGGAACAGCCGGACTGGAACTGGAAGAACCCCGAAGTGCGCGCCGACTTCATCAGGACATTGCGATTCTGGCTCGACCATGGCGCCGACGGCTTCCGCGTGGACGTGGCGCACGGCCTGGCCAAGGACCTCGAGCGCGACGACCTCGACGATTTCAAGATCATCGGCGATGACATGTCCACCACTGACGGCACCCACCCGCTGTACGACCGCAACGAGGTGCACGACATCTACCGCGAATGGCGCAAGGTGTTCAACGAGTACAACCCGCCCGCATTCGCCGTGGCCGAAGCGTGGGTGCACCCGTCCCGCCAGTACTTGTACGCCTCGACGGACGAGCTGGGCCAGGTGTTCAACTTCGAGTTCGCCAAGATGGATTGGATCCGGGACAGCTTCCACACCGCCATTGAGGAGGGCCTGGCCGCGGCCGAACGCTCCGGCTCCACCTCGACCTGGGTGATGAGCAACCATGACGTTCCCCGTCATGCATCCCGTTACGGCCTGCCGCAGGTGCCCTCGTCGTCGCACCATCAGCTTGCCAAGGACTGGCTGCTACGTGACGGCACGAGTTACACCGAGGATCGGGAGAAGGGTTCTCGTCGCGCTCGCGCCGCCATCCTGATGGAGCTTGCGCTGCCCGGATCCGCATACGTGTATCAGGGCGAGGAACTCGGACTCCCCGAAGTGGCCGACATTCCGTGGGATCAACTCGAGGACCCGACCGCGTTCCACCGTGTGCGCAACCAGTCGGAGAAGGGTCGTGACGGCTGCCGCGTGCCGCTGCCCTGGGTGGCTGCGGACACCAGCGCAGACGGCGGGACCTTCGGATTCTCCCCAGCGGCCAAGGTCGCGGGAGCCGGCGTGACGGCCAGCGAAGCCGGCCAGCCAGCCGAAAAACCGCACCTGCCGCAACCCGCATGGTTCGCCGACTACGCCGCCGACAAGGAGGACTCCGATCCGGCATCCATGCTCAACCTGTATCGCAAGGCCCTGCAGCTGCGTCACACGATGATGCCCACCGACACGTCGCTGACCTGGCTTGACGAGGATCGTTCATCCGACCTGCCGGACGGCGCGGATGGCCAGCGTGGCGGCGTGATCGCCTACCGTCGTTCCAACGGCTGGGCTTCCATCACCAACTTCAGCCTGTTGCCGGCGGACCTGCCAGAAGGTACGATTCTGCTGGCATCAGGCCCGCTCACCGACGACGGACGCCTGCCGCAAGACACCACCGTCTGGATGTCGCTGAACTGATCGTCACTCCCCGCCCTGCGCTCCCTCCGGCGCAGGGCGACACACACCCCACACATGGAGGGAACCCGAGGCTCGGGCATTGCAATGACGCACGCCCGGCCCCTCCCCCACACAGACAACGACTGTCTTCAGCCAACAAGGAAAAAGGAGAACATCATGAACCGCAATGCCACCAGGATCGTCGCAGTGGCGGCGTCCCTCGCCATGGGATTCTCGCTCGCCGGATGCGGCGGCACCAGCGCCGACTCCGACAAAGGCCACGTGTACCTTATGAACAACAAGGCCGAAGTGGTGGACCAGTACAAGGAGCTCGCCTCCATGTACACCAAGAAAACCGGCGTGAAGGTCGACGTGCAGACCGGCGCCGCCGGCACCTACGATGCGACCATGACCTCCGAACTGGCCAAATCCAACGCGCCGACCATGTTCAACGTGTCCGGCTTCGACCAGTTCGCCAAGTATCAGAAGCATATCGAACCGTTGCAGGACACCGAAGTGTTCAAGATGCTCAACGACGAAGGCAAGGCCTACTCCTACACCATCGACGGCAAGTCCTACACGCTGCCGTACGCCGCCGAATGGTACGGCATCATCTACAACAAGAAGATCATCAAGGATTACTGCGCCAAGGATTATGCGGTGATCAAGAGCGCCGACGACATCAAGGACTACAAGACACTCAAAGCCGTCGCCCAATCCATCCAGCAGCACAAGGACGATCTCGGCCTTGAAGGCGCCTTCGCCACGCCCGGCCTCGACTCGTCCGACACCTACCGGTTCACCGCGCATATGGGGCGTATTCCGCTGTACTACGAATACAAGGACATGAACACCACGTTCTCCAAGACCATCAAAGGCACGCATCTCGCCCAATACAAGGATCTGTTCGACCTTGAACTGAAGAACAGCCCGACCGAATCCGGCCTGATCAGCTCCAAGACCTACGACGATGTCACCTCCGAGTTCGCCCTGGGCAAGGTGGCCTTCTACCCGAACGGCGTATGGGCATACTCCCAGATCAAGAACAACGAGGTGGCCGACGACGACCTGGGCATGCTGCCCTACTACATGGGCATCAAGGGCGAGGAGAACAGTGGACCCGCAGGCGTGTACGACGCCAGCTGGGCGGTGAACAAAAACGCCTCCGAAAAGGACAAGAAGGCCACGCTCGACTTCATCAAGTGGATGGTGACCGACGATTCCGCCAAGAAGATCCTCTCCCAGGACATGGGCTTCTCCGTGCCGTTCACCACCTTCACCGACAAGTTCCAACCGAACAACCCGCTGACCGCAGCCGCCCGCGCCTACACCGACGCCGGTAAGACCGAGGTCCGCAGCTTCACGATTCCGGACCAGCAGTGGCAGGACGACATTGCCGCCGCACTGGTCGAATACGCGCAAGGCACCGGCACATGGGACAAGGTCAAGTCCGCGTTCGTGGACGGCTGGAGCACCGAATGGGCCAACAACGAGGAATCGCTGGGATCCGTGCCCGAAGCGCAGAAGTTCGACACGAAGTGAGCAGCTCCACCGGACTCGGCAAAGCCGAGTAGATAGCAGCACAGGCGTGCGATGGGCCGACCGTAACAACGGCCCATCGCACGCCTGTTCGCATGATCGCCTCTGACTGCCGCCGACCGCTATCGGCGGGCGTCCGCATTCAGCTTGTCCATGGCAGGCAACCGCACGCGTGCGAACGGACAGCACAGACGACTACGTAAACGGCTGCACGGCCAAATCACACGGCGAATCGATTCAGGCGTCGATCTTCTCCAACGCCTTATACGGAACAGCGCTCCTATCAACGCATTTCCAGATCAAACCACGACGGCACTTCACCACGGAAACATAACCACCCTGCCGCAAAGCCTTACCGACTCTGGCATGCAACGGCAGCCTGCACACCTTCCGCCGCCCCTCACCATCGTAGACAACCAGATCACGCACATGCGCAACACGCCCCGCCGCTGACTTCACAACAGGCTCCACCCATTTGCCGCCACGCCGTTGCACAACCACACGGTTCCGCCCCTCGCCAGCCCAAGACTCGCCCACCAAAGCATAATAGGTCTCGCCACCATACTGGTACTTCGTCCACTGATACCCGGCGAACACCACGCCCGCCATAATCGCCAACGCAATCGCCAACGCGGAAAAAGCCTTCTTCATCATTCCTCGGTTCGCTCACGGGAACGCCATCAGACGCCCCACCATCACCGTCGTTACCGACGTATTGATGTGAACAGTACCGAGAATCACCAGCGACCATCATCAGTCAACGGAACGATTCACCCCGCAAGGCTCATCCCCAAGAACGAGACAGGGTGCAGCGCACGGAACAAACCACGCGCCACACCCTCATAACCGAATCACAACCGGCTCGTAACCGGCTCACAGCGTAGGCAGCCAGCGACCCAAACGATCAAGCCCCTCCCTCAACGCCTCCTGGGAAGCGGCATAACTCAACCGCACATGCGTGTCAGCCGTCGCGGCACCGAAATCACGCCCCGGCGTCAACGCCACATGCGCCTCGGCCAACGCGCGCTCGCAGAACGTCCACGCATCCAAACCAGTGGACGTGATGTTGAAATACGCATAGAACGCACCATTCGGCTCCACCTCCACCGGCAGTCCGATGCGCTTGAGCCCGTCGACCACAATGCGCCGACGGGTCAGCAGCTCCTGGCGACGACGCTCGCATTCCTCCAGACTGTCTTGGGTGAAGCAGGCGAGCGCAGCGTGCTGCGTGGGGGTGTGCGCGCATAGGTAGTAGTTGGTGGCCAGATCGTCCACGGCTTCGAGCACGTCATCGTCATCGGGCATGACGGCCCAGCCGAGACGCCATCCGGTCATGCCGAAGAACTTGGAGAAGCTGTTGCACACGATCGCCTCGTCGTCGCATTCGAGCACGGATTTGACTTCGCTGCCATCCGGTTCGCGATCGGCCAGGTCAAGGTAGGTTTCGTCCACGATGCGCCACATGCCATGCTCGCGCGCATACTCGCACACGCCCTTGAGCACATCGAAGTCGATGGTGGTGCCGGTGGGATTGGACGGCGAGGTGATCATAACCGCCTTGGTGCGGTCGGTATGGTATTGGGCGACGAGTTCCGGGGTGAGGTGGAAGCGGGTGGCGGCGCTGGTGGGCACGTCCACCACGGTTCCCTCGAAGCTTTTCACCAGCTCGCGATTGCAGGGGTATGAGGGGTCGGCGATAAGCACCTCATCGCCGGAATCGACGGTGAGGGCGGTGGCGAGCAGCAGTGCCGCCGAGCCGCCTGAGGTGATGACGATGCGCTTGGGGTCGATGGTCAGACCGTGACGCTCACGGTAGAAATCCGCGATGGCCTGGCGTAGTTCCGGCAATCCCATGGCCGCGGTGTACGGCAGGGCGCGACCGTCATATTGTTCGCGCATGGCGTCTCGAACGGCTGGTGGCGCGCCGAAATCAGGTTCGCCCAGGCTGAGTTTGACGACATCGATGCCGTTGGCGATCATTCGATCGGCTTGTTCGCCGAACACCATGGCGCGGAAAGGTTGCACCTCACGGGCGCGACGGGACATAACAGGCTGCATTGCTTCACTCATAGTCCCGTTGTATCCACACCATGCGACACCTTGTATTCACACCATGCGACACCGAACCCCGCTTTCCCATGCCGCTTGCCCATGCCGCTTGCCGCTCCGGGCCGCCGGTATCCGCAGACTATCCGCATGACGAAGCGAACGCAATCGCACTACGTGTGAATACGTGATGATGGTACGGCGGATCGCAGCACACACAGGTAGCCATGCATCGGCGAATCCTCATACAATAAGCAGAGCATCGGCATCCATTCGTATAGGAGGAACACCATGAGTATGCTCAACGGCAGACGCGACGAGGCGGAACGCACCGGCAGAAAAGTGAATGTCGCCATTCTGGGCGCAGGTTCGATTGCCAACACCATGGCCACAACGCTGGTGAAGATGGCGGAAGACAGCCGGTATTCCAGCTGGATCCACCCGTATGCCGTGGCGGCGCGCGACAAGGGGCGAGCCGAGGCATTCGCCGCGAAATACGGATTCGATACGGCGTATGGATCCTATGCGGATATGGCCGCGGACGACAATGTCGACCTGGTGTATATCGCCACGCCGCACAATTTCCATGCCGAACAGGCGATCATGTGCCTCAAGGCCGGCAGGAACGTGCTGGTGGAGAAGGCGTTCACTGCCAATGCCGCGCAGGCTCGGGCACTGCTCAATGTGGCGGAGGAGACCGGACTGCTTGCCACGGAGGCGATCTGGACACGCTACCAGCCGAGTCGTGATCTTATCAACGAACTGGTGCATAGCGGCGAATTGGGCACCATACGATCGGTGCGCGCGGAACTCAGCTATGAGCTGCATGGGCGCGACCGTATCACGAATCCGGATCTCGCCGGAGGCGCACTGCTCGATGTGGGCGTGTACGCATTGAATTTCATCGACATGGCGGTGGGTGCCGACCATGGACGTTCCATTGCCGACATCGTTACCACGATGGTGCCGTACAGCACCGGCGTGGATGCCACGAATACCACGGTATTGACCTATGACGATGGCCTGTTGGCAACCGCGACCAGTTCCAGAGCCGTGGCGTCGGACCGTTCCGGCGTGATCTGCGGCGACAACGGGTATGCGGTGGTGACGAATATCAACAATCCGGAACGCATCGACGTGTACAACACGGATCATTCCCTTCGCCATAGCATCGCGGTGCCCGAACAGCTCACCGGGTACGAGTATGAGGTTGCGGCTGCGGCCAACGCGATTCTTGACGGCCGGACGGAATGCCCGGAAATGCCTCACGCCGATACGCTGCGCATTATGGAGCTTATGGATGAGATCCGTGGGCGTTGGGGGTTGAAGTACCCGTTCGAATAGAACGCCAATGGCTGTGGGCGGCAATCGCAACGGCGATCGCCGCCCACAGCCATGCTGTCATGTGTTTTCCCGACAGCAGGATTATCGGCATTCCGAACCGTTCGGCATCCCGGGCTAGTCATCGTCCGACGCTTGCGGAACACCTGCCCCCAATTCGGCGATGATGGCGTTGCGAGGCTTCATTTCAGCATGCAACTCGCGTAACGACTCGTCGGCTTCGCTCACGTAATACAGCGTGGCATCGATGGCTTCCAACGGTATGTTCTCGATTTCGGCGAGCAGCAGACGGTACATGTCGAGTTGGATGAGTTTGCGGGCGGTGTCTTCACTACTGGTCGGGCGATGCCCCGTCTTCCAATCGACGATGGTGAACCGTTTCGTCCGATCCTGCGGGTCAAGCCCGCCAAAGAACACGGCGTCCAGCTTGCCGTTGACCACCTGACCGTTCAGATCGCCTATGGATACGACGATCTGGCGTTCCGCCCAGACCGGCACGCGTTGCGCCCAAGCCGACGAGGCAAGGCGACGCTCCCATTCCAGCACGGACGAATCCGCGTCGCCGCTCTGGCAGGCTTGTATGGCTTTATCCAGCTCCTGCAGCATGCCGCTTCTGGATTCTCCGCTTTCCTCTGGGCGCATGGCGTTCATGAAACGCTCCGCCCAGGCGTGGAATCGCGTACCGGCCGAGGCCGCGGGGGATGCCACGGATGGTATCGGGCGGATAATGCCACGCCAGAACCGTGTCTCATCCCGACCGCTCAACCCGCCGGCGAGCGCCTGCAATCCGGTTACGCTCTGCCTGGAAGCGGCCATGACGCGTTGGGCTTTCCGTCTGACCGCCGCATCCAGGGCGTCACCGTCCAGCATGCCGGTCATCAGATCCTCGTCCGCTACCAGCATGCGGGCCTTGTCGTATAGGCTTTGCCCATTGTTTTCAGGATTATGGCAATCCGCATCCGATGTGGCATTGGATGCGGCGTCGTCTGCATCGGCTCCGGTCATGGCCTGCCGCACCTGTTTTGCGCTTTGCAGCAGCGAGTCGCCCACTTCCCGGCTGAGACGCGCCGGCCAGGGAAGACTGGTTTGGGCATCGTGCGTTTCTGGTTCTTCCAGCCAGGCCGCGCCAACGACCATATCCTCGTATTCGCGGGCGTGATCGCCCACAAAGTACCCTTCCGGCAAGGCGATCTGCTCATCGGCCCCTTCCGGCAGGTTCGATGGGGCTGCCGCGATATCGTTATGGATGCGCAACGAGTCATGCACTTCCTGCCAAAACACCGACGGCTTGGATTTTCGCGTTTTGGCGCCCAATACGCGCGGGTCGCGCCCTTCCTCTCCAGTCTGGCAATAGGTGAGCAGCAGATCCCTGCGAGCTCGGGTGAGCGCCACGTAGGCGAGTCGTCGTTCATCGCAATGGTAGCGGCGCCCGTATTCCTCAACCTGTGTAAGGTACAGGGAATCCGGATCCATGGCTCCGATCTCATCGTCGAAGGCACGCAGTGTGCCGAACACTTCGTCATCGATGGTTTCCGCCGCGTCCAGCAGTTCCAAGGACTCGATGGGATCTGCTTCGCCGGGCGCATCATGCGGGAATCGTGGCAGAATGCCGGCATCGGCGCGCACCGGCACGGGGACCGCGTCGATTGTCGTCAGCCATGACGTGGCGGTCTCGCAGTATTCCGGAGCTTCCCACACGCCGTCGTGCCACCCGCCCGGATGGCGTTCGTCGACCTTGACGGCAAGCGAATCGCCTTGCTTGCTGGGGAACACGCCTTCGCCGAGCTCCACCACCGCGACCGCATCCCATTCAAGCCCTTTGGACTGGTGGATCGTCATGAGTTCGACATCGGCACCGCTATCGGCGTTCAGGGTGGACGTCTCGTCTTCGATGGTTCGCAGCGTATCCGTCCATGCCATGAATCCGCGCAATGTCGGCGCCTGACCGGCCGCGATCTCCGATAGGTACGTGTCCACCAGATCGATGATGGCCTCCACGGGGATTCGGGCGACAGTGGGGTTTACCGTGCCGTCGCCATGCAACGCCTGCGCGACCACGGCATCCACGTCCAGTTCCAGCGCCTGCGTCGCGGTACGCACCACATCCGACAAAGGCCTGCCGATCGCATCGCACACCGTGCGCAGCACGGCGCCGGCGCGGATAATCGTCCGAGCATCGTGTTCGTCGATGCGGGAGCAGCGTTCCAACTGTTCCGGCAGATCGTCGCGCAGCAGCAGATCGGCTACGAACACGCTGTTGATCACGCTATCGCGATGTTCTCGGACCAGAGCGTCCCATTGCCCGCGCGGCGCGTCCGCCGGGACCAGACCGGCCATGACCAGGGCTCGATATTGGGATTCAAGATTCAGCGTATTGGCAATACCGGCAAGAGCGGCCAGGGCCGTGGCTCCCAGTCCGAAGCGTGGGGTGGCGAGCAGCCGCATCAGCGAGGCGCTGTCGCTATGGTCGCAGGCTACGCGCAGCAGCGAGAGAATATCGCGCACTTCGGGGCGTTCGAGCATTGCGGAATATCCGACCGCCACAGCGCTCAGACCGGACTGCTCCAGCGCCTGCTGGAACAACGGCATTTTTGCCTTCGAACGGAACAACACCGCAACGCTTCCCCTATGCTCGCCACTCTGGCCGGCATGGGTGTTGCGCGCGATGGCTTCATGGCAGAATCGCACCACACCGTCGATCTCCTGCCCCAAGGTCTCGTAGCCGAGCACGCCAACCGTGCCGGATGGGGCATTGTCTAAGGGGGCGAGCTCGTTCACGTCCACTTCCCGCATCGGCGAACTGCTGGGACGGCTTGGCGTGTCACGCAACGGCATGGTGAGATTGTTCGCGGCTTCCAGTACCAGCTTCGCATTGCGCCGGGTAACGCTTAGGGAGTACGGCTTGCGTTCAGGTGGCAGATGAAAATCGCGTTGGAACATGCGGAAAGCGCCGGGGCTTGCTCCTCGCCAGGCATAGATCGATTGGAAGGGGTCGCCCACCGCGCTCACAGCGGTGTCTTCGCCTCGGAACAGGGTGGCGATAAGCGCCGCCTGCGTGGTGGATGTGTCCTGGTATTCGTCGAGCAGCACATGGCTGAACCGTTTGCGATAGCGGGCCCCGATGGAGGGGAAACGAGTGACGAGCTGGTATGCGGCGATGGTGAAATCGCTGAATTCCGCCATATTCAGCCGTCGTTTCTCCGCGGCATAGGCCTCTACCAGATCGAGCATCACGTTGCGTTGTTCGGCGGTCTGCACAAGCGAGGCGCACGTGTAGACGCAGGCCGCATGCGCGTCACGCTGATATGAGGCGACCTTCTGCGCCCAGCTTTCGTCCGTGTCTTTCTTCAACCGCTTCTGACGCTTGAGTTTCACCGCTTGTTCGGGAATACCCTCGCCTTCGATGACGGATCGCACCTGCTTGACGAAAGCGTCATCCCAGGCGCGCACTTTCGCTATGGCCGAAGGCATGTCGGCGACATCGCCGCCGATCATGGAACTGGCGATGGCATCGCTTAGCGCGCGAACATGCGCCGTGACCTGACTGAATGAACCGAGTCCCTTGCCCTGCAGCATATCCATATGACGCTCGACCGTATTGGCCGCCAGCTGCAACGCCCCGGCCTCGCTCAACGGCTGTGTGTTCTGGTCGAAGCCCACGAGCAGACCGTACTGGCGCACAATGGATTGGAAGAACGCGTCATAGGTGAACACCGCAGGTTTGAGGAACATGCGATCCTGATCATGCTCGTCATCGGCAAGCACCGCCGCGGAGACCCTGGACAGCAGCTCGCCCGCTGCCTTGCGGGTGAAGGTGAGGCCGAGAATACGTTCGGGAGCCACGCCATGCTCGATGAGCGACACGATGCGACGCGTCATGGTGTAGGTTTTGCCTGATCCCGCACCGGCGACCACGAGCACGTCGCTGCCGACCGGAGCGTTGATGACTTTGGCTTGTTCCGGACTATCGGTGAATGTGCTCATGCCTGCCTCGTTTCGAATACAGTATCGATCTGTCCCGCGCATGCAGGGCATACATCCGTCATACGGCAATGCCCCTTATGATGCTTTGTGGGATGCGCGACGATCACATGCGAGCGGCTCGCCGCAGCCGCGTAGAATACGCGTGCGATCATGGTCAGCGACCACATGGCCTGTGTGCCGTTCCATGAGAGGAACCCCTGCCATGCATTGTCGTCCACCGCATCCAGCGCACTCGGCTTGCCCGCGGGCAATGGGGGAATATCCGTGAACTTGTCCAACCGCGGATAGTGGTCACGCGCCACGAATCCTTCGGCGTTCAACGCCCCGTTGAGGAACAACGGCGGCTGGAAGGCGCTTTCCGGTGAATAGCTGGAGGCCGGAGCGGCGTCATCCTGCACGTAGAACAGGCCGCTTTGCGCGATATGAGGCCGCTCCCCCGCCCTGCCATGCTCGGGGAACATAAGCCCCAACTGGTAGCAGACCAGCTGAAGATCGTTGAAGATCTCCGCAAGCTGGCGTTTCCGCCCTGTTTTGTAGTCGATAAGACGGATGGTCTGGCTGCCATCGCGCAGCCGCCGCGTCTCCTTGCGGTCGATTCGGCCGGACAATCGTACCGTCAGATCCTCACGCATGCCCTCCGGCCATCCGCCGACCAGTATTCCCATAAGCTGCATCAATGCGGTTCTGCCTACAGGACTCATGCCCGGCAATGCATTGTAGGCCATGCAGATATCATCAAGCCCGAAGCGCGCGGAGAACTCCTCCTCGCATGAGGCGCTTTCCAACGTGCCGATGTCGAATTTCCCCTCGTTCTTGTTCAGGTAGCCGCTTGCATTGCTTTCCACGAAATACGATGCCAGATTATGCAGGGTCGTTTCGGCCTGTTCGTCCTTGAGCATGGCGGTATACCGTTCGGCGGCCTTGGCGATGCTGCTGAAATCCGGTTTGATCGCGTCGTAGATGTCGACAAGCCTGTGGGCGACGGCATCGACCGCGCTTTCGACGGACGAACCCGCCACGGCGCCCGGAAGGTCAAGCCCCTCCGCGCTGCCCTTCTGCGCGACGGCATGGATGAGCGTGCCGAAGCTTGTGGCGGCGGACCCGACGCGCGGGCCTGCAAAACGATTCTCCAGCAGCCAGCACACCGGGCAGGCCCAGAGGTTGTCCACTGCGGACGGGGACAATGTGACGACAGGACTGCCGTTGTCGTCCAAGGTTTCCTCGACGCTTCTCGATGTGATGCCGGCCTTCCGCGCAGCATCCGCCGTGTTCTGTGCGCCGTCCCGCCTTTCGGTGCTATCCGCGCCGTCGAGGAACGGCCAGTAATCGGGATCGGCGACATCGATGCCATGCTCGGCAAGCAGCGCGAGCGTCTTCCTGGCATCGCACGCCTGCGGCGAATGCTCCGGGTAGCGGGCAAGCATGACGCGCGCCTGGGCGACCAGTCCGCGCGGATCGGCATCCAGACCGGCAAATTCACCGTTATCGCCGGATTCCCCCACCGTGGCGAATGTCACGGCATCGATGTCACGTGGGCAATGCTCCGGCAAATAGCCGTACATGAAATCCGATGGCGTCGTATCGTCGCTCAACACGGCGCTGACCATCACCGAGGCACCGCGGGTGATCGCCACCAGAAAGCTTTTCTTCTCGCTGGCGAGAACCGTTTCCAACCGCGCATCGTGCCCGCTGCTGCAAGGTTGCGCCGCGGCGTCGCCATGAAGAACGACATCGGCAAGATCCTCGCCGCCGAACAGTGTGGCGCGTTCGGCAAGATTCGGCCACACATCCTGTTGCAACGCGGGAATCCACACGCACGCCCAATGCCTGCCCGAGGCGCCGGCCGGCGTGGTCAATGTCACGGCCTGTTCCACCGGCCCGGTCTTCGCCAGGGAATCCGCTTCGATCTCCATGGAACGCACCTGGTCGATAAACCCGTCAATATCCGTTCCGATCATGCCGCCCTGCGCATATTGGAACAGTCTCATGGCCGCGTCCAACCTGTCGTTGGCGGCACGACCCTCCGGCGTGTTCTTCAATGCCATGCGCTGCCAGTGCTCGGCCACGCCGGTAACATCCCATGCCAAAGCCAGCACGAACTGAGGTTCCTTCGACGGCAGGGCCCGCATTCCCTCCGCCACGCGGTCGATCAGGCGGAACACCCTTTGGAACGCCTTAAGATGCGGGCCGCCCCCTACGACGCTGCCGATCACCCCCAGCATGTCGGCGCATGGAGCCGCCTTCTCGTCCAGAGCGAGCATGGCGTACTGCGACAGCACACTGAACGCCGCAGGCCGCTCTTCGCCTGTGCCGTCGGCCACATCGGCAATCTGAATCGTCGTATCGGCACCATTGCGCCGCTCGGACTCCTTCAGAGCCTCCCATTCACGCACAATGCGCGCAAGTTCGCTGCCGTCGACCGCGCGCCCTGCGGTTTCGTCGGTGGGCTCGTCTGCAACCGCATGCCCGTTGGGATCGTCGGCCACCCCTTCGAGCCCCGCCAACGATTCCAATGAGCTCATGGCGGATTCGATCGGTTCGATACGCGCAGGCGCCCCCTCGCCGGGCTTGCCACCGGTGGTGATCAACGCACTGCACATAAGCGCGGCGATACGCGAACGGGCGAACGCGCCGATGTTTTTCAGACTCATATCGGTACCATCAAGTCCCTGCTCGCGCAGTTGGGCCAATTCGATCAACGCGAACAATCCCTGCACAAACGGTTCGGATTTCAACGGTCGGGTTACCGACGAATACCGGACCGGTACCCCGTCGCGCCGAAGTCGTTCGCCGAATTGGCGCACGGTGGCATTGTCGTGGGCGATGACGGCCATGTCGTTCCATTCGGTTCCCCTGTCGAGATGGGAGCGTTTGATGCGCCACACCACATCGTCAAGCTCCTCGCGTGCACTGCGGTAGATGGCGGTTTGCAGCGAGTCGTCGGTATGCTTCACTGCGGAAACCGGCCAAGCGCCTGGACATACCGGCATTTTGCCGGGACGCTGCGCCATGGGCGGTGCATTGCGTTCGGGGGATGTGATGGACAGCGATACGCGCGTGGCCACAAGCGTGCGATAATCCGGCGCGTCGCGGTCTCGCCGATCCTTTTCCAGCTCGATAAGCCGAGACTGCAGATCCCCGTGTTGTGCACGATCGAACAGGTATTCAGGGTAGGACCCGCGGAAGGTCTGCACGGATTCGTCGGGATTGCCCGCAAGCACAATGGCCGTTCCCCGGTTGTGCAATGTTTCGATAAAACGCAGTCCGGCAAGTGTGGTGTCTTGAAAATCGTCGACAATCAGCATTCGGGGCACCATATCGGCAAGCCGACCGTCGTCGGACCCATCCGGGCGTTCCAGCACCGCGGCTCCTTCGACCAGCAGTTTGGAGGCGTCAAGACGGTACTCGCCGGAATAGGTGTCGGCAAGAGCGTGCGCGTATTCGCCACGCAGTGCGAATGCGAGACGCCATTGCACCGTCAGGCGTTCCTCATCTCGCCAATCGCCTTGCGGGAAATGCCGCGGAGCTTCCAGCAGATCGCCTTCGCGCCCCGGTGTCACGCCAAGCTCATCCATGCGGGCAAGCATGTCTCGCAGCTGGCTGACGAATGAGGCGGAAATGCCGTTTTCGAATATCGCGGCGGTGGAACCTGCGCCGATGTTCCCGCCATTCGAAGCGGTCCCGGCGTTCAATGTCGGGGCCACGGCGTTCGCCCAATCATCCTGTGCGAAGTAATACCTGAGCAGATGACAGGTGTCGCATAGATCACCACTGACCGCATGCCGCAGGTGCACAGCCAGCACCTGACGCAGCAACGCGTCCTGTTCGGCACCATTGAGCAGTTTGGGCATCGGCAGTTTGCGGAACGACCGGTTGGCCGCGATGATGCGGAACGCGACCGCCGATAACGTGGTGACAGGCCTGGCCTGGGCGAGCGCTCCGAGTTCGCGAATGGCCATGTCGGAAAGGCTGCTGGCCAGATTACGGTTGGGAACGCACATGATGGCTCCGTTGTCGCCGAATCTGCGCAGCGCGGACAGCAACGACCGATAGCACAGTGTGGTTTTCCCGCCACCGGGCATACCGGCGATCAACAACGGTCTCGCCGTTTCCCCGTTGATCAGCGTTTCGATTGCATTCGTTGCATTCCCTAGATCACCCATGCTCCCAGACTAACCGCTTACGCACGCCGGCAGGTACCGGCCTTACGGATTTCCATGCCGTTTCATCGCGTGTTCCAACGGATGAGATACGACTCGCCGCGCTGTTCCGTTTCCCCCGTCCATGCCGTCACGCAGAATGCTTACACCCTCAATGTGGAAGGAACGAATCATGATCAAGAACACCTCGCCTCCGTTAGGCTCCGAGCCACCGACCATCGACGGATTCACGTTCGTCCGCCCGATTGGTTCAGGCTCCACCGCGAACGTATACCTCTACCGACAGCTGGACCGGAACCGCCCGGTGGCCGTCAAGGTGGGCAATGTCGCCCGCCACCCGCAGGCTTCGGCTCGCATCGCCCATGAAGCCCACATTCTGGGGCTGCTGCCGCAGCACCCTCACATTCTTCCCTTGCTTGCGATGGGGACCGCAGGCCCTGGCTTGAACTACCTTGTTTTCGAATATGCATCCGGCGGCAACTGCCATAGTCTGCTGCGCACCCGCGAAACCTCTTGCGCCGACATGCTTCGTCTCGGCGTCAAATTGGCGGATGCGCTCTGTGTGGTGCACCGCGCGGGTATAGTGCACCGCGACATCAAACCCGGCAATGTGCTGATTACCGCTGCAGGAGAGCCCATGCTGGCCGATTTCGGCACCGCCTGCAGCATTTACGGGGCAGACGACGCCTGCTATTCGATCCCCTGGTCGGCACCGGAATCGCTTGCGCATCGCAAGCCATGCGAAGGCACCGACATGTACTCCCTAGCCGCATTGCTGTATGCCTTGCTTGCCGGGGCGTCACCGTTCGAATACGGGTATCGCCCACGGTCCAGTGCGCAGCTGCGGAGCATCATTCTCTCCCAGCCGGTACCCCCGCTCAACCACCCGGACGTTCCTGAACCCGTCGAACTGCTGTTGCGGCGGGCAATGGCGAAGAATCCATCGGACCGATTCCCCTCCATGCCGGATTTTGCATTGGAGCTGCGGCGCGCAGATCTACTGGTGTCCTCCAAGCGCACGATGCTCTCCCCGGTCGCGGAAGCACCCACCGGCATGGCAATCTCCTCACCGCGATCAGCCGTTCCGCCGAGAGGACGATCCACCACGCGGTCTGGCCATGCAGACCGGAATCGGCGCTCGCCTTGGCGCAAAACGCCTATGGCGGCACTCTCCGCGATTCCGCTGCTGCTGTTCCTGATCGTGCTAGCCGGCACGCATACGGATTCGGTGCAGATGCCGGAACCGGTTCACATCCTTGATGCCGAGGAATCGAACGTTCAGGCGCGGATGCGGATCTCCTGACCTCGGCCGACGCCATGACACGCCTGTAGCCGGCCGGATGCCGGAAGACCTGGCTGCGCCCATGCCGATTCGGCGCAGATGGCGACGCAGATCCATTTCCGTTGCCTGTCGTTACATGCCGTTGCATGCTTTCGTCTGCCAAAATCCGCTGGAGTCTGCCTGAGTCTGCCTGAATCTGCCGGAGTCTGCCGGATGGCGTTTCCATAGCGCTTCGTCTTACCGCCATCGCACCGTATTCGTCCTCACTTCGAGTCCCTGCTCTCATAATCCCCGCCGCCACTTCACCGAACGGATCATCATGCCTTTGCCTTCACCTCGTCTATGGCGCCGCATACGCAACGCCGATGTACCATCTTCTTTCCCCATGCCGCCGCACATACGCCGGCGCATTCCCCCAGCGCTCATCCTCGTTATGCTGCTGGCCTTCATAACCGGCGTGCTGGTGGTGCAGTCCGTAGTCAGGCATCAGGTGCACTGCGACGATGGCAGCGTATGGGTCATGTCGCAGAGCCACGGCAAGGCGGTACGGTTCAATGCGGACATCGAAGAGCCCACAGGAGCGGTGCGCGCCATGAAGGGTCGCTTCGACATCCTGCAATCCGGAGACGATGCGCTGCTTGCCGGAAGCACGCATATCGCTTCCATAGACGCACCGACGTTGAACATCACCGACTATGACGTTTCCGCACGCGACAGCATCATGCTGCTGGGCGGCGGAACCGTGGCGATGGTTTCCCGTCGCAGCGGCGACCTGCACACCGGCTCCCTGGAACGCATCGGTGAACTTGCCAAGGCGAGCGGCACGCCGGTCATGCGGTTGGGAACCGGAGGCAAGGCGGTCGTCGATTACCAAGGCACCGTATGGGGGTACCGGCCGAGCGACGGCACGGTATTGTCGTTCACACGTTCAGACCGACGAGCGGCATCGGTCTGCTCCCTGTCCGGCGGCGAGCGCCTGGCTGTTTCAGCATTCACCGTAGTCGACGGTGTTCCCGTCGTATTGTCAGGCAATCGGCTCGTGTTCCCAGGAGGCGAAACCACCATCGATGATTCCGGGCGCATGCTCTTGCAGTCGACGCCGACCGATGACAGGCAATCCGGCTGGGTTGCGATTGCTCTGCCGGGCAAACTCGCCCTGATCAGCCTTCGGACGCAGTCGCCCGAACCCGTGCTGTTGGATTCCCTAGGCCCGGGAGCGCCGGCGCAACCGGTTTCGGCTGGCGGATGCGTGCACGCGGCGTTCGCACAGCATACCGATAATGCCATCCAAGCGTGCTCGCCGTCTGCCGAGCATGCGGATTTCATATCGCTCGCATCGGTGACGCCTTCCTCGGAGCTGGTGTTTCGGGCCAACCATCGTCATGTTGTGCTCAACGACGTTGCAAACGGCACCATCTGGAACCCGCAGCGTTCGCCTGAGACCATCGCGCTGCAGTGGAACGCCCTGCAACCGGATCGCGACCAGCAGCGCGAGGATTCCTCCACAGCCTTGGAAGCCAAGCATTCCGTAACGCCCGACTGCGATTCTTCGTCCTCATCCACCGGCCATATACGGGCTGTGGATGATGAATTCGGCATTCGCCCGTCAAGCCGCATGACGCTTGACGTGCTACGTAACGACGAAAGCACCGGCTGTTCCGCGCTTCGTATCGACCGGATCGGCGCGCCGACAGGCGGCGCTGTGCGCATCACGCCGGTTCGTCATGGGCGATATCTGCAGGTCGATGCTTCCGAATTGCCAAGCGGCACCATACGGTTCACCTACAGCGTTTCGGACGGGCACGGCCAAAGCGCTTCCGCCTCCGTACGCCTGAACGTCGCCGAGGCCAATCGCAATCAGCCGCCGGTGCAGACCGACGTTCCTGTGGATATCCCCGTCGAACGGGGCGCATCCTACACGGCAAGCGTGCTGGATTCCTTCACCGACCCGGACGGCGATCCGCTGACGTTGGTATCGGCAAAGCCTCAGAACAGTGGCACACGCCTCTCCGCCCGCGCGGATGGGCGGCTGACCTTCGACACCGGAACGGTGGAATCAGGCAGGATCGGTGTTGAGCTGACCGTTTCCGATGGAACCGCCGCCGCGACGGGAATCGTGTTCTTCGCCATTCACGCCGCGGATAGTCTGGGCGCGCAGATCGACCCGATATCGCAGGATGCCATCTCGGCGGTTCCCGTCACCGTCGACCTGTCGCCCTACATTCATGCCACTGGCACGCATACCCCGTTATTGACCGACGTCACGGCACCAGAGAACACGAGCGCGACGGCGAACGGATCGGACATGACCGTCTCGTTCACCGCGGCCTCGCCAGGCACCTACCACGTGCCGTTCACGGTGCGACAGGGGCGACAGCAATCCGCAGGAATCATACGATTCAACGTCAGTCCGCCTGCCACGGAACGTTCCACGCCCATCACGACAAACGATGTCGTCGTATTAGGAGCCAACGGCACCGCCATACTCGAGCCGTTATCCAACGACCTCGACCCGATGGGCGGCGTGCTTTCCCTCGCTTCCGCTTCGGCACCGCCCGATACCACGATCCGCACGACCGTAGTGGCACGAAACAGAGTGCATCTGGAAGCCCGGCACCCGTTGGACGCTCCGATCACCATCACCTATACCGCAGTGAATGCGGTCGGCACCTCGCAGGGAAGCATCATCGTGCATCCGGCAAGCACGGTTTCAGGCCCGGCACTGATACGCGCCGAGGAATTCACCGTCCCCGTGCGATGCGGCGGCACCCGCACCGTGGATGTGCTGAGCCATATACGCTATGACGAGGATGCCGGAATGACGCTGGAAGGCAGGCTGAACACCACGGCATCCTTTCAGGGCACGGTGCACGCATCGGAACATGCTATCCGCTACCAGGCGCCGGACCGCCCCGGAGAATATTCGGCCGTCTACACCGTCGGCAACGACTACGGCGAAACCGTGTCCGCAACCGTCACCTTTGCCGTACACCAGCGTGATGCCGACGGCAAAAAACCACCCAAACCGCGCGATATCCAAACCCGAGTCGCCCCAGGCGGCACGGTACGCATCCCCATCGCACTTGGCGGCGTCGACGATGCCGACGACGTGATGCTGTTGGGATTGGGCAACGAGACTCCCGCGCGCGGGCGAATCGTGGAAACCGGCGCGGATTACATGATCTACGAGGCCTATACCGATGCCAACGGTACCGACAGCTTCTCCTATGCGGTGGAGGATTGGTCCGGACGCAAATCCCAAGCCACGATCCGGGTAGGCATATCCGCGGCATCCTCACCCAGCGGCGTAACGGCCCGCGACGATGATGCAACAGTACGCCCCGGAAGCACACTCGCCGTGCCCGTCACCGCCAATGACCTATCGCACGACGGCGCGAATCTTACGCTTCTGCGCAAACTGGAGACCCACGGGCGAATCGACGCCCGCGTGACCGGCAGCGCAATCACCTTCACAGCGCCCGAGCACGAAGGCACCTACTACATCATCTATACCGTGCGCAATCAGGCAGGTCTTGAAGACACTGCCACACTGAGCGTACAGGTCAGCAGAACCGCCAGAATCAGACCTCCGCAAGCCTACGACCACAGGATCGCGGCGCATACGACGCTCGGCAAACGCAAGGTGACGGTGAATATCGCGGACCGGATCGCAAACCCTTCCGGCCCGTTCAGCGAATTATCCGTGCACGTGGACGATGCGGACCGGCGACAAGCGCACGGCAGCGTGCAGGGTACCGTCATCACGTTGGAACTCGCGCAGGAGGCGTACACGATTCCATACACCGTTACGAATACCGTGCATGGACTCAGCTCCACCGCCTTCATCCATGTACCGGCATACGGGGCCTTTCCACCGACGCTGCGACCCGATGCACCGGAACTGACCGTACCATCGGGGAAAACCATCACCTTCGCCCTTACCGATTATGTACGCGTCGGCGCAGGGAAAACGGCCTATGCCGACAGCCGCGAACCCATCGCAACCGCCAAAGGCGGGGACGGCATAGCGCTTGACGGCGGGAAAAACACAACACTCTCCCCCCCCGACAACTATTCCCGGCCCGGCTCCCACGCGCCCCCCCGCCCCGGCCACCACCCCCCAACAGGAGAGCCCGTCGCCTCCCCCACGATCCATGGGGCCCGCTCCCCTACCTGGAGGCTGCGAACAATGC
>OBLF01000497.1_pt1 | contig 42335 bp, 35 predicted proteins | sample 1519231 | NCBI WGS metagenome assembly OBLF01 (sample SAMEA2602895, study PRJEB22501) | metagenome | reverse complement strand
GTACGCGAAACAGCGCAATTCAGCCCTGTCCGCTTTTAGTATTATACAATAAGTTCAGGATAAATGCAAGCGTTTTGCATCAATCTTCCTGCAGACGCTCCACCATCTGGTAAAGGGCTTCGGCGCTGTTGAAGTTCTGGGGCATGATCTCCGACGCCGGGATGGAGATATCGTACTCCTCGTTCAGGGCAGAAATGATTTGCAGAATGTCAAAAGAATCAAGGATGCCGTCGTCGATTAGGGTGGTGCAGGTGGAAAAGTCCACGCCCTCTTTGATCTCGCTCAAAATTTCCAGTAAACGTTCCATGATGAATTTCTCCTTTTTTATCTATAAGTTCGGCGTGTTGAGGGGGTACGTCGGCGTGATGCCGCGCACAAGGCGGGGCGTACCGTCCTGCCACAAAACGACCCGCGGCAGGTCGCGGCTGAGAAACAGGCCCAACCCCTCGGTGACGGAGTAAGCCCCGGCATTCTCAAAGACAAGCAGGTCGCCGGGGGCAAGGCCGTCCAACGGCATACTGCGCACCAGTACATCGTTGGTGGTACACAGGCTGCCGCAGAGGGTCCAATCCAGTGTCTCCCCTGCCTGGGCGGCAAAGTGGCGCAGGTGCGGGCGCTTCATGCCCATGATTTGGCCCAGGTAGTTCAGGTGGTTCATGCCGCCGTCCACAATGCAGTAGTGCTGGCCGTCGTGGTCCTTACAGTCCATGGCAGTAGTCAGGTAATAGCCGCATTCGGCGGTGTAAAAGCGGCCCATCTCCACGGTCAAGTGCGCCCAGCGGGCGGCCTCCTGCAAGGCGGGGGCCAGCGTTTTGGCCGGGGCGAGGGTGTCGGTGAAATCGTCGCCGTTAAAATAAGGTACCGGCAGGCCGGGGCCGTATTCCAGCTCTGACAGGCGCAGGCCAAAGGTCTGCTCGATCTCGTCATAAAGCTCGCGCAGCATCGCCAGTTCCTTTTGCTGATTCGCCAGCTTTTTGCGCTGGGTGCCCACAAAATAGTGGATGCCGATGAACTCTAAATCGGGCGTTTCGGCACGGTGCGCCAGCGCGTGGAACAAATCCGTTTTGGACATACCGAACTGACTGCCCGCATTCAGCCGCAACAGCACCGGCAGGTGCTTGCCCGCCGCGAGGGCGGCCTCTTGCAGATAGCGCACCTGCAAAAGGGATTCCGCCGTGTAGCTGCCGACACCGTCTGCCACGGCGCGGACGATATCCACCGGCGTTTTGTTCACGCCAGAGTAGATGACGCGGGCGTCGGCGGCATGAAGCTGCTCGCAGATGGAAAGCTCGCCGGGGCTGCACACTTCCAGCCGCGCGGTGACGGAGGACATAGCGTGCAGCAAAAACGGATTGGCCTTGATGGAATAGCACAGCGCAATGTCTGGGCCGAAAATCTCCTCGATGGCCCGCACGCGGGCTTGCAGGGCGTCGGCATCAAAGACGAAGGTCGGCGTGCCGTAGGCAGCGGCAATGCTTTGTAAAGCGGCGTCAGTCATTTGCGTGCTCCTTTTTTCGTCAGGGCGGCCAGCGCCGTTCGGTCGATCTTGCCGTTTTTGTTCGTGGGGAGTTCGTCCAGCTGCTGAACCGTGTTGGGCTGCATAAAGGGCGGCAAGTTGGCTTTCAGCGCGGTCAGCAGGGCGGCTTTCTCGCAGCTGCCGGTGTAGAACAGGTGCAGTCGCTGTTTTTCGGCGTCAAAGATGCAGCAGGCACGGCTCACATCGTCACACCGCATGGCGGCGGCTTCGATCTCGCCCAGCTCGACGCGGTGGCCCATATGCTTGATTTGGAAATCCTTGCGGCCGATGTAGAATAAATTGCCGTTTTCATCATACCGCGCCAGATCGCCGGTGCGGTAAATGCGCTCGTACCAGTTGGGATTCAGCGGATTCTGGGTAAAGGCTTGGGCTGTGCGCACCGGGTCGGCGTAATAGCCCAGCGCCAGCGCCGTGCCAGAGACGCAAAGCTCCCCTGCCTGGCCGGGTTCGGTCACAAGGGCGTCACGTTCGTCCAGCAGAAAGACCTTCTCGTTCGGGAAGGCGCGGCCAATGGGAAGCACCTCGTCAGGGGCAAAATCCCGGTCAGGCAGGATGGCGTAGGTACAGTTGCAGGTGATTTCCGTAGGGCCGTAGAGGTTGACGAACCGGGCGGCGGGCAGCGCTTTCTTCCACTTCATCAGGTGCTTGATGGGCATGACCTCGCCGCTGAAAAGAACCTGGCGCACGGCGGAAGGCACGCGGTAGCCGAAGCCGTTCATGATGGAGACAAAACACATGGCGCTGACAGCCCAGACCAGCGTGGTGACAGCGTGGTCGGACAGGTAGTCCATCAGCTTGGTAGGCTGGCTGAAATAGGCCCGGGGGATGATCTGCACCTTGGCCCCGGTGTAAAGGGCGGTGTACAGATCCTTGACCGAGACGTCAAAATCAAAGGGGGCCTGGTTGCCAAGGATATCGTCCCCGTTGATGCCAAAAATACCGGCAAACTGCGGGATGAAATCCAGCACCGAGCGGTGGCTGACCGTGACGCCCTTGGGAACGCCGGTACTGCCGCTGGTAAAGTTGATGTATAAGGGGTCAACGTCCACAGCCTGGACACGGCGGGCAGCCAGCAGTGCGGCGTCCTCATCGGCGGTCAGCAGACTTTCCAGCGGAAGAATCGGACCGGAATAGCTAAGCTTTGCTGCAGCGTCGGCGTGTTCGGCGTCGGTGATGAGCAATGCCGGGGCAAGTGTATCCAACACCTGCCGGGTGCGGGCGGCGGGCTGGCGGGGGTCCAGCACCGAGTAGCAGCACCCCGCATAGACCGTGCCCAGCATAGCGGCAAAGGCCGGGGCAGATTTTTCGAGATAGAACGCTGCCGGGCAGCGGGGCGCGGTGCGGGCCGCCAGGGCACTGCCGCTGCGGCGGGCCAATTCTGCCAGCTGCGCCCAGGTGTAGTCCTGCTGCACATCCCCCACGGCGGGGGCATCGGGGCAGCGGGCGGCGGTGGCTTCAAGCCAATCCAGAATATTGGTTTGCATAAAAAAACTCTTTTCTCAGAAATTCGCGTAAAGGAAACCAGTGGTGTCAGTCACGCAGATAAAGCTGATCAGCGTCAGGAAGATGACGAGATAGTACAGCGCCCAGCGCACGACCAGCGGCAGGCGCTGCACATCCGCGTAGGGGTCACGGCCGTTTTCCTTCAAAACGCTATGTACAAAGACCAGTACGGTGCTGATGATTACGATGCCCCACGCAGGCCCCGAAACAGCGGAAAATGCGCCAGGGGCGTTTGCCGCCAGCGAGTCAAAGCGGAAATCCGTAAAGGTCTTTTGCAGGCAGAGCAGCCCGCGCATAAAACCGTTGCGGTCAAAGTACCAGCCGATGTTGACGATGACAAAGGTGCGCAGAATGCGAAACAGATGCCAGGCGCGGCTCTCAGTGGGGATATGCAGCGCAGCGTTGAGCTTTTTGAATGCGGGTTCCAGCAAGTCAGACAGAGCAATGACCGCGCCGTTGTAGAGACCCCAGACGAGGTAGTGAATCTCCGGGCCGTGCCAGATGCCGACGACGGCGAACACCAGCAGGTTCGCCACAGCAGCGGGCAGTACGCGGCCAAAATGCTTGCCGCCGTGCTTGGATGCCCATTTGCCGAAGCGCTGCATCGGCTTGGTCAGGGCGAAGGGGTAAAAGAGGTAGTCGCGCATCCATGCGCCGAGGGAGATATGCCAGCGCCGCCAGAAATCCCCCAGTGAGGTGGAAAAATACGGCTGGCGGAAGTTGGGCATCATCTGGATGTCATACAGCTGCGCGACGCCCAGCACCATATCGATACCGCCGGAAAAATCAGCGTACTGCTGCAAAGAATACAGCAAAATTGCCAGCAGCGCCATCGCGCCGGTAAGGCCGCTGGCATCCTCAACGTCCAAAATCGCGGCAATCGTCGGGGACGTCAGGTTGGAAATTGCGTATTTCTTCATCGCGCCGAAGGCGAACAGGAACAGCGCACGTTTGGTGCGCTCCCAATCCCAGGTATGACGGGCCATGAACTGGGGTTCCAGCTCGCCGTAGCGGTTGATAGGCCCCTGCACGAGCTGCGGAAAAAAGCTGATGAACAAGAGAAAACGCGCAAAGTTTTTCTCAGCCGGGTGGCGGCCGCGGTAGCAGTCGATGAGGTAGCCCACAGCCTGAAATGTATAAAAGCTAATACCCAGCGGCATGACCAGCCCCAGCGCCGACGGCGTGCTGGCGGCCCAAGCCCCAGAAAGCAGCGCCGCAAAGTGGGACCAATATTTAAAGTAGCCCAGCATCAGAAAGTTCACAACCAGGATACCGGCCAGCACGCCCTTTTTGCGGCGGGTGGTCTGGGCCTTGATGGCCTTCTTTTCTTCTTTTGGCAAGCCGGGCTGTTTGCGGCGGGCGGCGGCATCGGTGTCCAATTTGGCAAGGCAAAGCCCACCGCCCCAGACCGTCAGGGCCGTAAAAAGCAAAAACGTAAAGTCCTGCCAGCCGCTGGCTGCAAAAAACACCAGACTCAACCCCAGCAGGCAGAGCCATTGGCGGGTGCGCAGCACGGTATAATACAGCAAAAGGCCGACCGTAACCAGCAGAACAAAGCTTAGGGAATAGAGTTCCACACTACACCATCCGTATATTTAAAAATCAAGATAACATTCGTAATAACGCTCAAAATCTGCATCAGACCCGACTACCCGCGCATTGACGCGGAACTGATAGCTACCGTGTACTGTTGTGGGGTATTCGACCCAGGTACGGGTGTCGTAATCGGAAATTTTTGCGTATTCTGTCTCACCGGGGGCTTTGACCCAGAACTCATACTCAGCCTCGACTGAGGGACCGTGGTAGGAACCCGCCAGCAGCAGAATTTTGTCCGTTTGAATCTCCGGCGTCAGGTACACATTTGTGATATAGTTGACGGCGGCCAGGTATTCTTCCGGCGTCTCAAACAGGGCATCCACGTCAGCTCCCTCGTCCAGCAGGGTCAGGAACTTTGCCATGCACTGGCTGAAAGCGTGGCCGCCGGTGGTGTTCATGTGGGTGAAATCCTTGTAGTAGTCCGGTTCAACGTTCGCGAACAGCTCCTGTTTGGCAAAGTTGAAGTCATAGTAAGATGCGCCGTAAAGCCCTGCCAGCTTTTTGAAAAAGGCGTAATCGTCAAAATAAGTATCGTAGCTGATGACGTCCAGCGTCGTTTTTGGGGCGCTGATGACGAGCAGCGGTACGCCTTTCTCTTGGCAGAGCTGCATCATCGAGACAAGCTCGTCAATGTGCTGCTGGGTGAATGGGTGGTTCGTCTGGTTCCAGGTATTCACATTGCCGATTGTGTCAAAATCGATGACGGTATCCCCTTCCGGCTGGCCGTGCGCCGCGCCGCGCGCAGCAATGCGGGCAGTCAGGGCGTTCCACTTTTGCCGGATGGTGGCGGGCCAATCGGTGGGCCAGTTGCCGCCCTGCCAGGGGAACAGCGCGTTCAGCGAATCCGCGTCGGTAAAGCGGTCGGCGCTGGTCATGTAACGCAGCAGTTCGGCGGGGCGGTCCTGCCAGCGGGAAGTCTGCAACTCGGCAGAGAGAAAAGCCTTTTGCGCCTTGGGGTATGGCTCCCCCGTCATATTGTACAGGTCAATGACCAGGATGACATACTGCGGTGTATGTTCCCGCAGCACGGATTCCAGTGCAATTTTGGACATATCCCAGCTTTGGGAGTTGGTTGCCATCAGCGCCACGGATTTGCCAGTGGCGGCGGCCAGTTCTTCCTCCGGCAAAGCGCAGGAGGCCAGCGACGAGCCAATGACGGCGATATCGACGGAATCTTTGCTGTGATAGTTGCGCCACATGGCAAGGCTGGAACCGTTATCCGGCGGCATAAAGCCGCACAAAAGTAGATTGATAAGCAAAAAGCCGACGAGAAAAGCGGCGATTTTGATGATATGTTTCTTCAAGCAGATGCTCCTAAAAATTAGACAAATCAGCCAATTTACCCAAAATGTGCGTATTGCTTATTATAGCGCATAAAACCTGTAACTACAATGGCTTTTCCTAAGAATCAGCAATTTTTACAACTGAAAACAAAAACTGCCGCGTTTTAGCAAAAAACGCGGCAGGGGGTTATCCAAGAAGCTGTTTGGCAAGGTCAGCGCTTGCCTTGGCGTCCTTGCAGTAGTAATCAGCACCGATATCGCGGGCGTAGTCAGGCGTCAGCACGGCACCGCCCACCATGACTTTGCAGTCGAGATTCGCGGCGTGCAGGGCTTCAATCGTGGTCTGCATGTTGGGCACGGTGGTCGTCATCAGGGCGGACAGGCCCACGAGCTTGGCCCCGGTCTGGCGCACAGCCTCGACCACGCGCTCGGGGTCAACGTCGCGGCCCAGGTCGAGCACGTCATAGCCGTAATTTTCCAGAATAACGCGGACGATATTCTTGCCGATATCATGTACATCGCCCTTGACCGTGGCAATGACGATCTTGCCTTTGCTGCCCTGGGCCTGACCAGAGGCTGCAATCTTGGCTTTAATGGCTTCAAAAGCGGCCTGGGCAGCGGTGGCAGCCTGCAAAAGCTGCGGCAGGAACACGGTCCCCTTCTCAAAGCCGTCGCCCACGGCGTCCAGCGCGGGAATCAGCGAAGTATTGACCACATCCAGCGGCTCCCGCATGGTCAGGGCGGCATCGGCGGCGGCGCGGGCCTCGGCCTTCAGGCCGCGGCGCACAGCCTCAAACAGGGCGTCCCCGCCCGGCGCGGCGGCGCTGACTTCGGCCACCGTGGCAGCGGATTTGCTCGTTTGGGTCGTCTGAATCTGCACATCGGCGTAGGCGGCCACGTAGTCGGTGCTCTGCGGATCCTGGCAGGTCAGCACGCGGTAGGCGCGCACGGCGGCCATCATTTCCGGCGTATTGGGGTTCATGATCGCCAGATCCAGCCCGGCAGACATCGCCATCGTCAAAAATGTGGTGTTCAAGTAGCCGCGGCACGGCAGGCCAAAGCTGATGTTGGATACACCCAGCACGGTGTGCACGCCCAGCTCTTTTTTGCAGCGGGCCAGCGCTTGCAGCGTTTGGGTTGCGCCTTCCTGCTGAGCGCTGGCGGTCAGGCAGAGACAGTCAATGTAGATATCCTCGTCCGGGATGCCTGCGGCGTGGGCGGCGTCCACAATGCGGCGGGCAATGGCGACGCGGCCCTCCACTGTCGGTGGGATGCCGCCCTTATCCAGCGCCAGGCCGACGACGGCAGCACCGTACTTTTTGCAGAGCGGCAAAATCTTTTCCAGCGTCTCAGTCTCGCCGTTGACCGAGTTGACGATGGGCTTGCCGTTATAAATGCGCAATGCACGGGAAAGAGCCTCGGGGTTCGAGGAATCCAGCTGCAGCGGCAGATCGGTGACGGCCTGCAAATCCTTGACGAGCTGTTCCAGCGTGGCGGCTTCGTCGATGCCGGGCAAACCGGCGTTGACGTCCAGCACCTGGGCACCGGCCTCGGCCTGGGCCACAGCCTGGGTGCAGGGGTAAGCACTGTCGCCGTCACGTAAGGCCTGCTGCAAGCGCTTTTTGCCGGTAGGGTTGATGCGCTCGCCCACGACGGTAATGCCGTTTACTTCCACAAAGCGAACCGGTGTACACAGGCAGCTGCGGCGGATGGAAATTTTATCAGCCGGGGCCAGCGGGCTGAACGTCTCGTGCAGTTTGGCGATAAAGGCGGGTGTGGTGCCGCAGCAGCCGCCCACCATCGAAACACCGATGGCAGCGTATTCTTTCATTTCGGCGGCAAAGCCGTCCGGATCCAGGTTGTAGCTGCCGTCCGGGTTGGGCAGACCCGCATTGGGCTTGACAAAGACCGGCACACCGGCGGGCACGCTGCGGCAAAGCCGCTGAGCAAAGGGCAAAATTTCCTTGGGGCCAAGCGAGCAGTTGATGCCCACGGCGTCCGCGCCGAGGCCTGCCGCCGTGACGGCGTAGCTTTCCACTGTGCAGCCGGTGAAGGTACGGCCCCGGCTCTCGAAGCTCATCGAGGTAAAGATCGGCAGGGTGCAGTTTTCTTTGGCAGCCAGGATGGCGGCTTTCAGCTCGTACAGGTCGGTCATCGTCTCCAAAAAGACGAGGTCGGCACCGGCTGCCGTGCCTGCACGGATGACCTGGGCGAACTCGGCATAGGCATCCTCAAAGCTCAAGGTACCTGCGGGGACCAGCAACTCACCCAGGGGGCCGATGTCCAGCGCCACCAGTGCGCCGGTAGTATCGGCGGCCTTGCGGGCGCAGACGATGGATGCCGTGACGACATCCTCCACCGTATGGCCGCAGCCTGCCAGTTTTTTTGCATTGGCACCAAAGGTGTTTGCCAGCAGGATATCAGCCCCGGCGTTGGCATAGTCGGTGTGGATGGCCGTCAGTACGTCAGGCATTTCCAGCGCGGCCAGCTCGGGTTTCTGCCCGGGCTGCAGACCGCGTGCCTGCAGCTGGGTACCCATGCCGCCGTCCAGAAAAACAAACCGCTTTCGGTCAAAAACTTCGCGAATCTGCATAAGATTCTCCCCTATCCCTCTTGGTTGAAACAGGTCGTGCCGCGCTTGCGGAACGAACAGGTCTCTTTTAAATGGCAGGTCGCACAGCCTGCGTGGGTGCCGGTCACAGGATGATCGGCGATGCCTAAAATGGCGGTGGTACTTTTGCGCGGGGTCAAAAGATGCTGCGGCGTCACGGCCAGGCCGCAGCCGCGAACGCTGTCTACTGCCAGGCAAAGCTCATCGTTCAAATCCAGAGGGCAGTCACCGTAGCCCGGCGCATAGCGGCTGGTCAGGTACAGGCCCTTCGCTTCGAACAGCGGGCGCTGCTCAGCCTCCCACTCGTCGCAGACCTGTTCCAGCAGAACCGAAGCCAGTGCATCCGCAGCCGTCGCCGAGGCAATGTCGGTCAGTTCCAAACGGCGCAGAAATTTATCGATCTCCGACCCGAGGGTCGCGGCCATCAGCAGTGCTTTATCACAGCCCTGCAAATGGCGGGCTAGGTCGGTGCCACAGTTATCAAACGGCAGCACGGCCAGCGGCAGGACGCGCCACACAACATGGGGCGCGGCGATGGCGAGGATTTGCTTTTCCGCTTTATCCAGCAACGCGGTGGTAGCATCATCGGGCGTCCAGCCGGAGGCCCCCATGTACCGCAGCGCCGTGGCGCGGCGGATGGCGGCAGGCTTGCGGCGTTCCATTACAGCAAGTCCCTGATGCCGTCGTAGACCTTGGCGGCCACGGCGGCGTCGTTCATGGCGTACAGGTGGATGCCATCCGCGCCGCCTTCGATCAGGTCGCGCAGCTGGTTGACGGCGTAGTCGATGCCGGCATCGTACAGGCTGGCCGGGTCGTCCTGATAGCGGGAAATCATGCGGGTGAAGTCCGACGGCAGGCTGGCCGAGGACAGCGCTACGGTGCGCTCGATCTGGCTGCGCTTGACAATGGGCATGACGCCGGCCGAGACGGGCAGCGTGATACCGGCGCGTCGGGCCAGGTTCAGGAAGCGATAGAAGTGCATATTATCGAAGAACAGCTGGGTCAGCAGATGCTCGGCACCCGCTGCCTGCTTGATGCGCAGATTCTCCACATCGTGCAGCAGGGTGTCGGCCTCGGGGTGGCCCTCCGGGTAGCAGGCACCGTGGACGGAGAAATTCGGCTTTTTCCATTTAATAAAGGAGGTCAGGTCACTGGCGTGCTTGAAGTCGGGGCTTTCGGGGCGGGCCGGGCTGCGGTCACCGCGCAGGGCCAGTACATCGCGAACGCCGACGGCCTCCAGCTGATCAAGGATTTCGGCAGCGCAGGTCTCGTCGTTGCCCATGCAGATGAGGTGTGCCAGTGTGGGAATGTGCAGCTCGTTCTGGATGTAGTCCGCTACCTCGGCGGTGGAAACGCCGCCCGCAGAGCCGCCCGCGCCGAAAGTCACGCTGATGAAGCCAGGAGTCAGCGCCTGCATCTTTTGCAGCGTGTCCTTGAGCTTGTCCATCTGGGTGGTCTGCTTCGGGGGAAAGCATTCAATCGAGAAAACGCAGCGCTTAGTTTTGAACTGTTCGGTGATCGTCATTTTTTTCTCCTTATTGTTACGCCGCAAGTTCGGCGGAGTCCGCGGTGGTTTCCACAGTCAGGGTATCATTTTGCCAGATAAAGGTCAGGCTGCCCTGCAAGTCAGTCTGGTACACCTCTGCGCCGACGGCAGCAAAATTTTGCAGCGCCGCGCGGTGCGGGTGGCCGTAATCATTGTTCAGCCCGCAGCTGACGGCCACGGCCTGCGGGGCCACAGCCTGCAAAAACGCAAGGCTGTTGGAGGTGTAAGAACCATGGTGCCCGGCCTTGAAAAGGGTCGTGTGCAAGGAGGTACCGTAGGTGTCCAAGAGCTGCTGCTCGGCGGCTTCCTCGGCGTCACCGGTGTCTAAAAAGCGGAAGTCACCTGCTGTGAACAGCGTGCAGAGCGAGGCATTGTTGACGCTGTCGTCCGCAGCCTCAGCACTGCCGCCCTGTAAAATCTGCAGCGTGCCGCCGCCTAAAGAGTAGCTGTCCCCCGCTTCGGTGGTGAGGATTTCCGCCCCGCTGTCGGCGGCCGCTTGCGTTAAATTGCGCGGCCAGTCGGCGGTGTCTTCGGGGCCGGGCTGCCAGTTTGGCAGCAGCAGGGTCTGAACCGGATAATTTTGCAGCACCGCCCGGGCATTGCCGGTGTGGTCAGCGTGGGGATGGGTCAGCACAAGGTAGTCGAGTGTTTCGACCTCCAGTGCATCCAAATCGTACAGCAGCGCGTCCTCGGCTTCGGAAGGGCCGGTGTCAATCAGGCACCAGCGGCCATCCTGGCAGAGCAGCACGGCGTCGCCCTGCCCCACGTCCAGCACATAGACAACAGTGCTGCCGTCGGCGATTTGCGGGGCACTTTCCTCGGTTTGCAGCGGCACACCGAAGAAAGCGCGCAGCTGCTGCCAGGTGGGAACAGGGCCTTTGCCGCCCGCAAACTGGATGACAAGTGCGGCGCAGAGCAGCACAAGCAGCAAAGCATCCGCCGCAATGCTGGCAGCCTTTTTGAAGCGATTACTCGTCATACTGGCCGCCCAGCTTGCGCTCCTCCCACTCGGCCTTGGTCACCAGCACGGCGCGGGGCTTGGCACCCTCATAGGGGCCGATGATCTTTTCCTGCTCCATCTGATCCATGATACGGGCCGCGCGGGCGTAGCCCAGCTTGCAGCGGCGCTGCAACAGGCTGGTGCTGGCCTGCCCGGCATCGATGACGCATTCGACGGCCTGCTCAAACATGGCATCCAGTGCGCCGCCTGCGTCGCCGTCATCGTCGCTGCCCTTCTTGCTGCCCTTCTCGGCAACAGCGCGGCGCTCCATTTCGGCAATCATTTCTTCGTCGTACTGGGCGGAGGAAGTGGACTTGATAAAGCTCAGCACCGCGCCAATCTCTTCATCAGTCACGAAGGTGCCTTGCACGCGGACGGGTTTGGAGGCACCGACCGGCAGGAAGAGCATATCACCGTTGCCCAGCAGCTTTTCGGCACCGCCGCTGTCCAGAATGGTTCGACTGTCGATCTGGCTGGAAACAGCAAAAGCGATACGGCTGGGAATATTGGCTTTGATCAGGCCGGTGATGACGTCAACGCTGGGGCGCTGGGTGGCAACGATCAGGTGGATACCGGCGGCGCGGGCTTTCTGCGCGATACGGCAGATGTAGTCCTCGACCTCTTTGCCGGCAACCATCATCAAATCGGCCAACTCGTCAATGACGATGGCGATATAAGGCAGGTGTTCCATGCCGGTCTGGGCGGCCAGTTTGTTGTAGGCTTTGATCTCGCGGACATTATTTTCGGCAAAGAGCTTGTAGCGGCGCTCCATCTCGGCGACGCTGGCACCCAGCGCACCGGCGGCCTTGCGCGGCTCGGTGACGACAGGCATCAGCAGATGTGGGATGCCGTTATACTCGGCCAATTCAACAACCTTGGGGTCAATGAGAATGAGCTTGACATCCTCCGGCCCGGAACGGAACAGGAAGCTGATGATGATAGAGTTGACGCAGACGGATTTACCGCTGCCGGTGGAACCTGCAATCAGCAGGTGGGGCATCTTGCAAAGGTCGGCGACCTGGGCCGTACCGGCGATATCCTTGCCCAGGGCCATCGTCAGCGGGCTGCGCATATTGACGTAGTTCTGCGACTCAAAGACAGAACGAATATTAACGGTGGAACGAATCTTATTGGGAACTTCAATGCCGACGGCGGGCTTGCCGGGGATGGGAGCCTCGATACGGACACCCGCAGTGGCCAGGTTCAGGGCGATATCATCGGCCAGGCTTGTGATGCGGCTGACCTTGATACCAGCCTGAGGCTGCAGTTCGTACCGGGTGACAGAGGGACCGCGGCAGATATCCAGCATCGTGGTCTTGACGCCGAAGCTGTCCAGCGTGTTGACGAGGATGTCGGCGTTCTTCTTCATTTCGCGGGCGGCACCGGCTTCATCGTCGGGGCGTGTGGGGTTAAAGAGGTTGACCGACGGATAGCAGTACGGCTCGGGGGGCTGCTCCTCCGATGTGGGCAGCCGCATGGCGTTAGGGTCTGCTTTGGCGGCGGATGGCGGTGTATGGATGGGCGCACTGGCAGAGTTGCCTACGGCGGTGGAAACCCGCACGCGGGCGGCCTCACCCTGCTGCGGCACGGTGAAGCTGTCCTGCGTCGTCTCGGCAACCGGGCGGGTCATGGTGGGCGCAGGCTGCGCGGCAGGCTCAGCGGCCAGCTCATCCAGCATCTCCGAGACAGAGCGGCCGGACTGCCAGGCGGCACTGACCGCACTGCCGGTATCGGTAAAGCTGCCGCCCAGCGTCGGGATAGCTGCGGGCGCAGGGGCCGGGGCGACAGGTGCAACAGGAACAGATGGAGCAGGCGCACCGCCCAGCGGGGCGGCAGTCTGGGCGGCCAAATCAGCTGGGGAAATGACCATTGTGTCACCCTGCACGCGGCCGGTCATATCCAGCTGCGGCAGCTGCACCGGCTCCGGCTCGGGTTCGTCCTCCACTGGGATCAGCGGCGTGTCGAACTGGGGCACCGGCGTCAGCGGAGTTTCAAACTCGGTGGGCTGTGGCAGGTCCAGCGTTGTCTCGGCGCTGACCTCCTGAGGGGCATAATAAGGCGCGTGGCCGCTCACGGCGCGATTGATCAGCGCATCCAGCTCATCCATCGGCTCCTGCGCGGGTGCCGAGGTGGGCGTGGGCGTGATGGGCGGCGTGTAGATGGGCACAGCGGGTTCCTCGGCAGGCTGTAACTGCAACTCAAAATCCTCCTGCGGCGCGGGTGCCGGGGCGGGCTGTGCCTGCTGGGCGTAATGGAAAGTGGTGCTTGTCTTGTTGGAGAGCGGGTCCATGCCGAAGGTGCCGCCCGGGCCGATGTTGACCGGCTCCAGCGGGTCGTGGGTCTGGGCTTTCAAACGGGCACTGTCGCTGGCAGCGGGGCCAAGATCCACGTCAAAATCCGGGCGCTGCTGGGCGGGCTGAGCCGCAAAGGGAGCCTGCGGCACCACTGGTGTGACCGGGCCTGCCGTGTAGGTCTGCTGGGCAGGCTGCACCGGTGCGGGCTGCTGCTTGGGAAAGCGGCTGGTGTCGGCGATGACGTCGTAGACCGGGTGATGCGGGCGGTTCGCGTCCGGCAGTGCGCCGGTCAGGTTCTCGACGCTCTCCTCCTCCGGCTTCTGGTTGAACAGGCGGGTGTCGTAGGCGGTCTCGGCGGAGGCGCGTTCCTCGCGCTTGGACTGCAAGGCCTGGTACTGATTGTTGACAAACAGCACGACGTCAGCCGGGGTGATGGCAAAGAAGAACATCAGCCCCAGCAGGAACACGAGCAGCATTAAAATATTGGATGCCGGGCGGCCAAACAAGGCCAGCAACGCCGCGCCGATGGGCGCACCGAGGACGCCGCCCTCCCAGAAATAGGTGCCGCCGCGGGTGAACAGCATCTTGATGACTTCCCACGCGCTGAGACCTTCGACGTTCAGTTTGGAGAAAATGACCGGTACGCTGGCGCAGAGCACGCCCATGAGCGACACCTTACCTGCAAACAGCGCCACGCGGTAGCCAGAGGCCAGCAGGTAGGCAAGGTAGAGCAAAAACGGCCCGACCAGGTAGGTCGTGACGCCGAAAATGCCGAAATACCAGCTGCGCAGCGTGCGCCAGACATTTTGTCCGGGTACAAGCACCAGCGCAACGCAGAGCAACCCCAGCCCCACCAACAGCACACTGCGGGCAAGGTTCGGGGTTTCGGCGCGGCGCTGGGCGCGGCTGGATGCCTGACGGCTGCGGGCAGATGATGCGGAACGCGACGACGAAGAACGCCCGGCGCTGCTGCGGGAAGAACCCGAGCGCGACGAGGAACTTGTACGTTTTTTGCTGCCGGAGCCGGAAGCGGATTTTTTACCGGAACGAGATTGTGCCATGTTTCAGTGATTCCCTCTCTTGTTACTCAGTACATATATAATAGGAAGTCTGCGGTCACAGCAGACTGATAAGGACATACGACTTTTATTTTATCACGATTAGAAAATCTTGTAAAGCGAATTGGGGCGACAGACGATTACAAAAAAATAAATCCCCGCCCTGAGGGATGGGCGGGGATTTAAAGAAAGGAGGAGAAGAACACATGAAAAATGTGGTTAAAGCTATTTGACTTGGGGTTCATTTAGCTTGCAACTAAATTGTAACTGTTTTGTCACCAAATGTCAATAGCAAATTGTAAATCTTTTGTCATTTTTCAATTTGTTCACATTTGTATCCGGCTCACTCCCCTGTTAATTCGCTGTACTCCTTGGTGGGTGCGTCGCCCCAGCTGGTTTTGCCGCTGGCGGCGGTGGCACCATCCCAGTAGTGGTAGGCGTAGATGTTCAAAATCTGCGCTTCCTGCCGGGACCAACCGCCGTTTGCGTCCTTGGGGCAGCGCTCATACACATACAGGGCGCAGCTGCCGTTTGCGGAGTCACGGTCGTACTGCAAAAATTCTACGGCGTCGTCGGTATCGTTCAGGATGATGTAGTCCTCCCCTTTTGCGGTCAGCTTGAACTCGTAGGTGGTGGAGGTTTCCTTCAGATAGGTTTCGTAGATTACGTCATAGCCGGTGCTGATAGGGTCTTTAGAGATGGTTTCTTCTGTGTCGGGGGCAGCGGTGGGTGCAGCGGTGGGTGCCGGGGTCGGTTCTTCCTCGACGATGGCCGATTCTGTCGGGAGCGGCGTGGGCGCGGGATCAGTTTCTGCAGAGGTGCTGCAGCGGGCCAGTACGGCCATGCAGGCATAGCCGAGGAACAGGACACAAAGGAGGGCAAACAAAACGGAAAAGAGTATTTCTTTCGCCTTCGGCTTTCGCTTCTCGGCACAGCGCTCACGCAGAAAATCCAGCACGCTTTCGGGACATTCGTTCTCACACAAGGCATAGCCGATACGGTTGGAGACCATCAGGCAGACGGAATGCTTCCGCACAATGACCCGGTAAAGGTCGTCGTACCAAATCGTGCTTTGGGAGTAAGAGCTTTGCACGGTGAAGCAATCCTCGTAAAACGTGTAGTGGACGAGCTTGCCTCGGGCACTTTGGGTGGTTTTATACGCAGAAACCGCCACTGCACGTGCCATGATAAAAACAAAGGGAATCGAAAGAATCCCCAACACAAAGCCCCAAACCGAAAGAAAATTGACATACAAAAGCAGCAAGGCGACGGCTGCGGCAAGCTGCCACAGGCGCAGGCGATTGATGAGAAGCATCCGCTTAACGTGCATGGTTTGGGTGTTGTGCACATCCAACGTATAAAGCGGCGTGCCTTGCGGCTGATCCAGTTGCCAGGATTTTTGAGTATCCATGCCGGGGACATTCCTTTCGCTTGCATACAGATTTTTCCTGATTTTAGCACAAGGCAAAATCGCCGTCAAGCACTATCTGCCAATCGGCAGGCGCAGCTCGGCGCAGGCACCATGCGTGCCGGAAAGGTTAGATAAAACCAGTGTGCCGCCGTGGAACTGTGCGACTTTTTTCGCAAAATACAGTCCCAATCCCTGATGGGAGGCATCGCTGCGGGCGGCGTCGGTGTAGAGCATTTCCCCTGCTTTTGCCAGCGCTTCTGGCGTGAAGCCGGGACCGGTATCGGTCACACGCAAAATAAAGCTGTTGTTTTCCTTTGCAACGGTCAGGGTGACGGTTCCGCCGCGCGGAGTGTGAGCGGCGGCGTTGTCCAAAAGGTTTTCCGCAGCACGCAGCAGGTCGTTTTCTGCAGCACGGATCGTCCCCTGCCATTCCTCCTGTAATATAAAATGGATTCCGGCAGGCGCGCAGAGAGCGCGGGCTGTCTGCGCCAGCCGTTCCGTGAGGGCGTGGCTGGCCAGCGATGTTTGTACGGCAGGTGCTGCGCCGGCTGTGCGCAGAGCGGCCAAATAGTGGCGTGCGCGCTCTGTGCCGCGCAGGATGGCCTGCAGTTGGGCATGCTGTGCATCGCTCAGGGTATCTTCCTCAAGAAGCTCGGCGTTGCCTTGTATGACGGTCAGCGGTGTTTTCAAGTCATGGGCCAATGCGGCGATCTGCTCGGTGCGCTGCTGCTCCATCCGCCACTGGCTTTGCAGGCTGTCCGTCAGTTCGCGGCCCATCGTCTGTAAGGCCTGTAAGGTGGCGTCAAATTCCCGGATGCGCACGCCATCCGTGTCAATTTGCTCCAGCTGCCGGGCGGCAATAGCATCTACGGCCGCGTTCAGCCGGGCAGTCTCTGCGGCAAAAGTGCGCACAGTGCAGTGGGTCTGCCAGCCCAGCCAAGCGAGAATGAGCACCGCCAGCAGCAAAATATAGCAGGTCTGGAAATCCGGCAGCGTGTCCCGCAGGGCCGGGTCGGTGTAGGGCGTAGCATAGTCGTACTGCAAAAGGCAAAAGCTTCCGTCAGCCATTTTGACATCGTACTGGTACCCCAGATTGCCGCTGCCGCCGTGAAAGGCGTTGAGGGCAATTTTCAGATGCCGGTCATCCATATTGGTCTGCAGCACTGCGTCCTTCTGTACCACAGCCCAGCGGCATAAGTCGCTGATCTGCAGGGAATCGAAGGTGTCTGCCGTCATTGAGGCTACAGTTTCCCGGGCATCGGCGCAGGCCTGGGCGGACGCCACGGCAGGCAGCAGAAAACCGATGTTTATCAGCTGCATAAAAATGACCCACCAGAGTACCAGAATCAACGCGCACCCGCCGCCGCACAAAAGGAGATACCGCAGCAGAACACTGCGCAGGGATGTCAGTTTTCGTTTTGCCATTGGTAGCCTACTCCCCATATCGTTTGCAGCACCTCCCCTGCCCCGGCCGCGCGCAGCTTGGCGCGGATGTTTTTGATGTGCTGGGTGATGGCCGTGTCATCGGCGGTACCGTCGTAACCGAACACCGCTTCATAAATTTGTTCTTTGGAAAAGGTCTGCCCTGCATGCAGGGCCAGCAGCTCACAGATGGCATACTCGGATTTTGTCAGGTGCAAAGGCGTGCCGCCAACGCTGGCTTCCTTGGCGGAAAGATCCAGCGCCACCCCGCCGCGGGTGATCTTATGGGACGGTGTGCGGTTCTGCCGCCGCAGGTGTGCTGCGACCCGCGCACGCAGCTCCGCTATGCGGAACGGCTTGGTCAGGTAATCGTCCGCGCCAAGGCCAAGTCCTGTCAGCACCGACGGCTCATCGGTACGCGCGGTCAAAAATAAGATCGGCGCGTCTGTCTCGGCGCGGATGCGCCTGCAGACGGCGAAGCCATCCTCGCCGGGCATCATCACATCCAGCAGGATGCAGTCTGCCCAGCGGCAGAGCGTATCGGTCAGCTGCGTGCCGGAGGTGCGCGTTTCTACGGTGTGGCCGTCACGCTCAAGCGCTGTTTTTAGCAGCGTACAAAGGTCACGGTCATCATCGACCGCCAGAATGTTTGCCATAATAGCCCCTTTTATTGCAGTAAGCTGTAAACAAGACAGGATGCACCGTAAAGCAGATAGACATGTGCCGGGTAGAACCAGTAGAACAGCTGCTTGTGGCCGCTGCCGCGCTGGCCGTTGTACAGCGCCATGCCGATAACGGCAAAGACGCCGAGCCACTCATAGTAGACTGTGAACATCTGGGAAAAGGCGAAATCCGGCAGACCGCGAACCTGCAGAAAGACCAGAACAAAATCACACAGGAAGGTCATAGCCGCCCAAACGACCAGCCGCAGGCGCTTGTGGTTATACAGCGCATACAGCGCGATGCCGCCGGCCAGAAAAGACCAGCCGCCATCGGTGATGGATGTCCACAAAGGCAGCGGCGCGGTGATGACCCACGCCAACACGGCAGAGCCGATCGGTGCGTCCTGAATTTTGGGAAAAAGCATCAGCAGCGCTACGATGCAAATCGGCCAGAGAATCGGCATGGCAGCAGCCAGTGCGCCCCGCACAAACCGGCGCTGGCGCAGCCAGTCGATGCCCTGCCAGATGATGCAGAGCAGCATCAGATCCTGAAAAATGGCATTCAGCGGGTAGAAGCCGTCCCCGCGGCGGAAGGCCCCTGCATAGATCATAAAAAATTCCACAGTGCCCATCGCAGTACCGATGGCCCAGATACGCAGGAAGTAGCGCCTGCGGTCATGGGTATGGGCGAAGCCCTCCACAGTGCAGAACAGAAACAGCGGCGCGGACAGCCGCGCCAGCATACTGAACCATTCCGGTACAACGCCCGTAAATTCAAAAAAGTAGTGAATGTGATCCATCACCATGAGCACCAGCGCAATGGTTTTGAGCGCCGTGCCGGTCAGGCCGAATTTTTGCTTTGTCATAATAATAACTCCTTTACATTGTCGATGTAAACAGTGTAACAGGGGTTTATGTAGAAATTATAAGGTTTTGAAGGTTACGACGGCTTCAAACGCGGACTTTCCCTCGCGCTCACCGTCAAAATAGAACTGGTTATCCGGCAGCGCGGCGCGGCGCAGGGTGAAGTTCTCGCCGCGCGGGACCTCGCGGTGGTAGCTGATCGTAAAATCGCGGATTTGCGCGGTATCCCACACCTCCCATGGCACGGCATCGCAGACGATGTCGGCGTAGCGGGTGTTGTTCAGGTGGCCGTTCATATCGCAGCGGGAGTAAGTCGCCGTCTGCGTGCCCAGCGTCTCGCAGTCCTCGGGCGCGAGGCGGGGCAGCTTCATCGGCAGTTCAATCGGTACATCCTCGGCCCACTGGTCGGCAAACTGCGGCGGGTGCTTGCGCAAAATCATCCGCTTTTCGGTGTCGATGAGCACCCAGCGGCTGTCCATTGTGACGACCTCTGCCCCGCTGGCATCGTAAAAATGGGTGATGCGCTTGTTGACGGCGCGCTTGCAGCGCTCGGGCTGGGTAACAAGGGTCAGTTCCTCGTCCACGCGGGGCAGACGGTTGACGTGCAGGGCCAGCTTTGCCAGCACGTAGGCGGTGTGCGTCTCACGGTAGAGGGAATCGTTCAGACCGACGGCCTCGGCGTGGGTGGTGGCAATCTGCTGGGCATAGCGCAGCAAAGCTCCGAGCTTGACGTTGCCCAGGTGGTCGCCGTCCGCGCGGTAGACCGTGAATTTTTGGGTGTAGGTTATCTGTTTTTCGGGCATGGATGCGCCCTCCTTAGTACAATTGATTGGTCAAGAAGAGTATAACACAAGTGCGGAGAAAATGCAAAAAAAGCTGCACACGCAGACGGTGTGCAGCATAAGGGTCAATAATTATCCCGCGTCTTTTTGCGGAGTTTGCGCCAGATATTGAAAGCGGAAATAACAAGGGACAGCATCAGCAGCACAACGACCATCCAGCCGTTGCCGCCATCTTCGTAGCTCTTCATTTCGCTCCACTGGGCGTCCATGGCGGCGTTGATGTCGTCGGGCAGCGTCTCAAAGACCTCTGCCTTGTCCAGAACCTCCTGGCTGGGGTAGGCAATTTCGCTGTACTTCAAATCATCGTCCAGCATTTCCCACACGGCCGTGATGGGGGTGGAATAACCGATGAAGTCAGCGTTTGCCAGGCCGACGTCCGGCTCACAAAGATAGTTGATGAACATTTCGGCGGCTTCCTGATGCTTGGCATTAGCCGGAATGCACATACTGTCGATGAAAAAGTTGACGCCCTCTTCCGGGTGGACAAACGCCAGGTCGGGGTTCTCGTCGATCATCGTGATGGCATCGCCCGCGTAATAGGGTGCCATGGCAGCCTCGCCGCCCTCCATCTTGTCAAAGACCTCATCCATGACGTAGGCCTGCACGATGTTCTTCTGCTTTTTCAGCGCGTCGGTGATGGCGGTAATCTCGTCCACCGACTGAGGGTTCATCGACAGGCCGATCGTCTTGGCAGCGATGGCGTAGGCGTCACGGGAGTTGTTGAACATCAGCACATTGTTGGTGTACTCCACATCCCACATGTCGGCCCATTTTGTGGGCGGCTCCTCGACCATCGTCGTGTTGTAGACAAGGCCGGTCGTGCCCCACATATAGGGCACGCTGTACTTATTGCCGGGGTCAAAGCTGCGGTCCAGGTATTCTTCACCGATGCCGGCAAAGTTCGGGATGTTGTCCATGTTCAGCTCGGCCAGCATCCCCTCTTTTGCCATTTTGCCCACCATGTAGTCGGAGGGGAAAATGACGTCGTAGGACACGCCGCCGGATTTCAGCTTGGCGTACAGGCTCTCGTTGGAGTCGTAGGTCGTGTAGTTGACCTTGATGCCGGTCAGTTCCTCAAACGCGGAGAGGACGTTCACGCTCTCGTCCGAGCCATCAGAAATGTACAGGCCGTTGTTGTAGACATTCAGCGTGATGTGGTCGTCCGCAAAGCGGGTCCAATCGTAGTCGCCGGAGACGGAAATATCGTCGTTGACGGGGATATCCTCGGCGGCCCACACCGGGGCAGCACTTATTATCGTGACAGTCAGGGCTGCCATTGCGGCGGCAGAAAGTTTTTTCCAGTTCATCTTCAGCGCCCCCCTTCGTCCTGCATGGCCTTACGGATGGCGTTCTGGTTGCGGCGGTAGGCGCGGGAATCCGCGGCGTTGGAAATCAGGATGATTGCCAGAATGACGCAGAACATGACCGCTGACAGGGCGTTGATCTCGGGGCTGACCTTTTTGCGGGTCATCGAGTAGATGGCGATGGGCAGCGTCTGCATCGTGCCGGAGTTGAAGTAGGAAATCATGAAATCGTCGATGGAGTAGGTCAGACAGATGAGGAACGCCGACAGAATTGCCGGGGACAGCTGCGGCATGATGACCTTGGAGAATGCCTGGCGCGGCGTGCAGCCAAGGTCCAGCGCGGCGTTGTACAAACTCGGGTCAAGCTGGCGCAGCTTGGGGCCTACATTAAAGATAACGTAAGGGATGTTAAAGGTAATGTGAGCAATCAGCAGCGTGGGCCAGCCGAAGATGCCGCTCTCGCCGCCGATACCAAAGCTCTGCGCCATGACGAAGAGCAGCATCAGCGAAACGCCGGTGATGATCTCCGGGTTGACGACCGGCACATAGCTGATGTTGTTGATGATGAGCTGGCTGCGGCGGGACATCGAGTTGATACCGATAGTCGCCAGCGTGCCTAGCACCGTGGCGATGACGCTGGAAACCAGTGCCAGCACCAGGCTGAGCCCCAGGGCCGACAAAATCATCTCGTTGTGGAACAGGCTCTTGTACCAGCCCAGCGTGAAGCCGGTGAAGTTGGAGCGGGATTTGCTCTCGTTAAAGCTGAATGCAATCATGACCGCGATGGGCAGGTACATAAAGCAAAACACCAGAATGACGTAGGTGCGCATGAGCAGCGCGGAATGTTTTTTCGCCATGTCACATCACTCCTTCCATCTCGGACTCGTCGAAGCTCGAAGTGAAGCTCATGCAGAGCAGGACAATGACCATCAGCACCAGGCTCATGGCAGAGCCGAGGTTCAGGTTGTAGGAGTTGCCGAGGAACTGCAGCTCGATCAAGTCGCCAATCAGCAGGTTGGAGCCGCCGCCCAGCATACGGCTGATAATAAAGGTGGAGACGGCGGGCACGAACACCTGGGTAATGCCGGTGGCAATGCCGGGGCCGGTCAGTGGTACGAGCACGCGGAACAAAATCTGCCAGACGTTGCAGCCCAGATCCTGCGCGGCCTCGACGATGGAATCATCGATCTTCGTCATGGCCGTGTAAATGGGCAGAATCATGAAGGGCAGGTAGTTGTAGACCATGCCCAGCACGACCGCGCCGGAGGTATTGATCATGTTGAAGGGGCCAAGGCCGAACAGACCGAAGAATTTGTTGATAAGGCCGTTTTTCTCAAGCAGGGTCATCCATGCGTAGGTGCGCAGCAGGAAGTTCATCCACATGGGCAGCATAATAAGCATGAGCATGATATGCTGCTTGTTGGCGCGCAGGCGGGAGAGAAAATACCCGACCGGGAACGCCATGACCAGGCAGACTACCGTGGAAATGGCGGCCAGAATCAAGCTGCGGGCAAACACGCTGGAATACCGGCCAATCTGGGTCAGGTTGTCAAGGGTGAACTGCCCGTCGGTGTTCGTCATGGCGTACCAGACGACGATGACCAGCGGCACGACAGTGAAAATGGCCATCCAGAGCAGATACGGCCCTGCCAGCCAGCGGGAGGTTTTGGATTTGAGCATCTATCACACCTCCGAACGCTTCATGATATGAATTTCGTCCGGGCCGATGTTCATGCCGATAAGCTCGCCGGGCTGGCTGGCCTGTGTAGAATGAATGATCCACTCATACCCTTCCACATCGACGTGCATTTCAAAGTGAACGCCCTTGAAGATGACCTCACGCACAAGGCCGGTCAGCATACCGACGGAAGGCGGCACGATCTGCACGTCCTCGGGGCGGATGACGACCTGCACAGGCTCGTTAGGCTTGAAGCCGCGGTCCACGCAGGTAAAGTCATGCCCACCGAAGTTGACATAGAAGTCGCGCAGCATGACGCCGTCCACGATGTTGGAGTCACCGATAAAGCGGGCCACAAAAGCGTTCTTGGGTTCGTTATAGATATCCTGGGGGGAGCCGATCTGCTGGATCTTGCCGCCGGACATGACCACGACGGTGTCCGACATGGTCAGCGCTTCCTCCTGGTCATGGGTGACGTAGACGAAGGTGATGTTCATTTCGCGCTGCAGGCGTTTCAGTTCCAGCTGCATCTCTTTGCGCAGCTTGAGGTCAAGGGCGCCGAGAGGCTCGTCGAGCAGCAGGACGCGGGGCTGGTTGACCAGGCTGCGGGCAATGGCCACGCGCTGCTGCTGGCCGCCGGAAAGCTGATGGATGCTGCGGCGCTCAAAGCCTTTCAGGCCGACGGTCTCAAGCATTTCCAGTACTTTCGGGCGGATTTCATCCTCTGCCATTTTTTTCAGGCGCAGGCCGAAGGCGACGTTCTCGAACACGTTCAGGTGCGGGAACAGCGCATACTTCTGGAACACCGTGTTCACCGGCCGTTTGTACGGCGGCATATTGGCGATGTCCTTGCCATCAAAAAAGACATTGCCCGATTTCGGGGTGACAAAACCGGCAATCACACGCAGGGTTGTCGTCTTGCCGCAGCCCGAAGGGCCGAGGAAAGTGACAAACTCTTTGTCGTGAATGTCCAGCGAAAGGCCGTCCAGAACCTTTTGCCCATCGAAATCGACAACAATGTCTTTCAGAGATACGATCAGATTTTCATTCATTTTCATTGCATCCCCCTTTGCGGAATTTCCCGTTACAGGGCTTCTTCACGCGCCGTTTCTTCCTTAGGTCGGCACAAAGTCCTTGACGAGTCAGCGCCAATTATGCCGCCCCGCAAAGGTTTGTTACACGGTCTTTGTTTTGCAAAGTCCGCTGCAAGCAGCACATACAACGCCAATGTGTCAGGGCAGAAAAAATTTACCCTTAGATGCACACACAAGATACATTATACGGCATGGAGAATGTTTGTCAATAAAAACTTTTTCATGATTTTGTAAAGAAGTGTTCATGACTTCGTAAAATTACCTTTGTTGCAGAAAAAACGCGCTGCGGCAATGTTTATTGCAATGGATGCCGCGGCGGCCAGCAGCGGCACCAGAAAAGGCTGCGCGGCAAAGCGGTCATAAGCAAGACCGTACAGTGCCTGCCCGGCGGGTTGGGTCAGGCAGATGGCGAAGGTGACAAAGCTCATGCAGCGGCCCACCTGCGCCGCTGGCACCTGGGCTTGCAAGCTGCTGACAAGGTCGATTTGAAACGGCACGGCGGCGGCCATCTGGCAAAATGCCAGAAACGTTACCGCCCCATAGCTGACGGTGGACGGCACGCCGGGCAGCTCTGCGGCCCCCAACAGAGCGCACACGGCGCTGATGCACCAGAGCGTCAGCATTTTCTGCCTGCCGTGCTGCCGCCCGGCCAAGGCCCCCGCCAGAACACCGCCCAAAAGACCGCCCGCACTCATGGCAGATTGGGTGAACGCAAGTGCTCGGTCAGTCAGCGCCAGATATTGAACAACGAGGACGGGTACGCCGACCGTGATTGCCGGAACAACGGCCAGGTTGAGCAGCGCCAGCACACCGACCATGCCGAACAGCTGCGGATCGTGGCGCAGCAGTGGGCCGACGGCAGCCCGCTGCCCGGGAGCTGCAGGCGGTTGACGTGTTGGCTGTGGGATTGGCAGCGCTTGGAAAAATAGCGCCGTTGCAGCCAGGCATACCGCACAGAAAATCAGCAATGTACGCAGCCCTACTGCCTGCAGCAGTAGACTGCCCAGCAAGGGGCCGAGCAGTTCATCAATGGTGTCGGTGAGCTGTACAGCGGCGTTCCCCTGCGTAAGTGCCGGGCCACGCAGCAACAACGGCAGACTGGCCTGTACAGCGGGCTGGAACAGACCTTCGGCGGCGTACAAAAGGCAGAGTGTGCCCAATACGACGGCGGTTGATGGGATTTGACGGAAACAGATTGCGGCGGCCAGCAGGCCCAGCGCAGTGATGAAATTTAAAACGGCCAGCAGCGTTTGCTTGCGGCAGCTGTCTGCCAGAATGCCCCCATACAGTGTGCCCGCCAGCATCGGCACCAGGGCCGCCGCCGTGATGCCGCCGTACAGCGCAGCGGAACCGGTCTTGCGCAGCAGGTACAGCGGCAGCGCAAACCGCAGTGCCGCATTGGCGAACAGCGTAACGATTTGGCAGATAAGTAACCTATAAAAGGTAGTGTTCATGGGTGTGTCTCCTGTTTTTGAGAAAACTGTTTTTGTACAAACCGACCGGCGGTTTGTAAATGCGAAATAAAATTGGCGGTGCAAGCCGCCAAATGCAGGTTTTTACCTTATTCCTCGCACATCTTCACCATCTGCGCACTCTGTTCCTCGGTCAGCAGATCCAGCCCAATCCCCTGCGTTACCTGGCGGAACACCGCGCACCGTGCCCGTTGCTGGTCTGGCGTGGTAGGGCGCGTCAGCGGGTGGAGCCAGAGGTCTGCCAGTAAAAACAGGGCTTCCCCCAATGCAGCGGCGTCCGCGGTGTGGATGCTGCCGTCGGTTGTTCCCTGCTGAATCATCGGTGTTATGTAAATGGGAATAGTCTTTTCCAACAAATCGTGCAGCTCAATGGAAAGAAACTGAGGGTCATCCCAAAGGCGCGGCAGTGCGCGGCCCAGCGCTTGCTGGCGCTGCGGCAATAGCGACGCGGCAAAGACGGCCTGCAATTTTTGCAGCCCGGTCATGGCGTCGTCGTCGCGGATATGGGCCAGCGTGGCCGTAAACTCCGCCCCCATGCGGTCGACCACCTTGGCGGCAATTTCCTCTTTGGATTTAAAGTGGTGGTACACGGCTCCCTTGGAAAGTCCTGTTTCGTCAATGACATCCTGCAAGGTGGTGTGGGCATAGCCCTTTTGGGCAAACAGGCACGCGGCAGCGTCAAGGATTTTTTCTACGGTTTGCTCCGGATATTTGTTGCGCGACATAGGATACACTCCTTTTTACAGACTAATGGTCTGTAAATTGAATATACGCGCTTTCACACCAAAAGTCAATACATTTGCCCGGGATTGTCCGGTGATTTGCGGCAGCGGGGGTGGTATACTTTTGAGAGTAGAAAGAGGGGTTATTGTATGGAAAAAATCGGAGTCATCGATGTAGGTGGCGGTCTGCGCGGCATCTATGCGGCGGGCGTGTTTGACTGGTGCATGGACAACGGCGTACAATTTGATTACGGCATCGGCATTTCGGCAGGAAGCGCTAACCTTGCCTCCTATTTAAGCAGCCAGCGCGGGCGGAACTATCTGTTCTATGAGGAATACTCCATGCGCAAAGAATATATGGGCGCAGGAAATATGCTGCACGGCGGGTCGTTTTTGAACCTGCAATATATCTACGGCACATTGAGTAACCGCGAATGTGAAAACCCGCTGGATTTTGAAAGGATGACGGCTAATCCGATGGAGTGGTACATGATCGCCACAGACGCCACAACTGGCAAGCCGAAGTACTTTACACGCGGCGATATGCGCCAGGACGACTACCGCGTGCTGATGGCATCCTGCTGCATCCCGGTGGCGTGCAAGCCTATTGAGATTGGCGGCGTGCCTTATTATGACGGTGCGCTGGGTGATACGATCCCTTTGCAAAAGGCTTTTGCGGACGGCTGCGACAAGGTTGTGCTGATTTTGACAAAGCCGGTGGGCACCATCCGCGCGGATGGCACGGACCGTAAGCTGGCGCGGGTCATCCACCGAAAATACCCCCACGCCGCCGAACAGCTGGCCCTGCGGGCGCAGCATTATAACGAAGGTATTGCGTTGGCCCAAAAGCTGGCCGCCGAGGGCAAGGTGCTTATTATTGCGCCAGACGACACCTGCGGCGTCAAGACGCTGACCCGCGACCAGGAGGCGTTGAAAAAACTGTACAGCAAAGGCATGAAAGACGCAGAGCGCATCCGGGACTTTCTGTAATTACGCCAGATTCAGCCGCTTGGTCATGAACCACTGGGTCAGTGCCCACATAAGGGCATCGACGAGGGCGATGAGCGCAAAGACGGCCAGCATGGAAAGCAGCAGGAAAGGCAGACTGTTGTCATAGTTGAAAATGAACGATGCACTGCTGAAATATTTGTATCCATAGAGGGCAACGAAAAACGCAGTTACCAGTGCCGCCATCTGCCCGGCAAAACCGATGACGAAGTAAGCGGCGATGCTGATAAGCATGCGCTGCTGGGTGAACTGCCCGGCGAAAGCACAGGCCAGGTAGGTGTGCAGCAGGGCCCCCGCAATCAGGGCCAGAACGATAAGCACCATTACAGCCCAGATGGCAAAATCCTCAGCATGAGGGACGCTGAATGCAAAATCGCCTGTAAGCAGTGCACAGCAGACGGAAGAAAATAACATACCGAACACGGTCCACGCCGTGCCGCAAATGACCTTGGCGGCAATATGCTTCCAGGGCTGCACGGGCAGGGCCAGCATCAGGTAGCCGCGGTCGCCCAGCAGGCGGTAAAATTGCTGCACTTCAATAAAGAAGCAGACCGCCAGTACGACCAGCAGGCTGACGAGCGCTGCCAAGTTCAGCAACACCAGGGCCAGCCCGGCCAGCGGAAATCTGTCAGAGGTATTCTGGATAAAATGGCTCAGGATACCGGTGAAAATGTTCAGCACCAGCACACCGCTTGCAATCGGCAGGACAACGCGGCCCGAGGCCTTGAACTCGTATTTCAATAAATTTGTCAGCATTTGTAGACCTCCCGGAAGTATTCATCAACGCTCATGCCTGTTTCCTCGCGCAGCTCGTCAACGGCAGCCTGGTGAAGGACCTTGCCGTTTTGCAGGAAAATTACCTCATCCAGCACCTTTTCAATGTCGCCAATCAGGTGGGTGGACAGAACCAGCGCGGCGTCCTCGCTGTAATTGTGAAGGATCGTCTGCAAAATGTAGTCGCGGGCAGCGGGGTCAACGCCGCCTAAGGGTTCATCCAGCAGGTAGAGCTTGGCGGCGCGGCTCATGGTCAAGCAGAGCTGCATTTTCTCCTGTGTCCCCTTGCTCATGGCACCGATTTTGTCGTGAGCTTGGATGCGCAGGTCAGCCAGCATGGCGTCGGCCTTGGCCTTGTCAAAATCGGGGAAAAAGTCATTGTACAGGCTCACGGCGTCAGCGGCTGTGAACTCAGTAGGCAGGGCCATCCGATCCGGCAGATAGCTGGTGACAGCCTTGGTGTAGACACCGACGGGGGTCTTATTGACCAGCACACTGCCAGCTGTGGGTGTAAGCAGCCCGGCAGAGATTTTAAGCAGTGTGGTTTTGCCGCTGCCGTTGGGGCCCAGCAGCCCGACCAGCTTGCCGGGCGTGACGGAAAACTCTGCGCCGTCCAGGGCGGTGGTGCGGCCATACCGTTTGGTCAGGCCGTGTACCTCATAAATAGCATCCATGATTTACTCCTCTGTCTGCTGCTGTGCGGTTTCGCGCAGCAGCGTTTCAATTTCGGTTTCGGTCAGGCTCAGGGCGTGCATCTGATGCAGGAACTCCCCTGCCAGCGTTTGGGCGCGGCGGCGGCGCAGGGCGTGTAGCGCGGCGTCATCGGCGGTCACGGTGCGGCCTGCCGTGCGCTGGGCCTGCAGCAGGCCGCGGCTTTCCAATTCCTGCAAGGCACGCTGCATCGTGTTGGGGTTGACGCCCGCGTCGGCGGCCAGCTCCCGCACAGGCGGGATGCGGCTGCCGGGCGGGAACTCCCCTGTCACCAGCGCAAGCTCAAGCTGTTCCACAAGCTGCACGTAGACCGGACGGCCTGCTGTGATACTCCAGTTCATAACAGTTGCTCCTTTGTTGTATCATTGTGTTAAGAGCTTAATACAATGATACAACTGCAATATGGATTTGTCAAGAGGAAAAATAAAAATCCTCCGCCAATGTGGCGGAGGATGCGATACAGCGTGGTTTAAATGTGATCTTCAATCCAGGTCAGCACGTAGTCAAAGACCTCGTCGCGGTTGGTCTCGTTGTGCAGTTCGTGGCGGCCGCCCTCGAAAATCTGGCAGGTCAGGTCGTTGACACCGGCGTCGCCCAGCATGGCCCAGACCTTGCGCACGCCGCTGCCGTAGCCGCCCACCGGGTCGCCGTCACCGGCAATCAGCAGAATGGGCAGGTCTTTGTCGATGGCCTGCGCCCACGCCTTAGTGCTGACATGGTTCAGCGTTGCCAGCATTTCGCGGTAGGTGGCGGCGGTGAACTGGAAGGTACACAGGCAGTCGGCATCGTAGGCGTTCACAACGTTTTCGTCGCGGGAAAGCCAGGCGTTGGGCGATTGGGCGTTTGCGATTTTCTTGCAATAGCTGCCAAAATTCAGCTTGACCATCAGCGGCGAGACATAGCGCGGCCCCTTGACGCGGGCAATCAGCCCGGCTAGTTTTTGGCCGATGACGTTCATAAAGCTGGGACCTGCCGTGCCGGAAATAACCAGTGCCGTGATGCTCTCCGGCCACTTTTCGGCGTACCAGCGCGCGTAAAAGCTGCCCATGCTGTGGCCGTACAGGATAATGGGCGTATCCGGGAAACGCTCATGGAGCAAGCCGTTCATTGTGTGCAGGTCGTTCAGCAGATGCAGACGGCCGTTCGGCTCGCCGTAGTGGCCGTGCTCCCCTGTCTTGGCGGTGTCGCCGTGGCCGAGGTGGTCATTGCCCGCCAGTGCAATGCCGTGGGCGGCGTAGAACTCGGCCATGGGCGCGTAGCGGCGCACATACTCGCACATACCGTGGCTCAGCTGGATGACTGCCCGCACAGGTTTATCCGGCATCGTGTACAGCACAGCGGAGGAAGTATGACGTCCGTCCGACGACGGAAACGTAATGGTCTCGCAGTGAAGGTCAGACATAAATTTCTCCTATTTCAGTCAGGTTTGTTGGGTAGGCTGCTTTTGTGTTTTGGCGGTCAATCGCGCCATTACGCGGGCAAGCAAAACGGCAAAGAGCACAGACAGGACGGAAAGCAGAAGCCAGCGCTTGTCCGTGCCATACAAGATGTCGCCCGAGAGTGCATCGCGAAAAACCTGGAAAGCAAAAGCGTGAACAGCGTAAATTTCCAGTGTGCATCCGCCCAGGAACGTACAGCCGCGGATGATTTGCGGAGCAACTTTATCCAGGCAGGCGGCCAGCAGGGACAGTACAATACACAGCCCAGGTGCAATCAGGATAAACGGAAACCAATACAGACCATAGGCCCAAATACGGTCATCCGGGACGCACTTGACTATGTACACCAAAAGCCCCCAGCCAAGACAGGAAAGCGCAATAAGCGCGGCGGCCAGTCGGGCTGGGATCTCTTCATGCCGGGCACCGTAATCGGCAAAACAGATGCCGAGGAAAAGAAGCGGCAGCCGCGAAAACAGCATGAGCCGGATATCCGAGAAAAATGGTACAGAAAACGCCGCACAGAGGAAAAACAGCAGAATTTTTCTGCGCAGGGACGCATTCTGACAAAGCGGTACAAGAAAGAGGGCAAAGAGATAATAAATCCACACACCATTCATGTACCAAAGTGTCTGAAAGTCCGCACCTGCCAAGAAGTCAACACACAGATAGTTCGCAAACACCGAAGAAACCGAAATACCGGAACGAAGATGCTGGTAGATCAACCAGGCTGTCAGCACAACATAGTAGCTGGGCAGAATGCGGATGATACGTTTTTTGAGAAAAGCAATCGGGTCATAGTGGCGAGTAAGGGAATGATAACAGCCCAGGCCCGAGGCAAACACAAAAATGTCAACGCCCGAAAAGCCGAAGAAGCGCACATACCCAAGGAAGGAACTGTAATATTTTGGCGGTAGGCTGGAATGGTAGTAGAGTATCCACAGCGCAGCCAGTGCCATCCAGACAGAACGATACTTTGTAATGTTACGGTAGCGGAGCATGAATTATTCTCCTTATTATGATGTGCAGTTTTACAATTTCCCGGCAAGAAATTTTGATATCCGGGAAGCAGCGGCAGAAGCCAGAAAGGCAACCAGGAAGGATGCGGCGGTGATGAGCAGCCAGCGCTTATCGGTGCCGTAGAAAATACCGGAATCCATGGCGCGGCGCGCTGCATGGAATACAAACATATGCACGACATAAATTTCCAACGTACACCCACCGATATATCGCAGAAAACGGATAACGATGGGGGCGGCGCATTCCACCAGCATCGACAGCCAGGAAAGCAGCAGGCACAGCCCCGGGACAATCAGGATAAACGGCCACCACAAAAGGCCGTAGGGGTACAAATATTCGTGACAGCGATAGTAACACAGCAACAGGATGGCGATGCCCGCCGCCATTGCGCTAAGCAGTGCAAGGACGGTACGCTTGGTAAGCGTGGGATACCGACTGCCGTAATCTGCGGCGCAGACGCCCAGATACAGCAGCGGAACACGCGCAAACAGCATGAGGCGCATGGTGTCCCCAAGGAACGGAACCGTCAGCAGAATGCAGAAGCAAAAGCCCAGCAGCTTTGTTTTGAAGTTGCCCCGCAGGCAAAGCGGAACAAAGAACAGCACGAGGATATAGTACACAACCAGGCCGTTTACATACCACAGCGTCTGCAAGCCAAGGCCAAATAAACTGTCTATTCCTAAGTAAGTGGCGACCACACCCTGCACCGTGGTACCCAGGCGTATGCCGTCAAAAATGACCCAAGGCGTGACACAGAGATAATAAGCAGGTACAATCTTGATAAGACGCTTTTTAATAAAGATGAGCGTATCAGGGTTCTTTTTCAGCGAGTGATAGCACCCGAGTCCTGAGGCAAACACAAAAATGTCAACACCACCTGCCCCGCAGCTTTTTAAGACCTGCAAAAACGCACAGGGGGGAGTAAGCGAAATATGGTGATATACCACCCACAAGGCAGCAAGGGCCATCCACACACTGCGGTAGGATAGAATTTTTTTGAAATCGCAAAAGTCAGCCACAGCGGTTATTCTCCCTTGATTTTCTTCCAATATTGGGCGAAGGCCTGCTCGTTCTTGTTCTCGCCGGGGACGTAATACTGGCGGTCCTTGATGGCGTCGGGCAGGTATTGCTGGGCGACCCAGTGGTTGGGGTAATCGTGTGGGTAGAGGTAATGCTGCCCCTTGATCTTGGCATCCGCGCCGTCGTAGTGTTTGTTTTGCAGCTGGCGCGGGATGGGCCCGGTGCGCCCTGCCTGGATGTCCGCAATGGCGGCGTTGATGCCATCGTGGGCGGAGTTCGACTTGGGCGCGGTGGCAACCAGCACGACCGCATCTGCCAGCGGCAGGCGGGCCTCCGGCAGGCCAACGGCGTTGGCGATATCCACCGCCGCTTTGACAATGGGGATAATTTGCGGCCAGGCCAGGCCGACATCCTCACACGCGCAGACCATCAGGCGGCGGCAGGCGCTGGGCAGGTCGCCCGCTTCCAGCAGGCGGCCCAAATAATGCAGCGCTGCGTCGGGGTCAGAGCCGCGCATGGATTTCTGGTAGGCAGAGACGATATCGTAATGGTCGTCGCCCAGTTTATCATACCGCATGGCGGTACGCACGGCCACCTGCTGTACCATGTCCAGCGTGATGGTGCGGCTGCCATTTTCAATCGGCGCGGCGGTCACGGCAAATTCCAGGTTGCCCAGCGCTTTGCGCATATCGCCGCCCGCGCTCTGGGCCAGGTAGTCCAGCGCATCGTCGGGAATCAAGATAGGCGTTTTATCCTCGGCCCCCAGCCGAGCGGCGGCGTTCTGCAAGCCGACGCGGATATCGTCCGCCGTCAGCGATTTGAACTCAAACACCGTGCAGCGGGATAAAAGGGCGTTGTATACATAAAAATAGGGGTTCTCGGTCGTGGAGGCAATCAGGGTGACGGTGCCCTGCTCCACGCATTCCAGCAGGCTTTGCTGCTGGCGCTTGTTGAAATACTGGATCTCGTCAAGATACAGCAAGATGCCCCCGGCCGCGCCCAAGGTGCCGATATCCGCCAGCACTGATTTGATATCGCTGGTAGAGGCCGTCGTACCGTTGAGCTTGTGCAGCTGCATACCACTGCCCGCCGCAATGATGCTGGCGACCGTCGTTTTGCCAACACCGGAAGGGCCGTAGAAGATCATGTTGGGGATCTTGCCGCTCTCGACCGTGCGGCGGAATACCTGATTTTTGCCGAGTAGATGCTGCTGCCCGCAGACTTCATCCAGGCTGCGGGGGCGCAGGCATTGTGCCAATGGCTCCATTTCGTGTTCCTTTTTTTAGATAAGTTTGAGATAGTGTACCAAAACGTCATACTTCTGCTCTTGATTATATCAAACACACGTGGTAAAATCAAATGAAAAGAACAGAAACGGAGAAAAAGCAGTGACGAAGCAAGAATTGGCGGCAGTCTGCATTGCACGGCTGAAAGCAGAATACCCCGACTCTGACTGCACGCTGGATTATGACCATGCGTGGCAGCTTTTGGTATCGGTCCGGCTGGCGGCCCAGTGTACCGATGCCCGCGTGAATGTGGTGGTGCAGGATCTGTTCGCCAAGTATCCCGGGGTGAAAGAACTGGCTGCGGCCAGCCCGGAGGAAATCGAGGCCATTGTCAAGCCTTGTGGGCTGGGGCACAGCAAGGCGCGGGATATTTCGGCCTGTATGCGGGTGCTGCGCGACCAATATGACTGCCATGTGCCCGATGATTTTAATGCGCTGCTGGCGCTGCCCGGCGTGGGCCGAAAGAGCGCAAACCTGATTATGGGCGATGTATTCGGCAAGCCCGCCATTGTGACGGACACCCACTGCATCCGCCTGTGCAACCGCATCGGGTTGGTGGATAATGTCAAAGAACCCGCCAAGGTCGAAAAAGAGCTGTGGAAAATCATCCCGCCCGAGGAAGGCAACGGCTTCTGCCACCGGCTGGTGGACCATGGCCGTGCGGTCTGCACGGCCCGCACCAAGCCCTACTGCGACAAATGCTGCCTGGCTGACGTATGCCGGGCACGAAAGGAATTTGCGAATGAATAAGACGACGGAAAGCCGCCTTGGCGGTGAACTGCGCAGCCAGCAGGCCTCCCAGCGTTTGTTGGATGAGCTGCGCGGCGGCCGCTATGCCAAAGCCACCCAGCTGCCCAGTGAATTGGAATTGGCCGATGTTCTGGGCGTGAGCCGTACCGTGGTGCGCGACGCCCTGAGCGATTTGGAGCGTGACGGCTATGTGGAGCGTGTGCGCGGCATCGGTACGCTGGTCAATCGCGACGTGGTGCAGGTGGAAAACCGCATGGACCAAAAGTTGGAATTTAACCGGATGATCCGCGCTATTGGCCGTGTGCCGCATAGCGACACCCTGATGGTCACGAAGGAGACCGCCACGCCGGAACTTATCAAAAAGCTGGCACTTGACCCGGAAAAGGAGCACACACTGGTATTTGTGCGCCGCCGGGTACTGGCAGATGAAACGCCTGTGCTTTACTCCACCGATATTTTACCGTTGGCGTTGTTTGGCGGCAAGCGGCTGGATACCATTGATTTCAGCCGCCCGATTTTTGAAATCGTGGCGCAGTACTGCCATATGGAAGTGACCGAAACGCTGACGACACTGCACGCTGTGCAGGGCACGCCGAGCATCCGCCGCCAGCTGGGGCTAAAACCGGAACAGGCACTTTTGCAGCTGGATGAAATTTTCTACTCTCGCACCTGCAAGCCGGTCCTGTGCTGCCAGACCTGCTACACAGATTTTTTTGACTTTGCGATGGTGCGCAAGCTGGTTTGATTTTAAACGGTATACCGCCGCTTAGAATAGATTAGAGTTAAACAAAGGGGATTGTGTATGAGACATTTGATCGATCCGGCGGACTTTACGCTGGAAGAAACGCTCAGCTTAATGGACCTTGCCGACCGTATCCACGACGACCCGGCCGCATACAAAGACGTTGCCGCCCGCAAGCGGCTGGCGACGCTGTTTTATGAGCCGAGCACCCGCACCCGCCTTTCGTTTGAGGCTGCTATGCTGAACTTGGGCGGCCAGGTATTGGGTTTCCCCGATGCCGGTGTATCCAGCGCATCCAAAGGCGAGACAGTCGCCGATACCATCCGCGTTATCAGCTGCGTGGCCGATATTGCCGCCATGCGCCACCCCAAGGAGGGCGCACCGCTGCGTGCGTCCCGGTACAGCCGCATCCCGGTCATCAACGCCGGTGACGGCGGCCACAGCCACCCCACCCAGACGCTGCTGGACATGATGACGATCCGCCAGCGCAAGGGGCACCTGGATCATCTGACCATCGGCTTCTGCGGCGACCTCAAGTTTGGCCGCACGGTGCATAGCTTGATCAAGAGCCTGTCCCGCATGCCGGGCATGAAGTTCGTGCTCATCTCACCCGAGGAGCTGCGCGTGCCGGATTACATCATCAGCGAGATCCTCGAACCTAACAACATCCCCTATGTTGAGACACGCAGCATGGAGGAGGCTCTGCCCGATTTGGACGTCCTCTACATGACCCGCGTCCAGCGTGAGCGGTTCTTTAATGAAGAAGATTACATCCGCCTGAAAAACAGCTATGTCCTGACAAAGGAAAAGCTGGCTCTGGCCCCCGCGGATATGCCGGTGCTGCATCCCCTGCCCCGTGTGAATGAGATCACGCTGGATGTAGACGACGATCCGCGTGCGGCCTACTTTGACCAGGTGCAGAACGGCGTGTATATGCGTATGGCGCTGATCATGACTTTGCTGGGTCTGAAAGACCCCAAGACCGGGGAGGTAGCGTTCAATGTTGAAGGTTGATGAGATTCAGAACGGTGTGGTTATTGACCACATCACCGCAGGCACCGGCCTGGCCTTGTACCACATGATGGAACTGGAAAAATTAACCAATGCCAGTGTGGCACTTTTGCAGAATGTCCGCAGCCAAAAGGACGGCAAAAAGGATATAATAAAGATTGAGGGCGACGTGTCCGGGCTGAACTTTGACATCCTCGCCTATGTCGATCCGAAAATCTCCATCACCTTTATCAAGGACGGCCACGTGGCGGAGAAGAAGCACCCCGAGCAGCCAAAGCGCCTGGTCAATGTCATCAAGTGCACGAACCCGCGCTGTATCACCTCCATTGAGGAAGGCTGTGACCACATCTTTGCTTTGACGCCCAGCGGCCGTTACCGCTGCATCTACTGCGAACAGGAGTTCCGTGTCAAGCCGTAAACGAGGTAACATTATGGATAAGTCAAAATTTCACCTGAATCCTGATGCCGAGATCGTGAAGAACATCCGCGAGGGGCTCAAGCGCACCGGCGGGTATTGCCCCTGCCGCTTGCAGCACATCCCGGAGAATATCTGCATTTGCAAAGAGTTCAAAGAACAGCTGGCCGACCCAAACTACCATGGGCCGTGCCACTGTGGGCTGTACGTGAAAGATTGACAGAGAAACGAGGTATCTGCTGAGATGGCAGGTACCTCATTTTTTATACACACGCCGCCAACGTACCCTCAGTCAAAATAATATTCCCTTCCGCATCGGCGTCGGCGGTGTAAACGACGCCGGGGTGGGCGGTCCCGGCGGCAATACGGTCAGCGAGGGCTTGCTCCACTGCGCGGCTGACGGTGCGGCGCAGCTCCCGCGCACCGTAGGGCGGTACTTTGTCCCCCGCCAGCGTTTTGGCAGCGGCAGCGGTATGGCGCAGCGTGTAGCCCTGTGCGGCGGCGCGCTGTTCCAGTTCGCACAGCAGCCGGCCGGCAATGCCCTCCAACTGTGCCGGGCCGAGCGGGTCAAACAAAACCGTCTCGTCCAGACGGCCCATCAGTTCGGGGCGGAAAAATTCTTTTGCCTCCTGCACGGCCTGCTGGCTGCGGCGGCTCGTCTCGGAGGTTGCCGCACCGAAGCCCAGCGGGGCCGTCTGTCCTGAAAGACACCGCGCCCCTAAATTGGACGTGAGCAAAATAATTGTGTTGGAAAAATCAGATTTTCGCCCCTGCGCGTCGGTCAGGCTGCCATCCTCGAGGATTTGCAGCAATAGATTTTGGATATCGCTGTGTGCCTTTTCGATTTCGTCAAACAGTACGACGCTGTATGGTCGGCGGCGCACGGCCTCGGTCAGCTGGCCGCCCTCGTCGTGGCCCACATAGCCCGGCGGCGCACCGATGAGCCGCGCCACGGTGTGGCGCTCCATATACTCCGACATATCAAAGCGCAGCAGAGCTTTCTCGCTGCCGAACCAGCATTTTGCCAGCGTGCGGGCCAGCTGCGTTTTACCCACACCCGTCGGCCCCAAAAACAGCATGGCACCGATGGGCCGCCCGCTCTCCCGCAAGCCGGTACGGCTGCGGCGGATGGCTGATGCCACGGCGGCGACGGCCCGTGACTGGCCGATGACCTCGGCAGAAAGGCGCTCTTCCAGGTGTGCCAGCCGCTCACGCTCGGCCTCGCCTACCCGTTCGGCGGGCACGCCGCTGGCCTTGCTGACCACATGGGCGATGTCGGCGGGGCTTAACGCTTTTTTCTCGCCGCCGGTGTCGGTAATGCGGCGGGCGGCGGCTGCTTCATCCAGCAGGTCAATGGCCTTGTCGGGCAGGAAACGCCCCGGTAAATAGCGCACGCTAAACTCCACCGCCGCATGGATGGCCTGCGGTGGGATAGCAACGCCGTGGTAGCGTTCGTACCGGGGCATCAGGCCGTTTAAGATTTTTTCGGCGTCGGCGGGGGCGGGTTCCTCCACCATGACCTTGCAAAAACGACGTTCAAGCGCTGAATCTTTTTGGATTGTCTTGCGGTATTCCTCCGGCGTCGTTGCGCCGATGAGTTGTATCTCCCCGCGGGCCAGCATCGGTTTTAGGATGCTCGCGGCGTCGATGGCTCCTTCCGCCGCACCGGCCCCGGCAATAATGTGTATCTCGTCGATGAACAGCACGGTGGAGCGGTCGCGGTACAGTTCTTCCAATAGATTTTTGAACCGTTCCTCGAAATCGCCGCGGTACTTTGTACCCGCAACCATGGATGCCATGTCCAACGCCAACAACCGCTTGCCCCGCAGCGCCGGGGTGATTTGCCCGCTGGCAATGCGCTGGGCCAGCGCCTCAGCCAGGGCACTTTTGCCGACGCCAGGCTCCCCCAGCAGGCAGGGATTATTTTTCTGGCGGCGGCAGAGAATTTCAATCATCCGGTCCAGCTCGGCCTCCCGGCAGAGCACCGGGTCCAGCCGTCCCTCCTGCGCCAGGCGGGTTAGGTCGCGGCCGTATTTTTCGCTGGGGCGCCCGGTGCGGCTGGACGACATACGCGGCTGCGCGGGCAGCACGAATTGCCCGGAAAGCTGGCGGCACTCCCGCGCGGCCTGGGGCAGCTCGATCCCTAAGGACGCCATCCACCGGCTGGCCGTGCAGGACGAATCCTCGAGCATCGCGCAGAGCAGGTGCTCATTCTCAGCCTTAGCGGCGCTGGCGGCGTGGGCCCCCAACACGGCAAATTCCATGGCCTTGGTCAACTCGGGGGCTAGGTCACGGGAATGCAGCTGCCGGGGGCTGCCCAGGCTTCGGGCGGCGCTGCACCCAGCCAGCGCCGTGGATGTCACACGCTTGCGGCGCAGAAAATCCGCCGCCGTGCCTCGAGCAGTTTGCACCAGCGCCAGCAGCAGGTGGCCGGTGTCGGCCTGGGAACACCCCTGCTGCCCGGCCAGCACCACCGCCGTATGCACGGTGCGTGCCGCCGTGCGGGAAAAACCTTTATATCGGTAAAGCCAGAACATCTGCATATCCTCCCTCAACAATGTGTCCATTGAAAGTATAGACGCCGGGCGAATAAATAGTCATCGAAATATGTAGCTTCATGCAATGACAAGCGGGAAAATATGTGATATAATAAACCGGTATTGTTAATTTTGGGTTTGAGGTGGTTTCAATGCACAAATTGATGCGCTACATCAAGGGCTACGAGAGGCAAGCCCTGTTAGCGCCGCTGTTCAAGATGCTGGAAGCCTGCTTTGAGTTGTTCGTGCCGCTGGTCATTGCCAGCATTATAGACACAGGCATCAAAAATCAGGACGCAGCTTTCATCTGGACGCGCTGCGGTCTGCTGGTTTTGCTGGCGGCCATCGGCCTTGCCAGCAGTTTGACGGCCCAGTGGTTCTCCGCTACGGCGGCGCTGGGCTTTGGTACGGCGCTGCGCAAGGACTTGTTCCGCCATATCGACACACTGAGTTACAGCGAACTGGATGGCATCGGCACCCCGACACTGGTCACCCGTATGACCAGCGACATCAATCAGGTGCAGAACGGCGTTAACCTGACGCTGCGCCTGCTGCTGCGTTCGCCGTTCATCGTTATCGGTGCGCTGATTATGGCGTTCTCCATCAGCCCGAAGCTGACGCTGCTGTTTATCGGCGTGACGATTATGGTGTCGCTCATCATATGGGCCATCATGCGCGTGACGGTGCCTATCTACCACGAGGCACAGAATGGCCTGGATCGCGTGACGCTGCTGACCCGCGAAAACTACGTAGGTGCCCGCGTTGTGCGTGCCTTTGCCCGCCAGGCGGACGAGCTGGCCGCCTTTGTGGAGACGAACGACCACCTGAAAAAATTGCAGTTTGCAGCCGGGCGAATCTCCGCATTGATGAACCCGCTGACCTATCTCGTCGTCAACCTGGCTGTGGTGGCCCTGCTGCTGCGCGGCGGTGTCGAGGTCGATGCCGGTGCGCTGACCCAGGGCGAGGTCATTGCCCTTATCAACTATATGAGCCAAATCTTGTTGAGTCTGCTGCGCCTGGCGGACCTGGTCGTCTCGGTCACGCGTGCCCTGGCCAGCGGTATGCGCGTCAATGAAATTTTAAACACCCATACCACGATGGAGGATCCTGGCACGGCGACGCTGGACATTGCGAATGCGGCTGACGCGGCGAAGTTCGACCATGTCAACTTCACCTACAAGGGGGCAGGCGCACCCAGCCTGACCGATATCTCGTTTACGGCCAAAGTCGGTGAGACCATCGGTGTAATCGGCGGCACCGGCAGCGGCAAATCGACCTTGATTGATCTTGTCTGCCGTTTCTATGATGCCGATAACGGCGGCGTGACGCTGTTTGACCACGATGTAAAGCAGTACAGCTTTGCACATCTGCGCGGCATGGTGGGCATCGTGCCCCAGCAGGCCGTGCTGTTCACCGGAACCATCCGCGACAATATGCAGTGGGCCGCCCCCGGTGCGACCGACGAGGAGATTTGGCAGGCGCTGGAGATTGCCCAGGCGGCGGAGTTCGTGCGCGGAAAACCCGGCATGCTGGACGCCCCGGTCGAGACTGCAGGCCGCAACTTCTCAGGCGGGCAGCGCCAGCGCCTGACGATTGCCCGCGCACTGGTGCCAAAGCCGAAGATTCTGATTCTCGATGACAGTGCCTCAGCACTGGATTTTGCTACTGACGCGGCGCTGCGCAAGGCTATTAAAGAGGAAACGAGCGGTATGACTGTGTTCATCGTCTCCCAGCGTGCGGCCAGCGTGCAGCGTGCCGACCATATCCTGGTGCTGGACGACGGCAAGCTTGTGGGCGATGCTCCCCACGCCGAGCTGCTGCAAAGCTGCGAGGTTTATAAGGAAATCTGCCTGAGTCAGCTGAGCAAGGAGGAGGTGGCCAAAACGCTATGAGCAAGCAAAAACCAAAACTGAACCAGAACACCATCCATCGCGTTTTGAAGCTGATCCGCCCCTACACCGGCATGGTCATCCTGACGCTGACATTTGCGTTGATCACAGTGGTCACTACCCTGCTGGCCCCGGTGCTGTCCGGCAAGGCCGTGGATATGATTCTCGGCCCCGGTGAGGTCGACTTCGTGGGCCTTGGCAAAATCGCACTGGTCATGGCGGGCACAATCGCCTGCACGGCGCTGTCCCAATGGCTGATGAATGTTGTGAACAACCGCATCACCTTCCAGGTCGTGCGGGACATGCGCGTCAAGGCGTTTGAGCAGCTGGAAATTTTACCGCTGAAATATATGGACGCCCACCGCCCCGGCGACGCTATCAGCCGCATCACCACCGATGTAGAGCAGTTCAGCGACGGTTTGTTGATGGGTTTTACCCAGCTGTTTACCGGCGTGCTGACGATTTTTGGCACGCTGGGCGTGATGATTTTCATTGACTGGCGCATTGCGCTGGTGGTCGTGGCGCTGACGCCACTGTCCATCTTTGTGGCGCGGTTCATTGCCACCCATACCTATTCTATGTTCAAGGTGCAGAGCGAGACCCGCGCCGAGATGACCAGCCTGGTGGAAGAGCTGGTTGGCAATGAGCATATGGTTCGTGCCTTCGGCTACGAAAGCCGCGCCGAGGAACGCTTTGACAAGATCAACCTCGATTTGCAGAAGTGTGGCGTCAAAGCGACGTTCTTCTCCTCCACCACGAACCCCTGCACCCGATTTGTCAATGCGCTGGTCTACGCCGCCGTCGGCGTGCTGGGCGCATTCGTCGCCATTGCGCGCGGCATCACGGTCGGTCAGCTGTCGGTGTTTTTGAACTACGCGAACCAGTACACGAAGCCCTTCAACGATATCTCCGACGTTATGACCGAATTGCAGAACGCCCTTGCCTGCGCACAGCGCGTGTTTGACCTCATCGATGAGACACCCATCACGCCAGATTCCCCTGACGCGGTGGCACTGCCCCACGGTGCGGGCAGCGTCGAGTTCGACCACGTCAAGTTCCGCTACGTGGACGATGTTCCCCTGATTGAGGACATGAATTTGAAGGTCGCACCCGGCCAGCGCATCGCCCTTGTCGGCCCCACCGGCTGCGGCAAGACGACCCTGGTCAACCTGCTGATGCGGTTCTATGAGATCAACGGCGGCACGTTGCGGGTCGATGGACACCCCATTGATACCGTGACCCGGGACAGCCTGCGCGGCAACCTGGGTATGGTCTTGCAGGAAACGTGGCTGAAAGCCGGTACGATTGCCGAGAACATTGCCTACGGCAAGCCGGACGCTACCCGCGAGGAAATCATCGCGGCGGCGAAAAAGGCCCGCGCCCACAGTTTTATCTGCCGCCTGCCCAACGGGTATGATACCCAAGTGGCTGAGGACGGCGGCAACATCAGCCAGGGCCAGCGCCAGCTGCTTTGCATTGCGCGTGTCATGCTGCGCCGCCCGCCGATTCTGATTTTGGACGAGGCAACGTCCAGCATCGATACCCGCACCGAGGTATTGGTGCAGGATGCCTTTGAGGAACTGATGAAGGGCCGCACGAGCTTTATCGTGGCCCACCGTCTGTCCACCATCAAGAACGCCGACCAGATTTTGGTGATGAAGGCCGGCAACATCATTGAGCGCGGTACGCATGACGAACTGCTGGCGCAGGGAGGTTTCTATAAGAACCTGTACGAAAGCCAGTTTGCCAAAGCGTAAGAAATAGGGTCTATTTGGAAAAGAAAAGTCCAATGGTATGAAGTCAAGTAGGTGATGGAATAAGATTTTGAAGAAAAGTG
>OBLF01000485.1_pt1 | contig 43163 bp, 44 predicted proteins | sample 1519231 | NCBI WGS metagenome assembly OBLF01 (sample SAMEA2602895, study PRJEB22501) | metagenome | reverse complement strand
ACACTTGCAACTGATACGTTGCACTGTTTTGCAATGTCTTTCATGGATACCATATACATGTCCAGCCTTTTCTGTTTTTTTGTTCCTAAATCGTTTTCGCAAGCTCATCGTACATTGTTTTCGGACAATTTTCAAGACCTTTTTGTAATATTTGCATAATTTATCCCTGTTGCATAAAAAAGAATTTATAATAATTTATCAATTTCACAAAAAATGCACTATGTTTTAACGAAAATTTTCGCTAAGGTTTCGCGAAAACAGGAACTGCAATTGGGCAATATTTTAACGAGTAAAAATATAGTTGATTTTTTGGATAAACTGAATTATACTGAGGGAAATCCAATCTAATCTATATTATATCTGTGAAAATTCTAAACTTATTCGTTTTCGCAAATCTGTTTTCAGTCTTTAATTCGTGATCGCTTACCCGTATTTATATATTTTAATATTTAGTAATTTAATTGTTTTCTCTTTCAAGGAGGTCCTTCAATGAAATATGGATATTTTGACGACAAAGCCAAAGAATATGTAATCACTACACCACATACACCATTGCCATGGATCAATTATCTGGGAAGTAATGACTTTTTCTCACTGATCTCCAATACCTGTGGTGGATACAGTTTTTATAAAGATGCGAAACTGATGCGAATCACGAGATACCGTTACAATAATATTCCGGTAGATTCTAACGGAAAGTACTATTACATTAATGATGATGGTGTGATCTGGAACCCGGGAACCATGCCATCCATGACAGAGACAGATACATATGAATGTCGCCATGGACTGGGCTACAGTCGTTTCCATTCTTCTAAGAATAAACTGGAAGCAGATCTTCTGGCATTTGTACCATCGGATGTGGCCTGTGAGATTAACTGCCTGAAGCTGAAGAATAATTCTGATTCCGAAAAAAATATCTCTCTGTTTTCGTATGTGGAATTCTGTTTGTGGAATGCAGTTGATGACGGATCCAACTTCCAGAGAAACTTAAGTATCGGCGAAGTGGAAGTGCAGGGAAGCACAATTTATCATAAAACAGAATACAGAGAAAGAAGAAGACATTACAGCTTCTTTACTGTTAATACTCCGGTTCACAATTTTGATACAAGCAGAGATGCTTTTCTCGGCGCTGGTAATGGAAATGCTTTTCCGGAAGCTGTACGTAAGAAAAAATGCAGCAATTCCATAGCAAGTGGATGGTATCCGATCGCAGCACATCAGATCGATATCAAACTGGCACCAGGTGAAGAAAAAGAATTTGTATTTGTGCTGGGATATTGTGAAAACCCGGCAGATGATAAATGGGAAGCACCGGGAATCATCAATAAGACACCGGCAAAAGCCCTGATCGAACGCTTTAATACAATGGATAAGGCTATGGCGGCTTTTGCAAAACTGAATGATTACTGGGAGAATCTGCTGGCACGTTTTGCAATATCCAGTGAAAATGAACACATCGACCGTATGGCAAATATCTGGAATCAGTACCAGTGTATGGTTACGTTCAATATGTCCAGGTCTGCATCCTATTATGAGTCTGGAACAGGCCGTGGTATGGGATTCCGTGATTCCTGTCAGGATCTTCTGGGATTTGTACATCTGATTCCTGAGCGTGCAAGAGAGAGGATTATTGATATCGCGTCCACACAGTTCCCGGATGGAAGTGCCTATCATCAGTATCAGCCATTGACGAAACAGGGAAATCTGGATGTTGGAAGCGGATTTAATGATGATCCATTATGGTTGATCGCAGCAGTGGCTGCATATATCAAAGAAACCGGAGATTATGGAATTCTTGAAGAACAGGTACCGTTTGATTGTAAGAAAGGTTCAGAGGTTCTGCTGTTTGAACATCTGGACAAATCTTTCCATTATACAGTAACACATCTTGGACCGCATAAACTTCCTCTGATCGGAAGGGCAGACTGGAATGATTGTCTGAATCTGAACTGTTTTTCCAGTGAACCGGGAGAATCTTTCCAGACGACCGGACCGTCTGAGGGACCAGTAGCGGAATCTGTATTTATTGCAGGTATGTTTGTAAAATATGGAAAAGAGTTTGAAGAGCTCTGCAGACGTACAGGTCATGAAGAACTGGCAGCAGAGGCAGAAAAAGCAGTCGATGAGATGTATCAGGCAGTTCTGGATGCAGGATGGGATGGAAAATGGTTCCTTCGTGCATATGATGCGCAGTCCGAAAAAGTTGGATCAAAAGAGTGTGAGGAAGGAAAAATCTTTATTGAACCGCAGGGCTTTTGTGTTATGGCAGGTATTGGAAAAGAAGAGGGACTGGCAGAAAAAGCATTGGATTCTGTACATGAGCGTCTGGAAACAAAGTATGGAGTCATGATTCTTCAGCCGGCATACACGAGATATCATCTGGAACTTGGGGAAATTACTTCCTACCCACCGGGATACAAAGAAAATGCCGGTATCTTCTGCCATAATAATCCGTGGATCTCTATTGCAGAGACTGTGATCGGAAGAGGAGACCGAGCTTTTGAAATTTATCGTAAGATATGTCCATCGTATATTGAGGAGATCAGTGAGATCCATCGAACAGAACCTTATGTATATTCACAGATGGTTGCAGGTGCAGATGCACCGAGATTTGGGGAAGCGAAGAACAGCTGGCTGACAGGAACAGCAGCATGGACTTTTGTAAACCTGTCTCAGGCATTGCTGGGAATTCAGCCGGATTATGACGGACTTATTGTAGATCCGTGTCTCCCGGGTAAGTTTGGTGATTTTAAAGTGGATCGTCGTTTCAGAGATGCTGAATATCATATTGAGATTCACAAACCAGAGGGTGTACAAAAAGGTGTCAGCTGGATTGAAGTGGATGGAGAAAAAATTGCCGGAAATCAGATTCCGCTGGTTGATGGTAAAAAAGAATATCATGTAATCGTACAGATGGGATAATAAGGCGCGTATGAAAAAAACACTTCACAGGATAAAACCTGTGAGGTGTTTTGTGTTATATCATTTTGTAGAGGTAAGTCCTTCTGGAAGAATCGTTCCTCCACCGAGAACCATGTCTCCATCATAGAGAACAGCAGCCTGTCCCGGAGTAACTGCTCTCTGTGGTTCCTCGAATGTGATCTTGAGCAGATCATCATCAAGCTGTTCTACAGTTGCAGGTTGTTCCGGCTGACGGTAGCGTGTCTTGACTTTGCATTTGATCGGCTTGTCCAGATGATCCCATGGAATCAGGTTAATGTCGTTGATGTAACAGCAGGTGCTCATCAGATCCTGTTTGCCGCCAAGGATAACCTTGTTGGAATCCAGGGATTTGCCACATACATAGAGGGATTCCGGTGCAGAAATTCCAAGACCGCGGCGCTGACCGATTGTATAGTGAATCTGACCTTTGTGTTTGCCGAGTACGTTGCCCTCTTTATCTACGAAATCACCAGGTTCCGAAGACTGTCCGGTATACTGTTCAATAAAGGAAGCATAATCTCCGTCCGGTACGAAGCAGATATCCTGACTGTCCGGTTTATCTGCATTGATAAAGCCCTGTTCCTGGGCAATGTGACGAATCTCTTTTTTGGTGTAGCTGCCAAGTGGAAACAATGTATGCGCCAGCTGATCCTGCGTCATGGCGTAGAGAACATAGCTCTGATCTTTTGTCGGATCGAGGCCCTTTTTCAGAATAAAACGTCCTGTTTCCGGATCCTGTTCACGACGTGCATAGTGTCCGCTTGCGATGTATTCACAGCCAAGTTCTCTTGCTTTGTCGAGAAGGGCAGAGAATTTCAGAAAACGGTTACAGTCAATACACGGGTTCGGTGTGCCACCGTGCAGATAAGTATCGGCAAATTTGTCAATGACGCTGTGACGGAATTCATCATGCATTGGGAAGACGTAATAGAGCATTCCAAGTCGTGCGGCAACGCTTCTGGCATCTTCAGTATCAGATGGGGTGCAGCAGGCACGGTGTCCCGGGAAACTGCACTGTGGATTATCATAAAGCTTCAGAGTCGCACCGGCACAGTCGTAGCCCTCCTTAACCATCAGGTAGGCTGCTACGCTGGAGTCAACTCCGCCGCTCATGGCGATGATTGCTTTTTTCTGCATATATATTTCTCCTGTTATCTGTTGATTCATATTGTTTACTATAGTATGACTGATACTTGGTAACCAGCCATTTAAGAGTATCCTATCATTATAGAAAAATAGTGTCAAGCAGTTACTGTGAACGTATGCACAGTAATGTCAGGCATGGAAAAACTGCTGAAAACAAAAAGTTGAAAAAGGTGTTGACATATCCAAAAAGTAGTAGTATATTAAACCTATCGGAAAGATAGGAAAACAAAACCGAGAGAAAACTATCAAGGAGGAAGAATCATGTTTACAAAGAATGCAGAACAGAGAAATGTCATGTGTATGATGGATAAGGAAATGCGAATGTACATGTGTATGTCTAACTGTGCTTTAATGTATCGGAAACTTCCTGTGGCATCAGCGGATCAGAGTAATGCAGTCTGAATAAGATGTCAAGAATGTGAATATAAATGTATCGATCAGATACAATGTAGATTACATGAACAGGAAAATCCGACATGGGTTCCTGTTTTTTTATTGCCTTTTTAAGCTTATCTGACAGGTAATCCGAATTTACAACTGAATATAGAATACAATTGAATAGAGAAAAATAAAACAAAATATAAGAAAATTTAAATAGAACGAGAAAAGAGAGGGAATTTATTATGAAAAACACAAAAATTATCACAGTATCACTTGCAGCAGCACTGGCAATCGGAGCAATCACAGCAAACGGCGTGCTGGTAAGTGCTGATGCAGAAAAAGGAACCATTAAAGTAGCAGCATCCGCTACACCACATGCAGAAATCCTTGAAGAAGCAAAACCAATCCTTGAAAAAGAAGGCTGGGACCTTGAAGTAACTGTATTTGACGATTATGTACAGCCGAACCTGGTAGTAGAAAGCGGTGATTTTGATGCAAACTATTTCCAGCATATCCCATATCTGGACAATTTCAATGAAGAGCAGGGAACACATCTGGTAAATGCAGGTGGTATCCATTATGAACCATTTGGAATTTATCCTGGAACAAAGAAATCACTGGATGAACTGGAAGATGGTGATACCATTGCAGTTCCAAACGATACGACAAACGAAGCGAGAGCACTTCTTCTTCTCCAGGATAACGGTGTGATTACACTGAAAGACGGAGCCGGACTGGAAGCAACTGTGAAAGATATTGAAGAAAATCCGAAGAATATCAAGATCGAAGAACTGGAAGCTGCACAGGTTTCCCGTGTTAAGGATGAAGTCGCATTTGTCGTGCTGAATGGAAACTATGCTCTGCAGGCAGGATATTCCGTATCCAAAGATTCTATCGCTCATGAGACATCTGATTCTGAAGCAGCAAAAACATATGTAAATGTAATTGCGGTCAAAGAAGGAAATGAAGAGAGTGAAGCAATCAAAGCACTGGTAGATACTTTGAAATCCGATGAGATCAAAGACTTTATTAATGAGAAGTATGACGGAGCAGTTATACCTTTTGAAGATTCCGCAGATGCAGATGCTGATAAAGAAGAAACAGCAGATGTTACTACAGACACAGAAACAGAGACTACAGAAGAAGCTGCAGAATAATACGGCTGGGAGTATTGATGAATAAGTTGTAACACAGATATTTCAAGGGAACGGGGGAACAGTTTAAATGGAACCGATGATACAGGTAGAAAACCTCTGTAAAAGCTTTTCCACAAAAAACGGGACGGTAGAGGCGGCCAGAAATATCAGTTTTTCCATAGAAAAGGGAGAGATTTTTGGCATTATCGGTCTCTCCGGAGCGGGTAAAAGTACACTGGTGCGATGTCTGAATCTATTGGAAAGACCAACATCCGGAACTGTCCGAGTGAATGGTAAGAATCTTACGGAACTTTCTGAAAAAGAACTCCGTAAGGAACGCCAGAATATAGGAATGATCTTCCAGCATTTTAATCTGCTCATGCAGAGAACTGCCCTGGATAATGTGTGTTTTCCGATGGAAATTGCAGGAATCAGTAAGAAAGAAGCTCGAAAAAAAGCCCTGGAATATCTGAAAGTAGTAGGACTGGAAGAAAAAGCTCTTTCTTATCCATCACAGCTTTCCGGTGGTCAGAAACAGCGTGTTGCAATTGCACGAGTTCTGGCAAGTGATCCGAAAATCCTGCTCTGTGACGAGGCGACCAGTGCACTGGATCCACAGACAACAAAAGCAATTCTGGAACTGATCAAAGAGATTAACCGTGATTATGGAATCACTGTCGTAGTTATCACACATGAAATGAGTGTGGTACAGGAAATCTGCAATCGTGTAGCTGTTCTGGAGAGTGGAACACTGGTAGAATCCGGAACAGTAGAAGAACTGTTCAGAAGCCCGAAGACAGAAGCGGCACGCCGACTGGTATTCAGTGGAAGAACGCAGATTCAGAAAATGGAAGGCAAACGTCTGGTTCGTGTAACTTTCCGGGATAAATCTTCTTTTGAACCGGTCATTGCCAATCTGGTACTGACCTACCGGACGCCGGTCAATATTCTGTATGCTGATACCAAGAATATTGGTGGAGCAGCAGAAGGTGAAATGATCCTGCAGCTTCCCGAGATCGAGGAAGTTGCAGATAAGATGATTCAGTATCTGAAAGATACAAATATGGGAGTAGAGGAGTTGAAGTCTGATGTGGGATAATACAACAATTACAATGCTGCTGGAAGGAACCAGAGATACTTTGTATATGACGCTTGTATCCACATTTTTCGGATATGTGCTGGGACTTCCGCTGGGAATTCTTCTTGCAGTAACAGACAAAGAGGGGATTCATCCGAATGCAGTTGTTTACAAAGTACTGGATGTGCTCACGAATATTTTCAGAAGTATTCCGTTTTTGATTCTCCTGATTCTTGTGATTCCACTTACCAAACTGATCGTGGGACAGAGCTATGGCTCCAGTGCAACGATCGTACCGCTTGTGATTGCAGCGGCTCCGTTCATTGCCCGTATGGTGGAATCTTCGCTGAAAGAAGTGGAACCGGGAGTACTCGAGGCAGCAGTCAGCATGGGCGCAGGAACACCGACGATCATCTGGAAAGTTCTTCTTGCAGAAGCAAGAACTTCTCTTCTTGTCGGAGTAACAATCGCCGTCGGAACAATTCTTGGTTATTCCGCTATGGCAGGAACTGTTGGTGGCGGCGGACTTGGAGATATCGCTATTCGTTATGGATATTACCGCTATCAGACAGACATCATGATCATAACGATTGTAATTCTGGTAGTGCTTGTGCAGATCCTGCAGGGACTTGGCATGATGCTCTCCAGGAAGCTGGATAAGCGAAAAGCATAAAAAGATATTTGACAGAAGATTGTAATCACGAAGAATAAAGTTTATTCAACAAATATAAATATTTATTTTAGAAATTTTAGAAATATATTAGAAAAAGGACAAAAACTCCTCACATTTATATTGTATGATGTACTTGTCTTAAAGGAAACCCCCTTTAAGAAATCCGGTAGCACTTCAATGCCGGGAGAGTTGCCGGAACTCTTTCCTTTCCCTAAAAAATAAAACAGAACACTAAACAGCCGCCACCTGGCAAGAACGTCAGGAGGGCGGCTGCTTTCGTTATTGGCGATATCGATTAAAACAGGAATAGATTTCCTGTGCTCTTGGCAGGGCATATCCACATGGCAGATAAGAACCGTCAGCGAAGGCGATAAGGCCTTTGGCATGAATTTGATCCTGCAGATAGGCAACAATATCGTGAATAGTTTTCTGTCCGTCTGCCAGATGCTCAAGAGCATATTTTAAGAGCAGTCCCAGCGCAGCGGTCTGTTCAGAGTCTACAATCTGCTCAACGTAACGAAGATCTACTTCCTGTTTTCCAAGCAGAAACCCGTCTTTTCCATGAACTTTGATCTTCAGCCGATCCGTCTTGCCTGCTCCATGCCCATGTGAGCGGACTGTCGGAGTATTTTTCTGCATGATGCGGTGACTGGCGGGTATGGTAAAGGACGGTGTATTAACTGGATTCAGCGGATATTTTCCACATAATTCTCTGACTTTATCGGTGATATCCACAGGATGATAACAATCCATCTGTATAATTGTATCCGCAATGTGGAAAAATGCACCGGAACTTCCGGCAACCAGAAGCGTAGAAATTCCGGCAATTGTATACAGCTTCTGTGCCCGTTCGAGAAATGGAGTGATCGGTTCCTTTTCACGGGAGATGATTTCCTGCATGAACGTATCCCGCACCATGAAGTTGGTGGCAGAAGTATCTTCATCCAGAAGAAAAACTTTGCTTCCGGCTTCCATTCCCTCAATAATGCCGGCAGCCTGAGACGTACTTCCACTGGCATCCGCTGTTGAAAAACAATGGGTGTTTTTTTTGTTTGGCAGATCATTGATAAACAGAGAAATATCCACGTCTTTGATAGAACGTCCATCCTCGGAACGGAGCTTTAATGCGGTGTCATCCGTGATCACGTATTCTCGCCCGTCTCCGGCAATATGATTGTATACACCAAGTTCCAGGGCATTCAGAAGAGTGGATTTGCCATGATATCCACCGCCGACGATCAGGGTAATGCCCTGTGGAATTCCCATTCCGATAATTTTTCCCTTATGCGGAAGATTCATAGTTATACGGAGCGATTCCGGAGAAATAAACGGGACAGAATGCTTCATCGGACGGGAGGAAATACCACTTTCCCGTGGGAGTATAGCACCATCTGCAACAAATGCCACCAGTTTTTTTTCTTTCAACTGTTCCCGGATTGCCTGTTGATCTTCGGCGAGAAAAATGGTTTGTTCCAGTTCTTCCTGATTTATGTTTTTGTAAAAGAAAGTGTTTTCTACACAGGCAGGAAGAAAATCGAACAGAATCTTTTCCAGTTCGGGTGCATTAATGGTACGGCCATTTGCAGGAAAACCAATAAAAAATCTGGCAGTGATGCCTTTGGATGTGATTTCACATGCGGTTCTGGAAAGGATTTCCTGTCCACAGTGGCTGACGGAAATCAGACCGCTTTTACCAGAACCTTTTGCACGGAAGGAATAGTGGTTTATCTGCTGTTCAAACTGGCGCGTCAGATGGTCGGCAAGGGTGATACATGTGAGATTGTTTTTGCTGTAGGCATCCGGAAAACCGGCATCTTTGCGGGAAATATGGACACTGATGTGGGAGGGAGATGCAAAAGGATCTCCCTGTACATGATCGATGGAAAGGATATAATGCCCAAACTGGTAACTGCCTTTCAGAGATTTGTAGGCGGGATAACTTTTTCTGTGGATGGATTGAAGCTGCTTTTTTAATTCAGTTGCCTGCTGCATGAAAAACTCCTTTATAAAAAGTGTGATTTATCTGTGTATTTAAGGTACATTTAAAGTCCGGCTGTAACTATTATGAAGCCGGAAGCATTCTTGAAAAAACAAAATTATTATAGAGCGGGAAGATGCAGAAATGCAAGCGATTCGGGATATAATAAAAAAGAAACTGTGAAGAAAATGATAGGAAGAGCCAAATTTCTTATACAAATCTTATATCTTTATTAAGAATCTGGAAGAATGTAGAAATACGTAAAATATTGGCGTATAATGTTGAAAGAATTTTGAGAATCAAACGAAAGGTGGTTTTATATATTATGGAAAGAAGAAATGCATGGCTTTCTTATGAGGAAGCAGATGAGAAGGAACTGGAGAAACTTGCAAAAAATTATCGTACATTTCTGGATGCCGGTAAGACAGAGCGTGAATGTGTCCTGGAGCTTACCAGAGAAGCAGAAGCAGCAGGATATGTTTCATTAGAAAATAAGCTTGCATCCGGTGAGCAGATCAAAGCCGGAGATAAGATCTATGCTGTCGGCATGAAAAAGATCATGGCTATGTTCCATATCGGACAGGAACCGATAGAAAAGGGAATGAATATTCTTGGAGCACACATTGATTCTCCACGTTTGGATGTAAAACAGAATCCTTTATATGAAGATACGGATCTGGTATATCTGGATACCCATTATTACGGCGGGGTGAAGAAATATCAGTGGGTAGCACTTCCATTGGCGATTCATGGTGTGATCGTGAAGAAGGATGGTACAGTAGTAAATGTGAATGTTGGTGAAGATGAGGATGATCCGGTCGTATATATCACAGATCTTCTGATTCATCTTGCAGGTAAACAGCTCCAGAAAAAGGCCGCAGAGGTGATCGAGGGCGAGAATCTTGACATTCTGATCGGCAGCAGACCACTGAAAGAGGAAAAGGACGAGAAGAAGAAGGAAGCAGTCAAAAATAATGTCCTTCGGATTCTGGGAGAAAAATATGGTGTAGAGGAAGAGGATTTTCTTTCAGCAGAACTGGAGATCGTTCCGGCGGGCAAAGCTCGTGACTGCGGACTTGACCGCAGTATGGTCGCAGCATATGGACAGGATGACCGTGTCTGCGCATATACTTCTTTTGTGGCAATGCTTGAGATGGAAGCACCAAAACGTACCAGCTGCTGTCTTTTGACGGACAAAGAAGAAATTGGAAGCGTAGGAGCTACTGGCATGCAGTCTAATTTCTTCGAAAATACTGTGGCAGAGCTTCTAGAAGCTATGGGATGTTATTCCGGACTGGCACTCCGAAGAACTCTTAAGAATTCCTTTATGCTTTCTTCTGATGTAAGTGCAGGCTATGACCCGGCTTACGGAGAATGCTTCGAAAAGAAAAATGCAGCATATCTTGGAAGAGGAATCGTTCTTAATAAATTTACAGGTGCAAGAGGAAAGTCCGGATCTAACGATGCCAATGCAGAGTATGTGGCAAAAGTACGTGGTATTTTTGATGACAGTAATGTTGCCTTCCAGACAGCAGAACTTGGCAAAGTAGATGTGGGAGGCGGCGGAACGATCGCTTATATCGCAGCACTTTACGGAATGAATGTGATAGACAGTGGTGTGGCGGTCCTGAGTATGCATGCACCGTGGGAAGTAACAAGCAAAGCCGATATTTATGAGGCGAAGAAAGCATACAAAGCGTTTCTTGAAAATGCATGACAGAGATTCTGGTGCCAGAAAAAAATAAGCATAATACAGAAACAATAAACAGCGACATCAAAGGAGAATGCAGAATATGAATGATACGCTGATCAAGGTGGAAGACCTTTGCAAGATTTATAATCCCGGCGAAAATGAAGTAAGAGCCCTGGATCATGTGAGCCTTGAAATAAAAAAAGGAGAACTGGTGGCAATCATCGGGCAATCAGGTTCCGGCAAGTCAACTTTTATGAATATGCTTGGGTGTCTCGATGTGCCTACCTCGGGAAAGTATTATCTGAACGGGACTGATGTGTCCGAAATGACGGACAATGAACTCTCGGAGGTAAGAAACCGTGAAATCGGATTTATCTTTCAGGGATTTAATCTTATTGCAAATCTGAATGCAATTGAAAATGTAGAATTGCCGTTGATCTATCGTGGAATTGATCGTAAGACGAGACATGAACTGGCTATCGAATCTCTGAAAATGGTTGGCCTGGAAAAACGTATGGATCATAAGCCAAGTGAGATGTCCGGTGGGCAGCAGCAGCGTGTGGCAATTGCAAGAGCGATCGCTGCACAGCCTCCGGTCATTCTTGCAGATGAGCCGACAGGAAACCTGGATTCTGCATCCAGTAAGGAGATTCTTGCAATTTTAAAGAAAATGCATAAAACAGGAAGAACAGTAATATTGATCACGCATGATAATGGTATTGCAGCACAGGCAAGACGTGTAGTGCGTATTATGGATGGTAAGATAGAATCGGATACGATTAATCCGGATTTTGACCAGGAGGAGGCATAATGAAAAAGAAAAAGTCCAGAAAGAAACTGGTGATCGGAGTTGGGGTTCTGATCGTGGCAGTAGTAGCCGGTGTCAATATCTATGGCAGTATGAATGCAGCGGATTCGGCAATTCCGCAGGTGAAAACAGTATCAGCTGTCCGTGATAATGTTCAGCAAACGGTAGAAATCAGTGGTACAGTAGTAAGTGAAGAACAGAAAACATATTTTTCTCCTGTCAATGCCAAAGTTGATACAGCTGCGTTGAAAGAAGGTGAAACTGTAAAAGCAGGAAGCAGCCTGATCGAATTTGATCAGAAAGATCTGGAGAGAGAGGCGAAGAAAGCTGATCTGAATGTAGAGTCCGGAAAACTGGATATGAAAAATACTTTAAATAAATCGGATGAGGCGGTTCGGAAGCAACAGAATGCAGCAGGTGATGCGGCAAGCCTGAAACAGCAGGTTGCCGCTCAGGAAAATTATATTGCAAGTCTGAAAGCAAGGATCTCGCAGGCAAATGCCAATGCACAGGCAGCATCTTCCAAAGCTGCTGCAAAGAAACAGGCAGATGCAGCTGCCGCACAGGAGGCACAGCAGCAGGAAATACAGCGTGAATATGCACAGGCACAGACTACATATCAGAATGAAACCCTTCCTGCGTATCAAAATCAGCTGAATACACTGAACAATGAAATGAATCAGGCACAGTCGGATTACAATCAGGCAGAGAACAGTTATCAGATGGCTTTTCAGGCGTGGTCTGCAGACCAGAGTGATGATAATGAAAATGCACTTGAGATAGCAGAGCAGATGAGAAGTGAAGCGCAGATTACATATCAGAATGCAAAAACAGCTTATGAAGATTATAAAGCGCAGAAGCCGACTGCTCCGGTAATGTCTGACTTCACCGGCGAGGCTGACATTGTTTCTGACGGAACGTCTGCAGATGTTTCTGCATCTGCTTCTTCCAGCACGGATGATACTGCTGTGACAGCGGATACTACTGCACTGGAGAATGAACTTGAAAAAGCAAGTAATAATCTTGCAGAACTTCAGTCAGAACTTTCCTCGAAGGAAGCGGCTGCAGAAGCAGATACGGGTGCTGTGACTGAAGAAGAAAAAGAAAAAATGGAAATTACCAATAATCTTTCTGAACTGGATCAGATGTCTGCACAGGAACTTGTAGAAGCAGCAAAGAAAGGAATCAAGGCTGATTTTAATGGTGTGGTTACAAAAGTTTCTGTGGTTGAAGGTGCAACTGCAACACAGGGAATGGAATTGTTTACTTTACAGAATACTGATAAAGTAGATGTGAATGTAAATGTTTCGAAATACGATTATGATAAAGTGAAAGAAGGTCAGTCTGCGGACATCACCATTGCAGGAAAAATTTATGAAGGTGAAGTAACGAGTATCAGCCATGTTGCTACTCAGAATGAAAAAGGTGCTTCTTTGATTTCTGCAGATATTCGAATTAAAAATCCGGATGAGAATATTTTCCTTGGCGTGGATGCCAAAGTAACAATTCATGCGGAAGAAGCGGACAATGTAGTTGTACTTCCGTCTGAAGTAGTTAATATAGGAAAAGAGGGCTCTTTCTGTTATGTACTTGAGAATGGGGTTATTACCAAAAAGGATATCACAACAGGAATCAGTTCGGACGAATATGTAGAAGTGCTTGACGGCATTAAAGAAGGTGATGAAGTTATCCGTGACCTTGGTTCCCTGGAAGAGGGAATGCAGGCAGAAGCTGCTGATAGATCCGGAGATGTGAATGGTGAAAATACAGAGACAGATAATGCAGAAGAAGGTGTCTGATGGGCGGATTATATGAATATATAAAAATGGCTGTCCAGAATATCCGGGCAAATAAAGGACGTTCATTTCTTACCATGCTGGGAATTATTATTGGCATTGCTTCGGTCATTGCAATCGTTTCCATAGGCGAAGGAACGAAGAATCAGATGAACAGTGAGATCGATGGAATTGGCTCAGGGCTGATCGCTATCGATGTCAGTAATGATGCCATGACGGAAGATGAATGGATCACACCGGATGATGTACAGGAAATCCGTAAGCTCGATACAGTAGGTGGTGTTAGTGTTTCAAACAATTACGATGGTGAAACGGTGACCGGTAAGGGGAATTTTTCTATCATGCTGACAGGTGAAGGTCCCGATGCCAAAATGATCAATAATTCCGATATGAAATATGGAAGTTATTTTGGCGAGACAGAGATTGAAGAGGGCAAAAATGTATGTGTAATCTCAGATACAGATGCCAGGCAGCTTTTTGGTACAGATGATGTTGTTGGTATGAGCCTTGATATTACCTGTTATGATTCTTCAAAATCTTTTCGCATCATGGGTGTCACTACGCAGAAAGAAAATGGAACATTCGTAAGTTATACTTATGATGGAATGCCGGTTACGGTAAATGTTCCGTATTCTTCCATGGATGATCTTGTGGGTGGAACCGATGAATTTTATTCCATTACAGTGGTTCAGGCAGACAAAACACTAGATTCACAGATCGTTGCAGATCAGGTCGTGCATCTTTTGGAGAAACGTCATCAGTGCGCAGGGGAAGACTATTTTCATGTGCAGAGTTTCCAGGATGTCCTGCAGTCAATGAATGAAATGCTCGGTATGGTGACGGCATTTATTTCATTTGTTGCCGGAATTTCTCTTTTGGTAGGTGGAATCGGTGTTATGAATATTATGTTGGTATCTGTTACAGAAAGAACACGTGAGATTGGAATCCGTAAATCACTTGGCGCCAAGACCTCTTCTATTATGTTACAGTTCCTTGCGGAAGCGGCAATCCTTACAGTTATGGGAGGCGTGATTGGAATTATTCTTGGAATTCTTGCAGGTTATGGAATCTGTTCTATCATGAGTGGAAGCATGGGAATGACGATCACACCGGGAATCAGCCCGACAGTGATTCTGGCGGCAACACTTTTCTCCTGTGCGGTCGGTGTATTTTTTGGAATCTATCCGGCGAAGAAAGCTGCAAAACTCAGTCCGATCGAGGCTTTGAGACGAAATTAAGTTGAATAGTTTTATAAAAACAAAATGGCTCTTCGGTATCCTTTTATAAGGAATATCGCAGAGTCATTTTGGCTTTTAAGGTTTAATTAAAGTGAATTCACACTATCACCTTTTTTCTGTTTTATATTTTATAGAAGAGGGAAGAAAAAGCCCGGGAAGTTTTATCAAGACATAAAGGATGATAAACTTTCCAGTATGTTTTTGGGTTTAGCTGCATATATGACAGGCTTCGCAGGCGGACGGTGCAGTTGCACAGCCGCCGAGAGCGGTTTCGCGTAATTCGGCAGGTAGTTTTTTGCCTACAGTGTACATGATTGTGATCATCTCATCAAGGGGAATGAGCTGCGTGATTCCGGCAAGTGCCATTTCGGCAGCAACGAGAGCATTGGCAACTCCGGCAGCGTTTCGGTTCTGGCATGGATACTCGACAAGGCCGCCGACCGGGTCACAGACAAGTCCAAGCATATTCATCAGTACGGTAGATGCTGCGTGGGTACATTGCAGGGGTGTTCCGCCAAGTAATTCAGTAGTTGCAGAAGCAGCCATGGCAGCAGCAACACCTGTCTCTGCCTGACAGCCACCGACTGCACCGGCAACAGTTGCATTTCTCATGGCAAGATAACCAATGGCACCAGCATTAAAAAGTGCTTTTTGGATATATTTGTCAGAGTAGTTGTAAACTTCCTGAAGGGCAAGTAAAAGGCCTGGAACGATTCCGGCAGAACCCGCAGTCGGAGAGGCCACGATTAGCCCCATGGAAGCATTGGTTTCCAGAGTTGCCATAGCATAGGTGATGGCTTTTTCAAGCAGTTCCCCGCAGATCCCTTTGCCGGAAGCCTGATGAAGGAAGAGTTTTTTTGATTCACCGCCAATCAGTCCACCCATGGATTTTACAGGGTGTTTGATTGGTGAAAAAGCAGCTTCTTTCATAATCTCAAGAACATGTGTCATGCGAGCGTTTACTTCCTGTTCTTGCATTTCACCAATTATAATTTCTCTCTGGCGCATAATTTCAGAGATTGGAAGATCTTTTTCTGAACATAAAGCCAGAAGTTCTTTGGCATTTTTAAATTCTCTCATCATATTCCTCCTACATCTGTACGATCATCACTTCGTGGATATGCTGATTCTTGCGAATCGTATTTCCAATATCTTCTGGAAGACGTCCATCGGATTCGACGATCGTGTAGGCAATCTCGCCTTTGGACTCTCTGAAAAGGCGCATAAAGGCAATATTTACATTTCGATCGCTGAGACATTTGGTGATATAGGCAGCTACACCCGGTTTATCCTGATGGATGACGATAATAGCGCTGTATTCGCCGGAGAAATCGACCTGTACAGAGTTGATCTTTACGATGCGGACTTTTCCGCCGCCAAGGGATTCGCCGCGGACAGTCATTTCCTGACCGTTGTTATTGACCATATGAATGTCAACAGTATTAGGATGAATGTCAGTTTCTAATTCATTAGGAGTAAATGAGAAGGTAAGGCCTTTTTCTTTTGCAATTTCAAAAGAGTTACGGATGCGCATATCATCGGTGGAAAATCCCATGATACCTCCCAGCAGAGCCCGGTCAGTACCGTGTCCTTTAAAAGTCCTTGCAAAAGAGCCATAAAGAGTAAAGTTTACTTCTTTTAGTGGACCATTGATCATTTTCTGGGCTAAAAAACCGATGCGGGCAGCTCCGGCAGTATGGGAGCTGGAAGGTCCGATCATGTTTGGCCCCATTACATCAAATATGCTGATAAAAGACATGTTTTTTCTCCTGATTGTACTTTATTTTTATAGTATCTGTATTTATGAAAAAAATACAGCGAATGTCCTTATAGATATATTGTACCATCCTCATCAAAATGAAGCAATTTAATCAGGTAAAATGGATATTGATGAATAAAAAGAAAAATTTAAAAAAATTAAAAAAAGGTGTTGACAATTTGATTACTTTGCAGTAGAATACATTTTGTTGTGAGCGACAAGTACTCACAAATCAATAAAATGTGCGTTTAGCTCAGCTGGATAGAGCGTTTGGCTACGGACCAAAAGGTCGGGGGTTCGAATCCTCTAACGCACGTAAAACCCTCTGGAAATCAAGTTTCCAGAGGGTTTCTTTTTGTCTTGACAAAGATGTCCGACACCTTAGATTCATTATGTAAACCGTGAATAATAGGATCTGAAAAAGATACCATCCAGCTTGTAGATATCTGATCCCATTCGGGAATACAGGTTCGCAAGATGCAGATATTGTTGTGTTGTTTCAATACTGACATGTCCAAGGTACAGCCGCAGGGACTCAAGATCTCCACCGCCCAGGATGAACGAAGTTGCAAATGTGTGCCGGAGCAGATGCGGTTTTAATCTTTTCAGATCAGTTTCCCGTTTGATCCGGGCAAAGAGTGACTTCATGGCATCCAGTGTAAATGGTTCTTCCGGATCATTGAGAGAACAGAAGAGAAAGTCATGTTCTGATGTATACGGTCTGTGAAATGTCAGATATTTATATAATGGCTGCCGAAGTCTTTTCGCCAGAGGAACGATCCTGTCTTTGTCTCCTTTACCATCCAGAACAATAACATAGTTCTCATCAAAATTCACAGATCTGGTTGTCAGATTTACAATATCCCCGGAACGAAGCCCCTCATCAATCATCAGATGGACAATGCAATAATTACGAAGTCCCCGGTAAGTCTTCTGGTTAAATAAATGGTCGATCATATCGACTTCACCCTGAAACAATGGAAGAACAAGTTTCTTTTCAGGTTTGATAATCTTAAAGCCTTTCATGATGTCTTTTTCTATGTATTCATTATCATAAAGAAAATGAAAGAATGTCCGGACATCAACAGAATAAGTTTTAATGGATCTCTTAGTTATTGGATGGTCTACGGTCGGCTTAAATGGATGATCTTCCAGCTTGTTTTTTGACCGTAAAGATACGACATATTTTTTTACATCCATTGTTGAAACGGAATCCAGGGGGATCTCTGAAATAGAACAGCCCCGATCCTGTTCCATGAATTTGAAAAAGTAAGATAATGTATTTTTATAATTCTGGATTGTTTTCTCTTTGCAGTATGTCTCACGGTCAAAGATAAACATATCATAACCCTGTTTTAGGGATATGTTCATAAGTATGCCCCCTTTTGTATCTCATTTTTTTCTGCAGTTCCTTCTGATCAGAATGCTGCAGCATGACATTTGAGATACATTTTTATTATTGTAATCATAAGATCCTTATGGTATTATGTCAGTAAGTAATTCACCAGTATTGATGTTTACAACCTGATACTCATGGGTATCGCTACTAACATAAGTTTCCGCCAGTTCACTCGCATTGAATTGGCGGGCTTTTTTCTTTTTGTAGCGAAAAGCATCATGGATGTCATTATCATTCAACTGGCAAAGTGCTTCGACACAATCCTGCACAACGGTATCCTGGTTAATTCCTCTCGTATAGATTCCAAGTGTTATGGCTGCATTTATGACTCGTTTCTTCATGATCTCGCTGTTGAGCTTCCGGCAGTACTGACGGATCAGCTTCACATCTTTTGTTCTCACGTTTACGTCTACCATCCTGCAACTGCGAAGTGCTGACCAGAACGCACACAGATCACGTCTTGACTTGTTCACATCCCCATCCGGTTTTACCATCCGAAATACGTATTGCGTAAGATAATCAGCTATGATCTTCCGGTTGTCCAGATAATCATAAATTCTTTGAGCAGTCAGTTTCGAACTATTATCCCGGAACGGTACCAGCTGGTAAGTCTTAGAATGTTTCCTCATAGTCTGGTATTCCACGTTCATGATCAGGTTGACCTTCGGAGTAAGTGCATCCGCAAGTTTATGTAACATATCCGGTGACATGGTCACTTGACCCTCAACCACTGCCCGGCACTGCTTCTGGAGCTTCTGATCAGTTCCGTATTCTGAATAGTATTTCAATCGTGCCGTGTCGAGATACTCCCAGGAATGTTTCTTGTAACATTCTTCATAGCAGTACAGATCATATCGGTTGATCAGTCCATTGAACAGCCATACCTTGAAGAACCAAGGTTTATAGTTCTTTTCGATAACTTCCTTGCTTTTCAGATAGATTCTGATAAATACTTTGTCAGATCTTTTCCCCATAGCCACATAATCAATCTCATATCCTTCTGATCCGACTTTTGCCGTATGCATCAGCGCATCCTTGAACCTGTCCACACGCATCTTATAGAAATTTTCCGGTGCAAAGAACTTTTCCGGATTACTTAAGTAATTACTGTGCCAACAATAATCGATCCTGTTTTCCTGACAGTATGCGATATGTAAACCAAAACTGTTACAGATCTGCTCTACAAAACTATAGGAACGTTCAAAGCTCTCATGAACTCCGTACATCCATAGCATATAAGACCGGATCTGAACCACAATCTCGCAAGTAACTGAAAGACCACCATCAGAACCATGAGGGACAACAGGAGCAATAAAAATATCGAACCACTCCGGATTTTCCAGGCATACATTGAAAAAGCCAGCAAACACACCAGACCGGAAATTGAGAGAGCGGTCACAGCCGGGAAAATAAACTGGTACTGATTCCCCATGCCGTGAAGCAAGTAAGGATTTCTTCTTATCAAAGAATTGCCGAAGTTTAAGGACAGCAGCATCTTTTGTATCATCTGTAAAGTCCTCCAGAAGTTTTACACTATAATAAAAAGTATCAATGTTATGCAGGAATTTGTTTTTCTTGAAATCAAACCAGTATTCCCGGTCTGTATCAGACAGATCCTGGTATATTTTCGTGTGTTGTATTTCCCTTTTTGCTATCAAATTTACACCTCACTTTAATATGCTAAAGTTTTTGGGGAAAAGCCGATTTCCCCAAATTTAAAAATCGCCATTTTTTCCAGTATTTACAATACTTTCAGCCACTTTTGTGTTGTATTTTCAGACCACGTATTACAGGCACGTGGCAGGGGCGGAAAATGGCTCAGGCAGTCCCCCTGCCGCGCGGTCAGCCGGGTCCCCCTATCCCCCGGCTTCCCACACAGCAGGAGAGCAGACAGAGACATTCCCGGCACAGCCATGCGTCTGGTATGCGTGCTTGAAAATGTATCTCAAAAGTATCTGCAGATCCGGAGAGCCAGGATAAAAAATGAGATACATCATTTAGGGGCTTCCAGCATCAGATAAGTATCATACAAAGAGTAGTACTTCTTTTTGCACTTAAAAAACTCTGATCCGACTTTCTCCTTCATCGGATACCAGACCTTTACGCTTATGAACAGTCTGGGGGAAAGCATGACGGCACAGATAAACCATCCCCGGAAACCATAGTTACTTACTTTCCGGTGTATATACTCATATTCGATCAGGCTTCTAATCTGGCGGTCGATCATGCGGTCAAACTGAGCTACCAGGATAATGTCATAACCGTAATGTCGGTGCATGGTGAAGAATTCAAGCCATTTATCACGTCCTGCCTTGCTCCATTCACGGGCATTGAACATCAGCTGACACTCATCAATAACAAGCAGGATCACACTTTCTTTGACACGCTTACCTTGAAAGTAGTTCCGGGAGAACTGCACAAGGTATTCCGGAGTTATCTCATAATTGCTCTTATAGTGAAACAAATCTCTCCTCTTAGGCGGAATCCGGTTCAGGTTGATATTGAAGTTACAGATCACCGGACGACCAGCCCGGAGAAGATGGTACAACCGTTCTGCAACGTGCAGACTCTTGCCGGAACCGGGAGTACCACTATACAGTAAGATCATGTTGTGCTCCTTTCTGCTTTGGGACAATATTCAGGATTATCTTCAAAATAACAATCTTCACAACCTCTATAATATCCGCAATCTTCACAGGAACAATGCTCATAACCATACTCCGGATATTCGTCTGCAAGTGCATTTGGACAATGACCATCTATACAGGTAAGTCCACAATAATCAGGACATCTTTTTTCTGTCATAAAAACACCTCACTCAATCAGTTTCATCCAACGCGCTACTACACTCCAAAGATAAAAGAGTGCGATAGCAGCAAGCCATGCTTCACCGATCTTGACGCAGGTACCAACCGGAACAAAGTAATTGATATATCCAAGATAAGGCAACTGCTCAAGGTTATCGATCAGCGGAGCAAACGGCGAAGTCGGTAAGATCTGTAACAGGAAGCTAAGAAATTTATCCAGTATTTCTTTCATGAAAGTAAACATACAATTACCCCTTAATCATCTGCTGTCTGGTTATCATCATCAGCCCAGTAATAAATGCTACAATCTGGATTATCCGCAAGAGTTTGATCAAATCCTCATAATCCGAGAAATCGAACTCAAACTCATGATGATAATCAACTACTTTTTCACCAGTCCATGGATTATCCAGCTCAAGATCTAACGGAAACTTAAACACCGGAGCTTCCGGTTCTGCATCGAAGACCTTAAACAGATGTATCAAGTCAAAGGGGATACAGAAAGGGAAGACTTCCCGGAGATCTGCCTTGTAGGGAGATGCTTCCTGTTCCGGAGTCGGGTCCGGATTGTCTGGATTGTCTGGATCGGGATTATCTGGATCAGGGTCAGGATTCGGATCAGGGTTCGGATCAGGATTCGGATTTGGGTTTGGGTCTGGGTTCACAGAAGGATCTTGTTGTAACTTCTTTATAAGTTCCTGCACATAATTCGGCGCAATCTCCGGCGAATAATCAGGATTGATTTCAGGATTCAGCTTCTTGGCAAGATCAGCGAGATTTTCAGCAGATGGATACTGCAAAGGCTGTGGAGCTTCCTGAGGGTATTCCAGTTTACCGTTGTTTTGATAAGTTTCTTGTAAGTCAGGGTGAACCCAAATATCTTCCTTTTTTTGCAAATTAATCAAATTATTCTTACTATCATATAAAGGAACATTAAAATTGTAAAAAAGTAATTGATAAGAAGTATAATAATAGAAAGCACCAGAATTTACATAACGACCATTTTTTTTTGAATATTTTGCAGGAAAATAATAACTATGCATAAAAACATCTTTTGAACCAGAATATGAAGCTTTAAATATAGGATAAATTTTTGTATCGGTAGATGAAGCCCCTTCGATTCTAAATCCAATAATATTATCATTAGGTTCCAAAAAGGAAACACAATAACGATCACTACCATCAAATGTTTGAAACATACCCAATGAATCTGCATATAACTGATCAAAATTATCAATAGTATATCCATTTATTTTATCATGATTATAAATTAAACTGTCCCACAAATTCCCTACAGCCTTTGCCATTGTATCCCATGCACCGCTCGCCCATGAAATCGCACCGCCAGCAAGTGCAGGAGCTACCAATTCATCAAACGTTGGTATATCACCCGGTTTTACTTCCGGAACTGGTGTCGGCTGTATTTCTGGTTTTTGTTCTGGTACAGGTGTAGGAGAGGGTTGAGGATCGCCGCCACCACCATTAATAACTTTAAATCGTTCTTTTTCATATTCTGATGCAAGATCATCATAATATGGTTTTAATGCAGCATTTCCATCTTCTGAATACCACCAATCAGAATTCTGAGCACTATCTGCCATAGATGACGGCAACAGAAAGATACCAAAAGACAACAGGATTTCCTCCAATGTTCCAACAATCGCGCCACCAGCTACAATCCCAGACGCCTGAGCTTCCTGATAACTTCCCATCAAGGTTCCACACATCACCGCCACCGCCAGCATGACAGCCGTCATTCTTTTTATCACTCTTTTCACTTTTCCCCCTTTCCTGTATCTCATTCTTTCCTGGCTGCAACTCTGATCACAAACCTGCAGCCTGATTTTTGAGATACAAAAAGGGAGAGGAAAGTTTCCTTCCCTCCCCCGAAATCTTATTACATGTTTAAGCTCTGACAGGATCAGGCTTTTTTGGAAATGCTCTTGAAGTGCTTGATACCGAAACCGATCAACAGGGATGCACCAAGGATTGGCAGTGCAATCGGTAAGATCTTGCCAATGATTCCAGTCATAGAGGTACCGATCTCTGTAAAAGATGTTGTCATGGCACTCTCAACAGAAGCCATGCTTCCACCAGCTGATTCAGAAGCAAATACAGGAACACAGGATGCAACAGCAGCACCTGCACCAGCAACAGCCGGAACTAATTTTTTCTTAAGATTTTCAAGTTTCATAAGAAAACTCCTTTCACTCACTAAACTTTTTTAAATATCTTCACTATCCCGTGTAAAGTGAACCCTATTATCATGAATATGGCGCCGGACAGGGCTCCTATTGGGACAGAGGATATTGCTAAATGGTTGTAATCCTGAATAGTCATAGCTTCATATCCAGGACTTGCGGAAACTTCCGATCCTGCAGTCGTTTCACTGTCTGTTCCGGTTGTTTCCAGAGTTTCAGTATCTGTCAATTCGAGATCTGTTTCATTCATATTGACCACCTACACACGAAGATAAGAACTAAAGATCTGCACGAGCAGGACACCAGCCACAAAACCAAGCATACAGGCCATGATCGGCATTGCATGGCTCAGATCATCCAGCTTATAATTCATCTCTCTTGTCTCCATCACCAAAGACTCAAGATGTTCATTCTGCTGTTGCAACAGTTCTGTATAATCAATCTGTCCTACTGTATCAGAAGCCGGTACCGTCTCCACTCCTTCATCAGCTTCTTCACTTGAAGTAGCAGAGAGGTCGCCAGAATCACCAGCTTCAGGCTCCACAGCATCTTGCTCAGACTGTACTGGAACTTCTGACTGATCACGTATTTCCGGAACTGCGTCAGAGATGTCTGCAGGTTTCTGATCAGCATCTGAAAACAATGCATCCTCTGCAAAGTCTTCTGCTTCATCTGTGAAAATGTCCGCCATGTCATTTCCTCACCTTCTTATTTTCCTGCTTCCATGCGGATCGATGCTTTACCAACAAATGCCAGGTCTTCCACAGTCAGGACTGGTTTGCCGTCACTGCCGACCTTCATTGACATCGTTGCATCATAGATGCCTGGTACCCAGGTGATTTTGTTACGCATGTTCTCAGGTACAGAACATTTTGCACGCTGCTGTCCGACAGCACCGCCAGAAAGATTCTGCTCCGGGTTCATCAGTTCGCCATTTTCTCCAAACATGAAATAATTCAGAGTCATTCCGGAGTTTCCGGTATCCATCTTCCATACGTTAGCAAATGTTACAAGAATCTTCATTTTGTTCATAATACTGAACCTCCTTTGAATTTGTCTGTCTGACCTGTATAAGAGCAGGAAAGACAAAATGTATTGTGTAAGCCTCTTTCAAGGTTGTTACCGTCCCCGGGTGACTGAAAACCGGGGAAAATAAAAAGATTGAAGTATGTTCAACTCTCCATTGGGGGCGGAGAGTAAGGAGCAGGAAGGACTCGAACCTTCATCTTCATAATTCTCGGGCACATATGAATGCCTTGCCAGTTATGCGACTGCTCCGGATATTCTGTTTCATGTTCACGCTGTCTAAGGGATGCGCTTACGCGCGGTAATCTTGTCTGTCCCTGTATGACGTTTCCCAGATAAGGGAAAAGGACTTAGGACAGGAGTACATGAGGTTGATCAAGAAGGATGCTCACCCTGCAGGCTTCCCATCCTTCCCTTCTGATTCTCTGCGCTGGCTGTGTCCAGTCTGTCAAGGGTCGAGATGAATGAGCTTCGCTCACCCTTGACTGACTTACTGCGCAGAATCAGGAGAAAGGCAGTTTCGGATCAGCGTCTTTATCTTCCAGCAGTTCATCCAAAAGTCCAGACAGGTCATTTGTCCGCCATTCCAGATGGGTGAGAGCCCTGCGGACATCCCCGATCTTAGAAGAAAGCTGCTGGAGAGCATAGAGTTTTTTATACTGTCTGGCAATCTGCTGATCTAAAAGGGCAATCCTCTGTTTTTTGGATTCTTCCTGTTCCATGCAGAACAGGACAAGGTTTTCGAACTTCTGGTTAAAGCCTTCACCCTCAAAGTTGATCACATAGTCCATCACCTGATCAGACAGGCGGACAGATTTCATGTTAGTTTTCTTCGCCATCTTCCATTCCTCCCGAGTTAGAACAGTATGCACAAATTTCATTGTAAAAATGGCATACAAATGATAAAATTGAATATTAACAATATAACAAAGGTGTCATGTTTCACATGATTCATTATATCCCAACTATTTGGGATTGTCAATAAAATAATCCCAAAATAATGGGAAAGGAGAGGCATATGATTAATGAACAGGAATTTGGAAAAAGATTAACAGAATGTATGCAAATAAACGGATATACCAATGCAAAATTAACAGAAAAGCTCAATGTATCAAAAAATGCAGTAGGTAACTACAAAAATGGACAAATACCAAATGCCACCATTTTATATAATATATCCCAATTACTTGGGACTACTGTTGAGTACTTATTGACAGGAAAAAATTCCGATGAGACAATAACAGAAGAAGAAAAACAAATTATAAATGCTTATCGAAATGCAACAAGTGCGGAGCAAGAAATAATAAAGAAAATCTTGGATATTAAAACGGAACAAGAAAAATTATCGAATTCAAAGATTGGATAAATAAACATGAAAGATAAAAATCAAAAACACTTTTTAGATGATACTGTAAAACGTGCCAAAATAGAAAATGCACATAGAGAAGCGGAGAATATTTATAATTACAATAAATGGAAAGATAACCATGAGAAGATGGTTGATCATGAATTAAAAAAGATGCAACATAAAGATCATAAAGTCATCAAAGCAGTGTTAATTGGAATATTGCTTGCACTTATCATTGAAATTGTTTATATTTTAATTATTAATGATCCGCAAACTTTAAGTATAGCTTTTAAAGAAATTAAACAGCATTTAAATGAAATTTGGATAATTATAATAAATTTGACTATAGCTAAATAAAATGTATCTCATGTTTCCCTGGCTGCGGCTTAGATCAGGAAGCTGCAGCATGATTTTTGAGATACAAAGATTGACATAAACCTTGAATTGTTATATTATAATAGTAACCAAGAAAGAGATAATTCCAAGCTAACGCAATGAAACCCCATGGAGCGCCATTCCATGGGGTTTCGTTTTGGGCTTAGCTGTCTTTATGGTTCCGATCTAACCACTTGCATATGTAGTAACCAGCTACACTTGCCATAACCGAAACTAAAAAAGAGATAATTATATCCAAATTAACGCACCTCCTTCCTGCTGGAAAGAGTCGACAGCAAATTCATTATACTAAATAAAGTGTTGAAAATAAAGCAGAATATGCTGGAATAATCAAAACAAGTTGATTATAAGAAGATGCAATGTAAAAGCAAATGTGTCAAAGAATGTAAAAGATATCAGGTTACTGATACTAACTGATGCGTAACTACGGACCAAAAGGTCGGGGGTTCGAATCCGGTCGGACTCGAACGGGTTCGATCTACATTTCATTTCGGTCGCTGCTAAACGCGTGCCACCGGCACGCAGCAGCCTCTAACGCACGGTTCAGTGAAAAAAGGACTATCAAATATTCTTTTAAAAAAGATCCCCTTCGGTATAGTTAAAATGATTTTACCAAAAAAATCAGAAAAATACGATAGAAAAAACTGTTATTATGAAAATCAATTGCGGATAAAGCGAAGATATTTGTTAGCTTTATAAAATATGCATGTTATAATAGGATCATCTTAAGTAGTAAGTAAAGGAGCATGCAATATGAACAGTATTTTTCATAGAATCAGCGTAAGAAAATATGAAGACAGACCAGTAGAAAAGGAAAAAATCATGGAGATTCTGAGGGCGGGAATGCAGGCACCAAGTGCATGTAACCAGCAGCCATGGGAATTTTATGTGGTGACAGATAAAGAAAAAATCCAGAAATTATCCAAAGTGACACCATACACCGGTTGTGCAACAGGGGCACCTGTAGTAATCGTTCCTGTATATCGTACAGAAGGGCTTGTGGCACCGTCTTTTGCACAGATTGACATGGCGATTGCACAGGAAAATATCTGGCTGGAAACAGATGCGCAGGGGCTTGGCGGTGTATGGTTTGGTATTGCACCAGTGGAAGACCGTATGGAAGAAGTACACAGACTCCTGGAACTTCCGGAAAATGTGAAGGTATTTTCTATGTTTGCACTGGGTTATCCGGCAGAAACAAGACCTCAGCAGAATCGCTTTGAGCCTGAAAGAATACATTTCATAGAAAAATAAAAAGTTATTACAGATAATAGAGGGAGAGAAATTTATGCAGGATATTTTAGTTGTGGTAGATATGCAGAATGATTTCATTGATGGCACACTTGGGACAAAAGAAGCTGTCGCAATTGTTCCCAAAGTAGAGGAGAAAATCAGAAATTTTAAAGGAACCGTTCTTTTTACACGAGATACTCATGAAACATGGTATCTGGATACTCAGGAGGGAAAGAAACTTCCAGTACCACACTGCATCCGGAATACAGAAGGATGGCAGATCAGAAGTGAACTGGATAAGCTCAGAAAAACAGAACCGATTGATAAAGATACTTTTGGTTCTACAGATCTGGCAGATGAACTGGTGGCAATGAATATCGATGATGATATAGGAAGTATTACATTTGTTGGTCTTTGCACAGATATCTGTGTGATTTCCAATGCACTTCTGGTAAAAGCATCTCTTCCAGAAATTCCGATCATAGTAGATTCTGCATGCTGTGCGGGTGTGACACCGGAAAGCCATGAAAATGCATTGAAGGCTATGAAAATGTGCCAGATAGATATTGTTGGATAAAATGAAGGGCTGGCGCACAAGCAGTCTGCCGAGAGAATGGAAGGATAAAATTTTGAAATGTAACAGGGAAGGAAGATAGTATGAAAGAGTTTGTATGGGCAGTATTAATTGCTATATACCCAACCGGTCTGGTGATAAAATAGAAATAGACATGATAATGTTGTGTCAAAAAGGAATTTATGTAATAGAAAATAAAAATTATTCAGGATGGATATTTGGTGACGAAAAAAGTAAGAACTGGTGCGAAATACTGAAAGGAAAAAAATATTTTTTTTATAATCCAATAAAGCAAAATAAAAGTCATATTAAAAACCTGGAAAAACAGTTACAGGTAGGTGATGATAAGTACGTTTCGCTTATTACATTTAATGCGAATGCAAATCTAAAAAAAGTTTCTACAGAGAGTTCGGGTATATACGTGGTTGGATATAAGCAGTTAAAGAAGTTTATGAAAAAACAGACAGATAAGCCCGATATTTTAATTGATGAAGAAATAGAAAATATATATCAACAGCTTCTGCCGGGGACTAAACTCAGTGATGAGGAAAAGCAGGAACACGTAAACAGAATAAAACAACAATATAAAAAATAACTATTTGACAAGAGGGAAACAGTGCAAATGACTCATGTTTCCTGAATATAAAGCCAGAGAATCAGTGAAAAAGTTGATTTTCTGGTTTTTTATTTTATATGTATTCAAATATATTGACAAGTACATCGAAGTGAGATATAACATGACTATCGAAGTACGATATATCGCACTGAAAGGAAAACACTTATGGATGCGCACATAAAAAAGGTTTATGTTCCCATGACGGAGACAAGCTTTTATATATTGTTATGTCTCCGTACCCCGAATCATGGGTATGGGATTGTACAAAAGGTAAAAGAGCTGACGGATAATGAAGTGGTGCTTGGTCCGGGAACTATGTATGGAAGCCTTTCGAAGATGGAAAAGGATGGTCTGATTCATTTTATCCGGGAGGAAGACAAGAGGAAAATTTATGAGATTACAGAACTCGGCACAGAAGTTCTGGAGCTTGAACTGAAGAGAATCCGCAGGTTGTATCGGAATGCACAGGAGGTAACGAAATGAAAGAACTCAAAAAAGAATTTCGCTGGTTTAACATCATGGAGTACGAAAAAGAAGAAAATTACCTGAGTAAAAGACACCAGGAAGGCTGGAAATTCAAGAGAGTGACTTTCCCTGGTGTGTATACATTTGAGCGGTGTGAGCCTGAGAAAGTGATTTACCAGTTGGATTACAATAAAGAAGGAATCAAACACCAGATGGAATATGTGCGGATGTTTGAGGATTGCGGCTGGGAATACCTGACAGAGTTTGATGGCTATAATTATTTCCGCAAGCCGGCAGATAAGATGCAGCAGAAAGAAGAAATATTCTGTGACGACATCTCCCGCCTGGACATGATGAACCGGATTTTCATAGGAAGAGTCATTCCGTTGGTTGTAATTCTTTGCGGTCTGATCTGGCAGCTTTATATATCTGCGACAGACCATAGCGAACGGGGTTGGTTGCCGGTATTTATGGTACTAGTGGTTATATACATTATTATTTTTTTGCAGTTTGCAGTAAAATATTTTGCATTTCGGAAAAAGGTAAAATAATAGCATTCGTTTGACGAAGCATTAATAGAAAGAGTTCATTATCTGGGGAGCAATGACCTCAGGTGATGGACTTTTTCTGATTTTATAAAGAAATTTGAATGTTTTTGTTACCATTCAGGCTTTTTTACGATATATAGTATGAGTAGGAAATTTCCTTTCGAAACACAAAACGAGGAGGACAACCCGTAAATGAAAGACAATGAAATCATATCTTTGTTTGAGCTAAGGGATGAGCAGGCGATTGAAGCATTGAGCGACAAGTATCATCCTTACTGCTATAAGATTGCCTGGAATCTGCTTACAAATAAAGAAGATTCGGAAGAATGCCTGAATGATACCTGGTTTTCGGTCTGGTCGCTGATTCCGCCGAAGAAGCCTTCCGTATTATCACATTTTTGCGGCAGGATCACGAGAAACTTAAGTATTGACCGCCTGCGCAAAAAATATGCTGACAGGCGCCCGGATTTGCACATGGCAGATGTCCTGGGAGAAATGGATCAGTTAAGTGTTACTTATACCATTGAGGATCAGCTGGCGGAGAAAGAACTGCTGGAGATCATCAATGATTTTCTTGGAAAAATGAATGCAGGGGACAGAGACATTTTCGTGAGAAGATACTGGTTTTTTGATTCGGTTGCAGCGATTGCCAAAAGGCATGCGATGTCCGTCGGAAGTGTGAAAATGAATTTATACCGTAGCAGGAAGAAACTGTTGAAGGTGTTAAAAAAGGAAGGAAAACACTTATGAAGAAATTCGATTTTTCAAAAGAATTTGGTAATATTGATCCGAAATATATCAGCGAAGCAGAGGGAGAATGGAAAGGGAAGAAAAAAGCCTGGACGCCATCATTTTGGAGTAAACTGGTGGCTGCCTGTGTGATCCTGGCTTTGATTTCAACGGTTTTATCGAATCCAAAAGTACAGGCCGCGATTAAAAATCTTGCTTTATCTATAGGAGAAACTCTGGGATTTCAAAAGGAAATTGAGCCATATACGGAAGCTTTAAACATTTCCCAGACGGATCATGGAATTACTGCAAACATAAAAGAAGTTGTTCTGGATGAGGGTGTTTTACTGTTCAGGGTGCATGCAGAAATTGATAATACCGAAGAAAATGAGAAGAAGAAAACTGCGAATATTTCATCTTTTAGGAATACGGGGATCACACTTGATATGGGTAAAACTACAATAAACGGACAGAAGCTGGATGAATATATGAATGCGGAGTATTCTCCTTATTCTGTAGATGATTTATTAGATGCAGATGCAGATAGCGATGAAAAGGAATATGACCGTGTACAGGAGTACCGCTTTCATGCACCGACAGATCTCGGAGAAAATCCGGAGATACATCTTGTACTCAATGCGTTTGATTATGATGACTGGGAAAAATCAGTGGCAGAATTTACATTTGATTTTAACATTTCGCGTGAGAAAATCCTGAAGCAGACAACGAATAAAGAACTGGAAAATATTTCTGTCCAGACAGAAGAAGGTACGGTGACACTGAAAGATATTTTCCTGAACAAGTTACAGAGCAGTATCTCAGCAGACGTGCCGGAAAAATTGTTCCAGAAGTATGAAGTTGAGTTGCGTGGAACGGACAGCAAAGGAAATAAAGTGCGGTATGAGCTGAAGGATGATGCAGAAACGGAAGCCATAAGTCGTAACTGGAAATTCAAGACAGATTTCTGGAGAACTTATGGAAGTGCAGGAGATGATGAAAGACCGGAGATTCCCGATCCTGACAGCGAATACCTGGAATTACAGCTTTATCTGAAATCCGATGATATAATGGAAAGCAATATTACTGAAACGTATGATTTAGATGACGATACCTATGCCGAAGAAGAAGGAAAAGTGTACGATGTAGCAGATGATTCCGAATGGAAAGCTGTTGGAGAGAAGATACGGATTAATATCAGATGAAAGTAAGGAGGAACTGAGAAATGAAGAAAAAATTGATTGCATTAATCGTGGCAGGGGAATTGTTAATATTCAGTGGAGTAGTCCTGGGATATTATCATCCGGTTGCAGGAAGTATCTTTGAAATAATTGGAGGGCTGTTGAACCTTTGCTTCTTTATACTGCTGCTGGTATATGCTAAGAAGAATAAAAAGAAATAAGAACTTTCAACAAGAGGTGACAGCATGAATTTTGATACATACAAAATCAAGGATGAATTGTTAGAAATTTATAGTGGCAGTGAAGAAACTTTCTGTGTCGGTAAAATTCTGTCCAAAAACAGGGATAGTATTCTTTTCAGATCTTATGATGCGCAGGGAAAGAACGATGGGTTACATTTTATAAAAAGCAGTCATATCAGCGAAATAAAATCAAACACACAGTATTTAAGAAAAATGCAGTTATATTTAGCATACTGGAGAGAACAGGAGGATGCACCTTTAACTAACCCATTTAAGAAGCATCCTGCATTGTCTGGGCTATTGGCATATGCGATGGAGAATAAGAAGATAATTACTGTTTTCTGCAGTTCCAAACCGGACGAATTGCTTACCGGTTATGTAGAGACATATGACAATAAAAAAATTAAATTGAACTGTGTGGATATGGAAACTGCCTGCATTTATGAAACTGCAACGCTGTTTAAAGAGGATATTTTTTATCTGGAAGTTGACAGTTTGGACAATGAATTACTGAAATATGCCAATGAGAAAATAGAGAGGTAAACGATTAATCAGGGAAGGAGTGAACAGATGAAAAAGATGATCATATTTGCCTTAATTATGGCTATATCCGTAGCAACACCAATCCAGGCAATGGCAGAAAGTGTTACACAGTCTGACGTGGAAATGCAGCCTTCGGAACAGAACATTGAGCAGATCATTGATGAGATTACGTCTGAACCGCATCCAATAAATTCTGATGCGATCCAGAATGTAAAGGAATACATCATCCAATATTGGGGTGATTTGGGATATGACGAGATAGAATGTCAGAAGTTTGAATATAATGATGAAAATAATGAGAATGCAATACGGCGTTCCTCACAGGTAGATGTATTTCTGGCACCAACGGCCGAAAATGCAACTATTGACGGCACTGGTGAAAATATTATTGTGACAAAAAAGTCATCCACTGATATGACGAAAAATCTGATCATAAGTGCCCATTATGACAGTGCAGAAGATTCGGTAGGAGCCAATGATAACGGTTCCGGAGTGGCAGCAGTACTTGAACTGGTAAGAATTTTAAAAGATACAGAGATGCCGTATAATGTAAAATTCATCCTGTTTTCGGGCGAAGAAAAATATATGCTGGGTTCAAGATGGTATGTTGGCAATCTGTCTGAGGACGAGCGGAAGCAGATCATCGGAGTAATAAATATTGATACCATCGCAGAAAAAAGTGATCTGGGTTATATGGCGATGATCGAAGGAAACAAACGACCAGATGATATAGAGTATGACGATGAGGGATTGAAAAAACTGGCCGAGTTAAATAAAAACAGCATGTCAGATTTATTTACATCCAGTGACAGATTCTACCTGACAATGGCAACTAACAGTGACCATTATCCATTTGCTTTGGTGGATATCCCGGCAGTTTCCATTGTCCAGGACTGGCAGGATGGATTGAACGTGAATGACAGTTCTGATGTAAAAGAGAATATGGATATGCAGAGGATTGTGGAAGTGATTGAGAAGGTTACGGAAGTGCTTTCTGAGATACCATCAAATAATTAATAAAGAAGAGAGTAAAGCAGAGCCGGGATTCGAAAGGATCCCGGTTTTTTGCAAGTTTAAATGACAAAAGAAATTCTAATTTTTTTGTTACCACCCGGGATTTTTTACGATATATAGTATGAGCAGGAAAATTTTCTTTCGAAATACAAGACAAGGAGAAACAAAACGATGAAAAAAGGAACAATGATGGTTTTTTCGGCATTATTGATGAGCTGCTTTTTAGCAGTTCCGGCAGAAGCTAAGAGCATCGAGAATAGTACTTACCGCGTATGCAAAAACGATATTTTTATTGACTATGATCAATTAAATTGCAAAAAGATCGTTACGAAAGTAAAAGATGACGGGTCTTTCACTGCGATTGATTTGGGAGAGTGGTTAGAAGAACAGGATATTTATGATATTTCGGTAATTGAAGATGATGAAAATACCGGCTATAAAACAATGTTTTATGAAAGAAATCTAGAAAAAGAGGCATCAGATGAATTTTATGATTCAGAAGATACTTCCTGTATTGATTTCCAGGGATTGGTGTATGAGGGGGATGTTATCCGCAGTACGGATTCTTTCCAGGAAACGGTAACGGAAGTAAGTTTTGATGGAAGCTTCTATACGGAGACGGAAATGACAGGTCTGTATGTGGATGGAAAGACAACTCGAATTAAATAATTTATGGAGAATAGAAGGGGCTATCGTGATGATATGCTCCTTTTTCATGCTATAATTCAAAAAAATATAAATTTTTTGAGACGATCATCAAAAAAATACGACTTTATAATTGAAAACATTTTTGAGGAGGTGAACATCATAGACGATATAAAAATCATAGAGCTTTATTTTGAAAGAAATGAGCAGGCGATTAAGGAAACGGATATAAAATATGGGAAGTTCTGTCGTAATATGGCCTATAAAATTCTGAATAATCACCAGGATTCGGAAGAGTGTGTAAATACCACTTATTTAGAAATGTGGGATAGAATCCCACCGACAAGGCCTGCCAAATTTAAAGCTTATATTTCCAGAATTGTCAGAAGTACTTCTGTAGATAGAGTAAGGCATCTGACAGCTAAAAAGAGGTCGGCTGATATGGTTATGGCATTGGACGAACTTACAGATGTACTGCCGGATGAAAGGTATGCTCCTGGAAGGAACGATGAAGAGATTGGAAAATTGATTAGTATTTTTCTACGTGAACAAAAAGAAGAGGTTCATAGGGTGTTTGTTCTAAAATATTTTTATTTCGAATCTAACAGGGCTATTGCAGAAAAATATGGTTTTACTGAACGCAAAGTAACAAATATGCTGGCCCGCACCAGAAATAAATTGAAAAAATATCTGATTGAGGAGGGAATCTACATATGAATATACCAAGAATTGTAGATGCTATCGGTTATATTGATGATGACCTTATCACGGCAGCACTGGAAGATCCGCCGAGGAAAAGGCATAATCTTATGATTAAATGGATGTCGGTTGCCGCTTGTTTGGCGCTAGTCATGATTGCAGGTATTCTTGTTCCACATTTTTTACGGACTGCTACAATAGCTGAAAGTAAATATAAATATCATGTTTCTGAAACAGAACGGGCGATAGAATGGCCATGGAAATACAAGACTCCTGCTGAAAAGTATCCTGTTGTTAAATTTAATGGAAAACAGTTTACTGCGAAAAGTCAGAATTCTATTCATACAGAGGTAATGGGGGAGGTAATTGGCAACTGTGTGGCAGAAGGGCTTGATTCTGATATAGGAAAGGCATACACGGAAACATTTGAGGTGCGGAAGATTAAGGGCATATCAGAGGAACTGATGATTGCCGTAGGCAATGAGGATGGATTTTATGTTTATGCGGCTGATGAAGAGGCGGTTCCAGATACGTTAAGTAAGTTACTGGAACTTTATGAACTTTCTCAAAACTTAGAGTTGAACTATGCGACAAAATGTGAAGGTTATGAGGAAAAAGAGGAGCTTTTGCTGGATAATGATGAGAAGATCTGGCGGATCCTTTATGGCTGTGGCGATGCAAAGCTTGATGATACAATTGACTTCTTTGAAAGAGAGAATCGAAGATGTCTGGCTTTTACGGCAACTTCTGAAGCATTGGGTGTCTATAACCGGGTGATCTACATTTCTGAGGATGGTTACTTTGCTACTAATATTTTTGATTATGAATATAGTTATTTTATTGGAAAAGAGGCAGCAGGACAGATCATCAGTTATGTACAAAAACATTCCACGGAAACAAAGTCCAGTACCAGTCTGCCAACCATATCCGGAACTGTTACAGAAATAGGAAATGGATATATTATGGTTGATGACACCGTTTTATGTAAGAAATCAAAAGCAGGAAAGAAATATAAGGTATATACAGATGATATAAAAATAAGAAGATGGATTGAAAGCGGAGAACTTAAAGAAGGGGATCTGGTAATTGTTGAATATGAAGGTGAAATTTCCAGTAACTATGAAGTAAAGGGAGCGTATTCCATATTTACAGGAACTCTTGAAGAAAATGGTATTTTAAACCAGGAATAACAAAAACAGGAAAGGGAAGGTTACAGATGTGAAGATAAAACGAAATTATTTGATAAAGATTGCACCGGCTGTTTTATTAGTAGTTGGTGCTTACTGGCTCCTCGGTTCTGATTTTTTTACATTTCTGATCTGGTGGGAAATGATATGCCTACTAGGTCTGGTATTTATGCCGGTAACATCCCGTATATTCAGGGGCTTTGATGATAATGGCTGGATGTTTTCTAAAGTACTGGCAGTCGCTGTATGCGGATATGTGCAGTGGCTGCTGGCCTGTTTAAAAATCACTCCATTTACGGGAATGACTTGTGTTATCATCACGGTTATTTGTTGTCTGGGCAGTATTTTGTATGGAATCAAATGTAAGAACAGAATTACGGATTCTCTTCCCTGGGAACAGACAACCCTGGTTTACCGGGAAGAAATTCTGTTTTTTCTGGTGTTTCTTTTCTGGACATATCTGGCGGGATTTCATCCGGCGGCTCATGGAACGGAAAAATATATGGATTTTGGTTTTATGCAGTCCATGATGAGAAGTACAACCTTACCAGCCCAAGATATGTGGTTTGCCGGAAAGTCTTTTAATTATTATTATGGTGGACAGTATCTTGCCGTATTCCTTACGAAGCTGACCGGGACAAGCGTGGAGATCACTTATAATTTGATGAGGACTATGGTCGCCGCTTTTGCCTTTGTTCTTCCCTTTAGTCTGGTACGCCAGATGTTGAAGGACAAATTAAGGACTGGGAGAAAATGGTCTTTAGATCTTGGTGGTATCCTGGCAGGGATGGCGGTGTCTATGAGTGGGAATTTCCACTATATTATTTATGGAATCATCCTTAGACTGCTGAAAATAAAAACAGATTACTGGTTTCCAAGCTCTACCCGTTATATAGGTTTTGATCCGGCTGTGACCGGGGATGAGACAATCCATGAGTTTCCGTCCTATTCGTTTGTACTGGGAGATCTTCATGCCCATGTGATCAATGTCTTTTTGGTCCTGACGGTACTTGGAATCCTTTATTCCTGGATGAAGACAAATTCGGGAAAAAGTTGGAGACAGAAAGAAATCGGACTGCTTGGATTGCTTCTGGGAATGTTCCTTTTTTCTAATACCTGGGATTTTATGATCTATTACGTTGTAATCTGCGGAACATTGCTCTTGGGAAATCTGAAACGTTATTCCTCTGATCCTTTTATAAGCAAAGCATTGAAATGGAGTGTGATACAGTGGGGTGAACTGCTATCTGCTGCTTTCCTTGCATCACTTCCATTTCATCTGTCTTTTGAAAATGTAATGGTCCAGGGAATTGGAATCGTAAAAATACATACTGCTTTTTACCAGTTCTGTGTATTATGGGCATTCCCGCTTTTGGTCTGTGTACTATTTGTTATTGGAATTCTGAAAAAAATACGAACATTTCCAGATAAAAAGATACGAAGTTTTTTTAGCAATGTAAAGTATCCTGATTTGTATGGGCTGGTTCTTGTACTTTGTGCTATGGGACTGATCTTTATTCCTGAAATTGTTTATGTCCGGGATATTTATGAAAAAACAGCTCCAAGAGCCAATACCATGTTTAAACTGACTTATCAGGCATACATCATGTTTGGAATTATGATGGCATATATATTGGTTTCATTTACAGTAACCAGGATAAAAAGATGTAATGGTGCTGACAATGCTGTAATATGTAAAGGACTGCTGAGGTGCCCAAGACGTCAGGTCCTGACAGGGATCATTGTGATCCTGCTTCTGATTTCAACTTGCGGATACCTGGAAAATGCAACCATTCATTGGTTTGGAGGATTCCCGAAAAGAAGTGCATACCAGACACTAAACGCAACGAACTATTTGGAAAATGCGATTCCTGATGATGCCGCTGGAATCCGCTGGCTAAATGATAATGTCAATGGACAACCTGTTGTTCTTGAAGCCAGTGGGGACAGTTATAAGGATTATGATAACCGTGTTTCGGCAATGACAGGACTGTCAACGGTTTTAGGCTGGTATGTGCATGAATGGCTGTGGAGAAATAATTTGGAAGAGGAAAATCAACGAAAAGAAGATGTGCAGACCATATACACTTCAAGCAACGCTGAGCAAATAAAATCCTTGATAGAAAAGTACAAGATTTCCTATTTATTTATTGGAAGCTGTGAAGTTGAGAAGTATGGAGAGATCAATAGCGAATTCTTAACTTCGCTGGGAAAAGTTGTTTTCCGACAGGGTGAGACGATGATAATTGAGGTTTTCGATGGGGAGAGGGGTGATTGATATAAAAAAGATAAAATTTTGTAAAATGTGTTACCTTATGTAAAAAAATACGATTAATTATATAGATGGCAAATTTGGGCAAAGGAGGTTATGCATGATTGTTTATCAGCCATACAGAAAATGAAAGGAGTCTAATCATATGAAACATAAGGTAAAGATTATAATACTCAGTGTTTTAGGAGTTTTGCTTGTGGGATCATCAGTGGCATATGCATACTCACAAAAAGGCACTCTGATCTCACAGAAAACAGAGGAGCTGCCTGACGGAAATATTTATGTTGAAGAATTATATGAAATAGATCAGTAAGACAGAAACAGAGGGGATGGCGTATTGATACGACATCCCCTTTATATGGCGAGAGTTGTTAATTACTCTAAAAATAAGTTAAACAAACTGAAAGTTAGCTGAATATGCATTATATAAGCAAGAATGTTTTTTTCGAAAAACGAATAATGTTAAACTCAATTCGCCATTCAATATCGTCTGATACTGGTTTGAAGTGTAGAGCGGAGTAAGCAACATGGAGATTTGCCTGATTGTTGTTGCCACACAGGATTATAGTTGGCTCGTCCGCACCACCGATAATATCAATACAGGCAAGATCAGTTTGTACTTCCGGTGAAAAAGAGTCTGTTGCAGGAGCAACTTCTAAAGGTTTATCGTTATCAGCACAATCATGAATCGAAATATCATTGTCCGGTTCAGGAGAAAGTGTATAGCTCATAGTGGTAAAATGTGTGGGATACAACCAACGGTCAGAGTCCATGCGGTTTTGAGAAAGTGTCTGCTGTTCCAATTTTTGCACAGTTAATGTATATTTTGTTTCACTGACCGGATGGGAGAAAGCAAACTGGTCACCGGGAGAGTGTATCTTAAAATGCGGTCCAGGCATACGAAATGGTTGTTGCTCTATTGTAAGCGAAAGAGATTTTATTGCAGGACGGCGTTTATCTGGCCACAGAAATGCCGCCCTAAAAATCATCCATCCATAGGATGTATCCAATTCGTAGTGTTTTAATACCCATTTTGCTTCCGGTTCATTGTTTATTTCGTCCGGTAAACATGGATTAAAGACTACTGAACAGCTGTGAGAGGCCTGCATTGTTGTTCCATTTAATTTTAAACAAGGAATAATATCAAGGCAAAGCGGGTTGTCTAAATCTATTTGCAGTTGTTGTTCTTGTGTAAAATTTAAACAGGAGTCATTTTCGGGGGTTAAATCCCATTTTTTCATAAATTCGCGAATATCCTCTGCCGGGGTACACATACAAAAATCCAAGACAAGACCCTTGTTGCAAGAATATGCCGCGGGAATAATCCAATGATGTCCAGCCCATTCAAATTGCTTATCCAATCGGATTTCTGTTCCGGCACGGTCTTTTCCTGAAGGCTCCCAGAAGTTTCCGTCAAAATAAACCTTCCATTCAGGGATAGGCGCTTCTGCATCCGGGTTCATATCAATATCATGTGTATTATCTTCACAGCACCTTGCTCTCACAGAGGAAAGGTCAATTACGCTTTGTAAAAATTTCTGAAATATTCTGTTCATAATGATCTCCATAATTCTGATTTTCTGAGTTACTTCTTGATGATATCATAAAAATGTTTTATTTCACATTTTCATTTATTTTCTATGTCTTGGATCTTGAAAGGAAATATTCTACTCATACTACATATCGTAAAAAATTTCATATGGTAACAAAAAAATCCATTTTTTTAAATCAGAAAAAAGTCTACTACTCATTCAAGTAATGGGCTCCTTACTTTGGTTTGTTAAGATATACTAGGTAAAAAGGAGAACAGTGTTTGAAGCATTTTTACTTTATGTGATTACTTGTATATGGGCAAATATAGAATGGTACTTTAGAATGGGCTATGGTAAAATAAGACAAAAGCTTAAAAGGTTTTTGAAGACAAAATAACGTTAAAATATTTTAGACATACAATGTCTGGTTGAAAATTAGTGGATTCTCGTTTTATGTCGTGGTAATTTGGGAGCATGTTGGTAAGCTGTAAGTGAAAGAGAGGTAGGAGCATGGACACGAAAAAGATTGGAGCTTTTTTAAAGCAATGTCGTAAGGAAAAAAATCTGACACAAGAGCAGCTTGCTGAAAAGTTTGGAGTATCCGCAAGAACAGTTTCCAGATGGGAAACAGGAACAAATCTGCCGGATCTTAGTATACTTGTTGAACTTGCTGAGTATTATGATGTTGAAATGAGAGAGCTCCTGGATGGAGAAAGGAGCCAGACTATGAATAAAGAGATGAAAGAAACTCTGGACAAAGTTGCAGTGTATGAAGAATGGGCGAAACGAAAAGCATTAAAAGCTGGAAATCTTGCATTTGCATCAATGTTTATGATTGGTGTTGCGGCAATTATTATTCAGATGCTATTGACAGTGGATATTCGCTTTGTTTTAGGAGAAACAATAAGCGTTTTAGTAGGAGGAATCCTGTATGCAGCTATTATGGTATACAATGGAATATGGGATAAATGTCTGCCAAAAAGTGCTACCATATGGAGAGATTTTCTTACCAGTGTGATATGTGCAGAAATTTTTTCTGCCATCTATGGTGTATGTTTGTTAAGAATGGGAGCTACAGAAACACAGATAACACGATTAGCATTGGAGTTTTTGATTGGCATTACTATTGTGGCATTTATTATTCTTAGAATCTTGGCATTTATCAATCAGAAAAAGAATCAAAGGCCAGCAAATGATCAGGATGAAAAAGCGGCTTCATTATCTAAGATGGAATATATTAAGATTTACAATGCACAAAATATAGTAGAGACAGAACAAATCATGGAAATGTTAAAGCAAAATGGAATAGTAGCTTTTTCGCAGGAACCAGGTGCGAATGTTGCGATGCATGTGGTGTCTGGATTTGGAATATATGGTGTGGATATATTCGTAAAAACCGATGATGCAGAGAAGGCAGCAGAGTTGGTTAAGGAGATTAGGAATCAAGAGAACGAATAAAATTTTTGACATTTTCACAGATGCGTGCTAATATGATTATAGAAAAGGGTGCTACCGATAGACGGTTAGTCCACATATTTATTGATTACAAAAGTAACCGCTTAGTTTTGCAGACAGGGCGGTTATTTTTGTGTCTTATTATTATCCTTGCCGAATGTGTATCCGGCACAAAAGCAGGTAATGCCGAAGCTCACAACTGCAATAAAGTCCACAATACTCATTGGCTTAGCCCTCCTTTCCAATGGATTCCCCTACAGGATTCTATGTAATCAGAGGGTCACAGTCCCTCTGTTGAAGGACTAACCGCCTACCGTTATGGTAGCACCCATGTTTTGAGTATAACAGTTAGTAGTCGCAGGTGCAATATAAAGTAAGTAGAGAAGTGTGTATAAAAGAATTTCATAGTGAGCGTATATGGAGGGAATAATGGAAGTTTGTGCATGTTTAGGATATAATGAGTCGTTAAAACTACCCGAAAGGAATTGAAAAAATGAGAGTTTACATATTAGCTTTACAGAATAGAATATATTTTGCAGAGAAGCTATTGGAAGATATTAAAAATGCGAGGATTATTTCAAAACCGTTTGTAGATGAGACAGTTACAGAAATAGCTACTGATGTAAAAAGAAGAATAGCAGGCGCAGATATTATTTTAGCAATCATAGATGAAAAATCTAACAATAGCGTAATGTTTAATACAGAGCTTCAACTAGCTTTAATGGAGAGTAGAAAAAATAGAAATAAAATGTTGATACCTATTATTTTGGATGATGTGGCTGTTCCCGTTACAATAGAAGATACACTGTACATTAAGTGTAACTCTGAGTCTGAAGAAGATTTAGAAAAAACAAAATTAAAAATTGTGAGGATGATGGAGCATAAAAGATATATTGTTAAAAAACAAAAGTTAAGAGAGAATAAAAGTAGAACATCTTCAATGGTAATTTTGACTTTAGCGATTGAAGTGTTTGCAGTATTATTTATAGTTTTGCTTATTAAAGAACCGTCCTTTAATATAGGGCATTGGGATGATAAAGGCATAATGATATCATCATTAGTGGGTATAATGACAACATTATCTATTGCTACACTTTCTACGAGCTATTTATCAATTATGAAACGAAGAAGGCAGGAAGATGAAGAAGAAGAAATAGAATTTTATTCAAGACGATTAAAAAGAGCAATAGTTCCAGAAGAATCAAAACAACCGCAAAATAATAAATCAGGAAATGAAGAAACGAAAAAAGAAATAGATGTACTAGGCAGGATGATGATAAATCTTGAAGATATTAAAGAGTTTTATACATGGAGCCAGAAACAAGCCAAAGCTTCATTTATTTTAGCCGTGTCAATGTGCATTTCTGGATTTGTTTTGATGGTAGTAGCTATTCTTTTGCCAGTTGTATTCAGATTGAGTTTTCAGATGTCAATTATTCCTGCTGTAGGCGGAGCTATAACGGAAGTAATTGCGGGAACTGCATTGATAGTATATCGTAATTCATTATCACAGCTTAATCATTATCATAAGGCTTTACATGAAGATGAACGTTTTTTGTCAAGTGTAAATTTGCTTGGGAAATTTAGTACAGTTGAAGCTCGAGATGATATGTTACGAGAAATCATAAGAAGTGAAATACAAATGAATCTAGCTGTAATACATGAAAATGTAAAATCAGATAGTTCAAGTATAAAAGAAAATTCTAAAAAATAGGTACATAAGGTGTGTCGCAGTAAGATATCCATACATATAGACGTGAGATATAAAAAAAGCTATACTGTAAAAAAAGTACCAGAGGTGGCAGCAGGAATGAAGAATAAAATTTTGGTAATCGAGGATGACCGTGCAATTTCAGAATTGTTGTGTATGAACCTGGAAGCGGCAGGATATGAAACTGTGGCAGCTTATGATGGGGAAGAAGCCCAGCGTCTGCTCTTATGGCATGAGGATGCAGATATGGCAGTGGTGGATATCATGCTGCCGGGAAAAGACGGGTTTGCACTGATGGAAGATTTTAAAAAGAAAGATATTCCAGTAATTTACCTGACTGCAAAGGATGATGTCACTTCCAAGGTAAAAGGACTAAAACTGGGTGCGGAAGATTATATGGTAAAGCCCTTTGAGATGCTGGAACTTCTGGTGCGCATTGAGAAAGTACTGGAGAGGACCGGACGGGCCAGGAAAGTCCTGATGATCCGAAATATTATGGTGGATGTGCAAAGCCATCAGGTTTTAAAAGATGGAATCCCGGTTAATCTGAAACCAATGGAATATGATCTTTTTGTGCTGCTCCTCCAAAATAAAAACATTGCCCTTGGAAGGGAAGAACTGTTGAAACGGGTCTGGGGAGAAGATTATCTGGGTGAAAGCAGGACGGTAGATGTTCATATCGGACAGCTCAGAAAAAAACTGGAACTTTAT
>OBLF01000484.1_pt1 | contig 43250 bp, 42 predicted proteins | sample 1519231 | NCBI WGS metagenome assembly OBLF01 (sample SAMEA2602895, study PRJEB22501) | metagenome | reverse complement strand
TACTATTCAACTATACTAGTAACAACTCCTGAACCTACAGTTCTTCCACCTTCTCTGATCGCGAATCTTAATCCTTCATCCATAGCGATTGGAGTGATTAATTCAACGTTCATGTCGATGTGGTCTCCAGGCATAACCATTTCCATACCATCTGGTAATTTGATTGATCCTGTAACGTCTGTTGTTCTGAAGTAGAATTGTGGTCTATATCCATCAAAGAATGGAGTATGTCTTCCACCTTCTTCTTTTTTAAGTACGTATACTTGACCTACGAACTTAGTGTGTGGGTGTACTGAGTTTGGTACTGCTAAAACTTGACCTCTTTCGATATCAGTTCTTTGTACCCCTCTTAATAATGCTCCGATGTTATCTCCAGCTTGTGCTTCATCTAATAACTTTCTGAACATTTCGATTCCTGTACATACAGTCTTCTTCTTTTCTTCACTTAATCCAACGATTTCAACTTCGTCTCCTACGTGAAGTACTCCAGTTTCAACTCTACCTGTTGCAACTGTTCCTCTACCAGTGATTGTGAATACATCTTCTACTGGCATTAAGAATGGCTTATCTGTAGCTCTTTCTGGTGTTGGAATGTAGCTATCTACTGCTTCCATTAATTCCATGATACATTTGTTTGCTGCATCATCTGTTGGGTTTTCTAATGCTTTTAATGCTGATCCTGTTATTACTGGAATATCATCTCCTGGGAAGTCATATTCGCTTAATAATTCTCTAACTTCCATTTCAACTAATTCTAATAATTCTGGATCATCTACCATATCAGCTTTGTTTAAGAATACTACTATGTATTCTATACCAACTCTTGATCCTAATAGGATATGTTCTCTTGTTTGAGGCATTGGACCGTCTGCAGCAGATACAACTAAGATAGCTCCATCCATTTGTGCAGCTCCAGTGATCATGTTCTTAACGTAGTCAGCATGTCCTGGACAGTCAACGTGAGCGTAATGTCTTGTTTCTGTTTCGTATTCAACGTGAGCAGTATTGATTGTGATTCCTCTTTCTTTTTCTTCTGGAGCCTTATCGATATCTGCGTAGTTGAACGCGTCTGCGAATCCTTTATTTGCTAATACAGTTGTGATTGCAGCTGTTAATGTTGTCTTACCGTGGTCTACGTGACCTATTGTACCAATGTTAACATGTGGCTTACTTCTTTCAAATTTCTCTTTTGCCATTTGAATTTCCTCCCTTATAGACATAAATTTTTATAAGAATGTTTCGTAATTATTATAACTTATAGATATACTAATATCCATATTTAACATTCATTTTTTTATATTTAATTTAAAAATTAAATATTTATTTATAATAATGATGATATAGTGATATTTTTTATTAAAATATCACTATTTCATTATATACTAATTTAAAAATCAACCAGTTAAAACTATTTAACTTTTTTACCAGCGATTTCTTCTTGAATATTCTTAGGAACTTCTTCGTAGTGATCGAATACCATTGAGTAAACTCCTCTACCTTGAGTTCTAGATCTTAATGAAGTAGCATATCCAAACATTTCTGATAATGGAACGAATGCTCTAACAACCTTAGCACCATTAACATCTTCCATTCCTTCAATTCTACCTCTTCTTGAACTACAGTCTCCAATAACATCTCCCATATATTCTTCAGGAACTGTTATTTCAACTTTCATCATTGGTTCAAGTAATACTGGTTCTGCTTTAGCCATTGCATTCTTAAATGCCATAGATCCAGCAATTTTGAATGCCATTTCTGATGAATCGACTTCATGGTATGAACCGTGTACTAACTTAACTTTGAAGTTAATAACATTGTATCCAGCTATTATACCATTTTTAGAAGCTTCTTGAATCCCTGCATCGATAGCTGGTATGTATTCTTTTGGAATAGCTCCCCCAACGATTGCATTTTCAAATACGTAATCTCCATCAGTTGGTTCCATTTCAATTACAGCATGACCGTATTGTCCTTTACCACCTGATTGTTTAGCGTATTTAGCTTCAGCTTTAACTCCTTTTCTTATCGTTTCTTTGTAAGAAACTTGAGGAGCTCCAACATTACATTCAATCTTGAATTCTCTCTTAAGTCTATCAACGATGATATCTAAGTGAAGTTCACCCATACCAGCGATTATTGTTTGACCAGTTTCTTCATCAGTCCAAGTTTTGAATGTAGGATCTTCTTCAGCTAATTTAGCTAACGCTAATCCCATCTTTTCTTGAGCAGCTTTTGATGCTGGTTCAATAGCTATATCAATAACTGGTTCTGGGAATTCCATTGATTCAAGAACAATTGGCTTATCTTCTGAACATAAAGTATCACCAGTTGTAGTATTCTTTAATCCGATAATTGCTCCTAATTCACCAGCTTCAAGTGTTTCAACTTCTGATCTTGAATTAGAATGCATCTTAACTAGTCTTCCTATTCTTTCTTTCTTACCCTTAGTTGAATTAAGAACGTAAGAACCACTATTCATTACACCTGAGTAAATTCTTGTATAAGCCAACTTACCTACGAATGGGTCAGTAGCAATCTTGAATGCTAATGCTGATAATGGTTCTTTATCATCAGCTTCTCTCTTGTCTTCTTCCCCTTCTAAAGTTGTTCCTGTTACAGCAGGAATATCTAATGGAGATGGTAAGAAATCAACAACTCCGTCGATCATTTCTTGAACACCTTTGTTTTTGTATGAAGATCCACAAATACATGGAACAATTTCATTAGCTATAGTAGCTTTTCTTAAAGCTATTTTTAACTCTTCAACTGTTAATTCTTCACCTTCAAGGTATTTTTCCATTAAAGTTTCATCAGTTTCAGCAATAGATTCTATCATTGCTGCTCTATATTCTTCAGCTTGATCTACTAAATCATCTGGAATTGCTTCTTCTCTCATGTCTTTTCCAAGATCATCATAGAATACGAAAGCAACGTTCTTTATAAGGTCAACCATACCTTTGAAGTTATCTTCTGCACCTATTGGAAGTTGTATTGGAACAGCATTAGCCTTTAATCTATCTTTAACTGTTTGTATACATCTTAAGAAGTTTGCACCTGTAGCATCCATCTTATTTACGTAAATCATTCTTGGAACTCCGTATTTGTCCGCCTGTCTCCAAACAGTTTCTGTTTGTGGTTCAACCCCACTCTTAGCATCAAGAACCGTAACAGCACCATCAAGTACTCTTAAAGATCTTTCAACTTCTACTGTAAAGTCTACGTGTCCTGGAGTATCAATGATGTTTAATTCATGACCCTTCCATTCACATGAAGTAGCAGCAGAAGTAATTGTTATACCTCTTTCTTGTTCCTGAACCATCCAGTCCATAGTTGATTCTCCATCATGAGTTTCACCTATTTTATGGTTAACTCCTGTGTAGAATAATATACGTTCTGTAGTTGTTGTCTTACCTGCATCTATATGAGCCATTATTCCGAAGTTACGGAACTTCTCTAAAGGATATTTTCTAGCCATTATATTCTTCCTCCTCTCAGCGAGTAAATAATTATTTTATAATTTGACAAAACTGCCTTAGCATGAAGCCAAAACAGTTTTGTTGTAGATATTAGTATCTGTAATGAGCGAATGCCTTATTAGCTTCTGCCATCTTATGAGTATCTTCTCTTTTCTTAACAGCTGCTCCTGTGTTGTTAGATGCGTCTAGTAATTCACCAGCCACTCTTTCACACATTAACTTTTCGCCTCTTTTTCTAGCTCCTATTAACATCCATCTTATTCCTAATGTCTGTCTTCTTTCTGGTCTAACTTCTATTGGAACTTGATAAGTAGCACCACCTATTCTTCTAGCTTTAACTTCTAGTAATGGCATTACGTTATTCATAGCTTCTTCAAATACTTCTAAAGCTTCTTTTCCACTCTTTTGAGCTATAATTTCAAATGCATCGTAGCATATTTTTTGGGCAACACCCTTCTTACCATCTTCCATTATGCTGTTTATAAACTTAGTTACTACTTTTGAATTATAAACTGGATCTGGTAATACATCTCTTTTTGCAATATGTCCTTTTCTTGGCACTTTTCTTCCCTCCTTAACATTTTGAATTTAAGTTCATCGGTACTCGGTATTATTTAATATACCGCAAAGTGCTATCTTTACATCTATATATAAACTTCATTTCAAATCTATAATTTCTGTTGAAGATGAGCACTATTAATAGTTAAGATCCTATAGACTATTATTTAGCTTTAGGTTTCTTAGCACCGTACTTTGATCTTCCTTGCATTCTGTTAGCTACTCCAGCGCAGTCTAATGCACCTCTAACGATATGGTATCTAACACCAGGAAGGTCCTTAACTCTTCCACCTCTTATAAGAACAACACTATGTTCTTGTAAGTTGTGACCTACTCCACCAATATATGCAGTTACTTCATATCCATTAGTTAATCTAACTCTGGCAATTTTTCTTAACGCTGAGTTAGGTTTCTTAGGAGTTGTTGTCTTAACTACTGTACATACTCCTCTTTTTTGTGGACACTCTTTAAGTGCTGGTGCAGTTGATTTAACTACAGTTGTTTTTCTGCCTTTTCTTACTAATTGGCTAATAGTTGGCATTTTTTCACCTCCTGAAATTTATTTATCTATTTTTTAATTAAGATAAAACTATTTTATGGTAGTACATTAAAATTTAATGTTCAACCAGACTATTTATATATAAATACTAAAACTCAACTCAAGTTATAATATATTATATCCATTTTTACACAAAAACAATCGTGTTGACATTAATTTATGTAATTTGATATCTTAAATCACACAAAATGTATTTTATCATTTATATATACACATGTCAACACAATTAAATTCTATTATTCTACAGTTTCAGTTATAGCTTCTTCTACTACTTCTTCAACATTATCTACTTTAAGATCTCTATATCTCATCATACCAGTACCTGCTGGAATAAGCTTACCAATAATTACATTTTCTTTTAACCCAACTAATGGATCAACTTTTCCTTTAATTGCTGCTTCAGTTAATACTCTAGTAGTTTCTTGGAAAGATGCTGCTGATAAGAAACTATCAGTTGCTAAGGCTGCCTTAGTAATACCTAATAATGTTTCTTCACCCTTAGCTTCTTCTCCTCCAAATTCTCTAACTCTAGCATTTTCTTCTCTAAAGTCAAACATATCTATCATTGTACCTGGTAATAAATCAGTATCTCCAGAATCAGTTACCTTAATCTTTCTAGTCATTTGTCTAACAACAACTTCTAGATGCTTATCGTTGATATCAACCCCTTGAAGTCTGTAAACTTTTTGAACTTCTGAAAGTAAGTATCTTCTTGCTCCATCAATTCCCTTAATACTCATGATATCATGTGGATTAACAGAACCTTCTGTGATTTCATCTCCAGCTTCTATATTATCTCCATCAGTTACTTTTAATCTTGAACCGAATGGAATATCGTAGCTACGTTCTTCACCGTCAGCAGTCATTACAACAACTGTTCTCTTTTTCTTAGTTTCTTCCATTTTAACTGTACCAGTCACTTCACTTACTATTGCAAGACCCTTTGGTTTTCTAGCTTCGAATAATTCTTCAACTCTAGGTAAACCTTGAGTGATATCTGCACCAGTGGCAACACCACCTGTATGGAATGTTCTCATTGTAAGCTGTGTTCCTGGTTCACCGATTGATTGCGCTGCTATGATACCAACAGCTTCACCAATATCGATTTTCTTAGCAGTAGCCATATTCATACCATAACAGTGTGAACATACACCTACTTTACAGTTACATGTAAATACTGATTTAATCTTAACTTTTTTGATACCTGCTGCTACAACTCTTTCTGCAATATATGGATCCATATATTGATTGTTTGCAACAATAATCTCACCATTTTCAGGATTAATTATATCTTCAGCAGTATATCTACCAATTAATCTTTCTTTTAATTCTTCAACAACTTCGTTGCCTTCTTTAATTTCACTTACATATAATCCATCATCAGTTCCACAATCTTCTTCTCTTACGATAACATCTTGCGAAACGTCAACAAGTCTTCTTGTTAGGTATCCTGAATCGGCAGTCTTTAAGGCTGTATCGGCATTACCTTTTCTAGCACCATGTGTAGATGAGAAATATTCTAGTACATCTAGACCTTCTTTGAACGATGCTCTGATTGGTAATTCGATAATCTTACCAGATGGACTTGCCATAAGTCCTCTCATACCAGCAAGCTGCTTGATCTGTGACTTAGAACCTCTGGCTCCAGAGTCAGCCATCATGAATATTGGATTAAACTTATCCATACTATCCATTAATGCATCGGCAACTTCTTCTGTTGTCTTAGTCCATTTTTCTATAACTCTTTCATATCTTTCATCATCTGATATGAAACCTCTCTTATACATCTTTTCGATCTTTTCAATAGTTTCATCTGCTTCCTTAAGTAACTCAAATTTTTCAGGTGGTACTTTGATATCAGATGTTGCTACTGTTACAGCTCCTATAGATGAATAATGATATCCTAGTGCTTTTATATTATCAAGCATTATAGAAGTCTTTACAGGACCATGTTCTAAGTAACAGTTATCTATAATTTTTCCTAAAGATTTTTTAGTAACTAAGAAATCTATTTCTAAGTTAAACATTTCATCTTCATTTTTTCTATCTACAAATCCTAAGTTTTGAGGAACTGATTCATTAAATATAAGCTTACCAACAGTAGTCTTAATAACTTTATGTCTAACAACTCCATCAATTTCTCTAAACATTCTAACATTAATTTTAGCATGAACTGCAATAGCTTTACTTTCGTATGCCATTATAGCTTCATCTTTACTTGAGAATGTCATTCCTTCACCCTTAGCTCCATCCTTATCCATAGTTAAGTAATAAGAACCAAGAACCATATCCTGTGTAGGTACACAAACTGGTTTACCATCTGAAGGTTTTAATATATTTGTAGCTGCAAGCATTAAAAATCTTGCTTCTGCTTGTGCTTCTACTGAAAGTGGAAGATGGACAGCCATTTGGTCTCCATCGAAGTCAGCGTTGTACGCTGTACATGCTAATGGATGTAACTTAATTGCTCTACCTTCAACAAGTATTGGTTGGAATGCTTGAATTCCAAGTCTATGTAGAGTCGGAGCACGGTTAAGTAAAACTGGATGATCAGCAATAACTTCTTCTAACACATCCCAAACTTGTGGTTGAACTCTTTCTACCATTCTCTTTGCACTCTTAATATTGTGTGCAATTCCATCTTGTACAAGCTTCTTCATAACAAATGGTTTAAATAACTCAATCGCCATTTCTTTTGGAAGACCACATTGATACATTTTTAATTCTGGACCAACAACTATAACTGATCTACCAGAGTAGTCAACTCTCTTACCAAGTAAGTTTTGTCTAAATCTACCTTGCTTACCTTTTAACATATCCGAAAGAGATTTTAAAGGTCTATTTCCTGGTCCAGTTACCGGTCTACCTCTTCTACCATTATCAATAAGTGCATCAACTGCTTCTTGAAGCATTCTCTTTTCATTTCTTACAATGATATCTGGAGCACCTAAATCTAATAATTTTTTTAATCTGTTATTTCTATTAATAACTCTTCTATATAAATCATTCAAGTCAGATGTAGCAAATCTACCACCATCTAATTGAACCATTGGTCTTAAATCTGGTGGAATAACTGGAATTACGTTAATTACCATCCATTCAGGATTATTTCCTGATTTTCTAAATGATTCAACAACTTCCAGTCTTCTTATAATTCTAACTTTCTTTTGACCTGTACTTTGTTTTAATTCTTCTTTAAGTTCCTTTGAACCTGCTTCTAAATCTATTTCTGCTAAAAGTTCTTGAATTGCTTCAGCACCCATACTAGCAACAAAGCTATCTTCACCATATTTATCACAAGCTTCTCTATATTCTTTTTCGTTAAGAAGTTGTTTCTTTAATAAAGGTGTTTCCTTAGGATCTGTCACTATATAAGATGCAAAATATAAAACTTTTTCTAAAGCTCTTGGTGACATATCAAGAATTAATCCCATTCTTGATGGAATCCCCTTGAAGTACCAAATGTGAGATACTGGGGCAGCCAGTTCAATGTGCCCCATTCTTTCTCTTCTTACTTTAGCTTTTGTAACTTCAACACCACATCTGTCACAAACTATACCTTTGTATCTTACTCTCTTATATTTTCCACAGTGACATTCCCAGTCCTTCATAGGTCCAAAAATTCTTTCACAGAATAAACCATCTCTTTCTGGCTTTAATGTTCTGTAGTTAATTGTTTCTGGTTTCTTAACTTCTCCTCTTGACCAAGCTCTTATTTGATCTGGAGATGCTAAACCGATTTGTATTGCATCAAAATTATTTAATTCAAACAAGGGTAAGTCCTCCCTTCAAAATTAGTGTTCATCATTAAAGTCATCAAGTTCTAATTGACCTTCAAACTCGTCGATATCTGCATTTTCGTCATAATCTATATCGTCTAAATCTTCTTCTTTATTTTCTTCATAACCATCATCTACGATTTCTGGTTCAGCAACTACAGAATCTTCTGCACCTTCTATATTAACTTCTAAATCTGCCACGTCTCCATCAGCAAATTCTTTTAATTCAACTTCTTCATTATCATCATTTAATACCTTAATGTCTAAACATAAAGCTTGAAGTTCTTTTATAAGAACCTTAAATGATTCTGGTACACCTGGTTCTGGAATATTTTCGCCCTTAACAATAGCTTCATATGTTTTAACTCTACCAACAACATCATCTGATTTAACAGTTAATATTTCTTGTAATGTATGAGCAGCACCATATGCTTCTAAAGCCCAAACTTCCATTTCCCCGAATCTTTGGCCACCAAATTGAGCCTTACCACCTAATGGCTGTTGTGTAACTAATGAATATGGTCCAGTTGATCTAGCATGAATCTTATCATCAACTAAATGGTGAAGTTTTAACATATACATGATACCAACAGTTACTTCATTATCAAATGGTTCACCTGTTCTACCATCATATAAAATTGTTTTAGCATTAGCATTAAATCCAGCTTTAATCATGCATTCAGTTATTTCATCTTGAGTTGCACCATCGAATACTGGTGTAGATATATGCCATCCTAAATTACTTGCAGCCCATCCTAAGTGAACTTCTAAAACCTGACCAATGTTCATACGCGAAGGTACTCCCAGTGGATTTAAGCAGATTTGAAGTGGTCTACCATCTGGTAAGAACGGCATATCTTCTTCAGGTAATATTCTTGAGATAACCCCTTTATTACCATGACGTCCAGCCATCTTATCTCCAACTGATATTTTTCTCTTTTGAGCAATATAACATCTTACAAGTTCATTTACTCCTGGATTTAATTCATCTCCATTTTCTCTTGTAAAGACTTTAATATCAACTATTATACCTGCTTCACCGTGAGGTACTCTTAAAGAAGTATCTCTAACTTCTCTAGCCTTCTCACCAAAGATTGCTCTTAATAGTCTTTCTTCAGCAGTAAGTTCTGTTTCTCCCTTAGGAGTCACCTTACCTACTAATATATCGCCAGATCTAACTTCAGCACCAATTCTGATAATACCTCTATCATCAACATCCTTAAGTGCATCATCACTTACATTAGGAATATCTCTAGTTATTTCTTCTGGTCCAAGCTTAGTATCTCTAGCTTCACATTCATATTCTTCAATATGCATTGATGTAAACACATCTTCTCTAACTAATTCTTCAGAAATAAGCATCGCATCTTCGTAGTTATAACCTTCCCAAGTTATGAATCCCATTCTGATGTTTTTACCTAAAGCAATTTCTCCTAAATCAGTAGAAGGACCATCTGCAATTACTTGATTTTTAAATACAATTTCACCTTTATCAACTATAGGTCTTTGATTTGCACAAGTACCTGCATTTGTTCTTTTGAACTTTAATAATTTATATACATCAGTTCCTCCATCAGAATCTCTCTTAATTCTAATTTCGCTTCCTGATACATAAGAAACAACACCTGCATTTTTAGCTTTTGGTAAAACTCCTGAGTCTACCGCAGCCTTAAATTCTATACCAGTTCCAACAACTGGAGCTTCAGTTTTTAATAATGGAACTGCTTGACGTTGCATGTTTGATCCCATCAGTGCTCTAGTGGCATCATCATTTTCAAGGAAAGGAATCATTGCAGTTGCAACAGAAACCATTTGTCTTGCTGATACGTCTATTAAATCTACTTGATTAGATGGAATAAATAAAACATCTTCCAAGTATCTTACCATTACTTTGTCTTCTAAGAACTTTCCTGTTTCATCCATAGGAGTCTTAGCTTGAGCAATTAAGTATTGGTCTTCTTCATCTGCTGTGAAATATCTTATTTCATCAGTTGCTCTTGCATTTTCTTTATCTACAATTCTATATGGAGTTTCAATAAATCCATATTCATTAACTTTAGCAAATGTAGCTAAAGAGTTGATTAATCCTATATTTGGACCTTCAGGTGTTTCAATAGGACACATTCTACCATAATGAGAATGGTGAACGTCTCTAACTTCGAAACCAGCTCTTTCTCTAGAAAGACCTCCTGGTCCTAATGCAGATAATCTTCTCTTATGTGTTAATTCTGATAATGGATTAGTTTGATCCATGAATTGAGATAATTGCGAACTTCCAAAGAATTCTTTAATAGCAGCTGCAACTGGTCTTATGTTTATTAACATTTGAGGAGTTATCGCTTCTTGGTCTTGAATAGTCATTCTTTCTTTAACTACTCTTTCCATTCTTGATAAACCAATTCTAAATTGATTTTGTAATAATTCCCCTACTGATCTTAATCTTCTATTTCCTAAATGATCTATGTCATCAACGTAACCTATTCCATATGCTAATCCTAATTCATAACTAATAGTTGCAAATATATCATCTCTTATTATATGTTTAGGAATAAGTCTATGAATATTTTTCTTAATTTCCTTTTTAATAGTGTCTTCATCTGAGAAGTTATCTAAGATTTCTTTTAATGTTGGATAGTGAACTAATTCTTTAATTCCTAATCCCTTCACATCGAAAGAAACTTGCTTGCTTAAATCAACAAAGTTATTACTAATTACTTTTATAACTTTATCTTCAACTAATAAATCTACAGATTTTATACCACTATTTTGGATGTCTTCTGCCATTAATCTGCTTATCTTTTGACCTTCTTCAACCATAACTTCACCAGTTTGAGGGTTGATTATGTCTGTAGCAGCCACTTGATTAGCTATTCTTAAAGCTAATGCAAGCTTTTTATTGAACTTATATCTTCCTACTCTTGATAAATCATATCTTTTTGCATCGAAGAATAAAGTATCTATTAGTGATATCGCACTATCAACTGTAGGCGGTTCACCTGGTCTTAATCTCTTATATATTTCAAGTAATGCTTCTTCTTTTGTCTTTGTATTATCTTTTTCTATAGAAGCTCTAAATCTTTCTTCTTCTCCAAAGAAATCTATTAATTCTTGATCACTTCCCATACCCATAGCTCTTGCTAAAATAGTAATTGGTAGCTTTCTAGTCTTATCGATTCTTACATAAATAATATCATTAGAATCTGTTTCATACTCCAACCATGCTCCTCTATTAGGAATTACAGTTGAAGAATACAGCTTTTTACCACTCTTATCTATAGTGTAGCTGTAGTATACACCTGGAGATCTTACTAATTGGCTGACAATAACTCTTTCGGCACCATTAATTAAAAATGTACCTTGTTCTGTCATCAGCGGGAAATCTCCCATAAAAACTTCTTGTTCTTTAATTTCACCTGTTTCATTATTTTGTAATCTTACCGAAACTTTTAATGGTGCTGCATAAGTTGCATCTCTATCTTTACATTCTTCCACTGAATACTTGATGTTTTCCATATCAAGTTTATAGTCTACGAATTCAAGCACTAAGTTTCCAGTGAAGTTTGTGATAGGATTAATATCATCAAAAACTTCATGCAACCCTTCTCTTAAAAACCATTGATAAGAATCTAATTGTACTTCAATTAGATTTGGCATTTCAGTAACGTCATTAACCTTACCGAAACTCATTCTTGTTCTTTTTCCAACTTGGACAGGATGTACCATGAATTTTCACCCCTTGTATAAAATAAACTAAAATAGCCAAAAGCGTACTTTCCCTAAGGACTTTAGCTTTCGGACAGCATCTTTATTATAGTATAACCATTATTCGCCAGATTATACTACATCTTTCCACCATGAATATATACTATTCCATAGTGAATAATACATTATATTATAATATCATATTACAATTTTATTGTCAATTATTTTTTTACTCTTTTATTAGTTATAAAGCTATATAAAATACCTATTTTTTAAACAAGCATTTTATATAGCTTTATAAAAAGAGTTTAAAAAAGGTGCTTTATATAAAGCACCTTTAGTTAAGTAGACTATTTAACTTCTACAGTAGCTCCAACTTCAGCTAATTTAGCTTTCATGTCTTCAGCTTCTTCTTTAGAAACGCCTTCTTTTAATGTCTTAGGAGCTCCATCAACTATTTCTTTAGCTTCTTTTAATCCTAATCCTGTTATTTCTCTTACAGCTTTGATAACTTTGATCTTGTTATCTCCAGCGTTAGCTAATACTACGTCGAATTCAGTCTTTTCTTCACCAGCAGCTCCACCAGCTACAGCTCCACCAGCTACAACAGCAGCAGCAGCGCTTACTCCAAATTCTTCTTCACAAGCCTTTACTAATTCGTTTAAGTCTAAAACGCTCATTTCTTTTATTGCTTGAATTATATCTTCTCTTGTCATTTTAATAGCACCTCCGAAAATTTTTCTAAAATTATTTAATCTTTAATATTATTCTGCTTTACTTTCAGCTATTGCATTAATTACACGTGCAAAGCTTGAGATTGGTGACTTGATACTTCCAAGAAGTTTTGCAATAAGAACTTCTTTTGATGGAATAGTAGCAAGTTGTTTGATCTTGTCAGTGTCGTAGATTTCTCCTTCTACGATACCAGCTTTTAATTCTAATTTCTTATGATCTTTTGCAAAATCATTAAGTACTCTTGCAGCTACAGTTACGTCTTCGTATCCGAAAGCGATAGCTACTGGTCCTTCTAAGTATTCAACAATACCTTCTAAACCTAATTCTTTAGCAGCTAATATAACTAAAGTATTTTTGTATACTTTGTATTCAACACCAGCTTCTCTTAAGTTCTTTCTTAGAACTGTATCTTCTTCAACTGTTAAACCTTGGTATTGGCTAAGAACAACTGAATTAGCTTTTTCTAATTTTTCCTTAATTTCAGCAACCTTTGCTTCTTTAAGTGATCTGTTATTGTTCATTACTACGGTCCACCTCCTCATAGTTTTAAATCATATTTATCAAAAAAGATCTCCCCGTAGACATAGGGAGATCTATAATATCATCTATTATATATCCCTCGGCGGGTAGTTACCTTTTACGCTTTCGCACCCACTGTCTACGGAAAAAACTATTTTTCAATTTTCACAACATCAAATATTATATTACAATATTATATTTATGTCAATACTAATCTAACGCTCTTGTTGGATTAATTTTTGCTCCTGGTCCCATTGTGCTTGAAACAGAAACTGACTTTAAGTATTGTCCCTTAGCAGCTGCTGGTTTAGCTTTAACTAAAGCTTCCATTAATGCTGTAAAGTTTTCCTTTAATTTTTCAGTTCCGAAAGATTTCTTTCCGATTGGACAGTGAACGATAGCAGTTTTATCAACTCTATATTCTACTTTACCAGCTTTGATTTCTTCAATTGCCTTAGCAACGTCGAAAGTTACTGTTCCTGATTTTGGGTTTGGCATTAATCCCTTAGGTCCTAATACTCTACCTATTCTACCTACAACACCCATCATATCTGGAGTTGCAACAACTACATCGTAGTCAAACCAGTTTTCGCTTTGGATCTTTGTAACTAATTCTTCAGCTCCTACGAAATCTGCTCCTGCAGCTGTAGCTTCATCAGCTTTAGCTCCCTTAGCAAATACAAGAACTCTAACTGTTCTACCAGTTCCGTTTGGTAAAACAACAGCTCCTCTTACTTGTTGGTCAGCATGTCTTGGATCTACACCAAGTCTTACATGTAATTCAATAGTTTCATCAAAGTTAGCCTTTGCAGTCTTTAATGTAAGTTCTAATGCTTCATTTGGATTGTATAATGCACTTTTATCGATAAGCTTTGCGCTTTCAACATATTTTTTTCCCATAATTTGCCTCCTCTGTGGTAGTAACGGTTTTGACCTCCCACTTATTTTTACGAAATTGAGTTAGTTGATATTATTCTTCAACTGTAACTCCCATACTTCTAGCTGTTCCAGCAATCATTCTCATTGCTGATTCAATGTTTGCAGCATTTAAATCTGGCATTTTTGTTTCTGCAATTTTTCTAAGTTGGTCTTGAGTTAAGTTTCCAACCTTTGTTCTATTTGGTACTCCTGAACCGCTGTCTAATCCTAATTCTTTTTTAATTAAAACTGCAGCTGGAGGAGTCTTTAATATAAAACTAAATGATCTGTCTTGGTAAACTGTTATAACTACTGGTATTATTAATCCAGCTTGATTAGCAGTTTTAGCATTAAACTCCTTACAGAATCCCATTATGTTTACACCGTGTTGACCTAAAGCTGGACCTACAGGTGGAGCTGGTGTTGCCTTACCTGCTTGAAGTTGAAGTTTAATCATTCCAGTTACTTTCTTAGCCATTTTGTTATTCCTCCTATTACTGTGGTAAATACGAACTTTTTGTTCTCCCACTTAATTAAAATCAGTTGTATATTAAACTAATTTTTCTACTTGATTAAAGTCTAGTTCAGCAAGAGTTTCTCTTCCGAACATATCTACTAAAGCCTTAATTTTACGTTTTTCTAAAACTATCTCTTGAATTGTTGCCACTGAATCTCTAAGTGGACCTGAAATAATTTTAATACTTTCCCCTACTTCTAAATCAATATCAACTGGCATTTCTAAAACACCCATTGATTCTACTTCTTCATCAGATAGTGGAACTGGTTTAGATCCTGGTCCAACGAAACCTGTTACGCCTCTTGTATTTCTTACAACGTACCATGATTCATCACTCATTAACATTTTAACAAGTACATATCCAGGAAACTTTTTCTTCAATGAGACTTTTTGTTTTCCATCTTTTTCTTCAATCACTTCTTCCATAGGCACTTGTATGTCTTGGATTAATGATTCAAGATTTCTATTTTCAATTGCTTTTTCTAAGTTTGCTTTAACCTTATTTTCGTATCCAGAGTATGTATGTACTACATACCATCTTGCTCTATCACTCATACTTGTTAGGTGATTATAACAAATCACCAAACCTCCCTTTTACTTCAATTTTAAAATCATTTCAAAGAGGTTGCTGAAAATAAAATCCAATCCACTAACTAATACAATATATATTAGTGCGAATATAACAACTGCAACAAATGCTTTTTTTGTCTCATCTTTAGAAGGCCAAGTTATTCTCTTAACTTCCGCCTTAACCTCTCTAAAAAAACCAAACAAGCCATTTTTCTTAACAGCTTTTTCAGTTTTTGTTTCATTTTTTGCTGACATATTTTCACATCCTTAAATCAAATTGACATATGTCATTGCTATGCGGCTAATTATTTAGTTTCTCTATGAAGAGTGTGCTTTTTACAGAATTTACAATACTTTTTCATTTCTAATCTATCTGGATCATTTTTCTTGTTCTTCATTGAATCATAATTTCTTTGTTTACACTCTGTGCATGCTAAAGTTACTTTTGTTCTCATGACTGCACCTCCAGTTTTATATATATTAAACAAAAGAGTTTTTCTTTTGTTTCATTCAAATTTATTGCCTTAAAAATGTCACTTTTAAACAATAGCATAGAATATGTAAATTGTCAATCTTCCTTTAAATAGGACTAAGTCCAAAAACTTAGTCCATATAAACATATTAACTATCTACTATTCAACTATACTAGTAACAACTCCTGAACCTACAGTTCTTCCACCTTCTCTGATCGCGAATCTTAATCCTTCATCCATAGCGATTGGAGTGATTAATTCAACGTTCATGTCGATGTGGTCTCCAGGCATAACCATTTCCATACCATCTGGTAATTTGATTGATCCTGTAACGTCTGTTGTTCTGAAGTAGAATTGTGGTCTATATCCATCAAAGAATGGAGTATGTCTTCCACCTTCTTCTTTTTTAAGTACGTATACTTGACCTACGAACTTAGTGTGTGGGTGTACTGAGTTTGGTACTGCTAAAACTTGACCTCTTTCGATATCAGTTCTTTGTACCCCTCTTAATAATGCTCCGATGTTATCTCCAGCTTGTGCTTCATCTAATAACTTTCTGAACATTTCGATTCCTGTACATACAGTCTTCTTCTTTTCTTCACTTAATCCAACGATTTCAACTTCGTCTCCTACGTGAAGTACTCCAGTTTCAACTCTACCTGTTGCAACTGTTCCTCTACCAGTGATTGTGAATACATCTTCTACTGGCATTAAGAATGGCTTATCTGTAGCTCTTTCTGGTGTTGGAATGTAGCTATCTACTGCTTCCATTAATTCCATGATACATTTGTTTGCTGCATCATCTGTTGGGTTTTCTAATGCTTTTAATGCTGATCCTGTTATTACTGGAATATCATCTCCTGGGAAGTCATATTCGCTTAATAATTCTCTAACTTCCATTTCAACTAATTCTAATAATTCTGGATCATCTACCATATCAGCTTTGTTTAAGAATACTACTATGTATTCTATACCAACTCTTGATCCTAATAGGATATGTTCTCTTGTTTGAGGCATTGGACCGTCTGCAGCAGATACAACTAAGATAGCTCCATCCATTTGTGCAGCTCCAGTGATCATGTTCTTAACGTAGTCAGCATGTCCTGGACAGTCAACGTGAGCGTAATGTCTTGTTTCTGTTTCGTATTCAACGTGAGCAGTATTGATTGTGATTCCTCTTTCTTTTTCTTCTGGAGCCTTATCGATATCTGCGTAGTTGAACGCGTCTGCGAATCCTTTATTTGCTAATACAGTTGTGATTGCAGCTGTTAATGTTGTCTTACCGTGGTCTACGTGACCTATTGTACCAATGTTAACATGTGGCTTACTTCTTTCAAATTTCTCTTTTGCCATTGAAAATTCCTCCTTTAATCTTGTAATAAACTTTGCCTAGCGTTTTTTATTTTTTTATTTTGGAGCTCACAATCGGGATTGAACCGACGACCTCCACCTTACCAAGGTGACGCTCTGCCAACTGAGCTATGTGAGCGTTTCGAAATCATATCGTTCCTTGATATACCAATTATAAAGTTTACTATTAATTTTTTTGTTTGTCAATATAAATTATCACTTTACTTTCAAGCATTTTTCTAATTTTCTTTTCACTCTTTGAAGTGCATTATCTATAGATTTCGCATGCCTTTCTAAATCGCACGCAATTTCTTGGTACGATTTACCATCCAGATAAGATGTTAACACCTCTTTTTCAAGCTCAGACAAGACTTTCGAAATTTTATCCTCTATAAAATGCATTTGTTCTTTACTAATCATCAACTCTTCAGGATCAGATATTTTTAATCCAGATAACACATCCAAAAGAGTTCTTTCTGATTCTTCTTCATATATCGGTTTATTTAGTGATACATAAGTATTTAAAGGTATGTGCTTTTGTCTAGTAGCAGTTTTAATGGCTGTAATAATCTGTCTAGTTACACATATTTCTGCAAAAGCTTTAAAAGATGTAGATTTTTCAGGATTGAAATCACGTATAGCCTTATATAATCCAATCATACCCTCTTGATAAATATCCTCTTTATCAGCGCCTATAAGAAAATATGATTTAGCTTTAGCTTTTACAAAATTTTCATATTTGGAAATTAAATACTCTTGTGCTTTGTTATTTCCAGCTTTAGCATCCATAACAATCTCTTCATCTAGTTTGTCTTTAAATTCTAAAAATCCTTCCAACTATAATCTCTCAACTCTCTTCTAAAATTAAACTGCTATACCTTTTAAACAATTATACTCTAGAAAAATCGCTTTCGTCAACCAGTTCTACTTACCTCTGCGCATTTCCTCTAACTTTTTAACTATATCTTCATTTATATTATCAGCTACACTATTTTTCTGATTAACTTTAATTTTACTTGTTTTTATGTTTATACTCTTTTCTACCTTTAGAATCTCATTATAAAATTCAATAGATGACATTCTGACTGCTCCTCTTTGGAAAACTGTTTGTTGTTCCAAATTATCCGAGGTTACAACCACTACCTCATGTTTTCTCCCTATTTCATTTACATGTCTCTCTATATAAGCATCAGCAGTTTCTCCATCTTTGGTAAATACAACACATATATTTTTATTAATTTCTTCCTTCTTTTCTATGCTTCCTTGAACTTTATGTGCATCAAAAACTAATATAATTCTGCAAGCCTTAAACACTCCATAATTATGTAACTTATCAATAAGACTCTGTCTTGCACCTTCAAAACTAACATCTTTCTTTTCTTTTAAGTCTGGCCAGCTATTTATTACATTGTATCCATCTACGAAAATATTTTTCATAGTATACCTCTTATTTAAAGCGACCTTTTAATACTTCATACATCATTATTCCACCTGCAACTGATGCATTTAAAGAATTTATTTTTCCTACCATAGGTATTTTTATAAGCTTATCACACTTTTGAACAGTAAGCTTTGACATACCTCTTCCTTCATTTCCTATTACAAGAGCACAAGGACCACTATAATCTACTTCATGACTATATTCTTCTGCTCTTATATCAGCTCCATAAATCCAGACTCCTTTTTCTTTAAGTTCCTCTATTGTTGAATTTATATTATTCACTTTCGCTACTTTAACATGTTCTATTGCTCCAACAGATGATTTATATACGGTTGCAGTAACAGATGCACTTCTCCTCTTTGGAATTATAATACCATGTACACCAAACAATTCTGCTGTTCTAGCTATTGATCCAAGATTATGAGGGTCTTCAACCTCATCTAATATAACAATAAATGGTGCTTCTCCTTTTTGTTCTGCTAGTTCAAATATATCTGACACTTCACTATATTTAAACGGAGTAACTTTAGCTATTACACCTTGATGCGTTTCACCATCACACATACTATCAAGCTTTCTCTTATCAACTTCTTTTATAAGTATTTTCTGCTCTTTTGCCATTCCCATAATAGCATTTATGGAACCTTCAAGCTTATTGTTAGATACATATATAGCTTCTATAGTTCTATCACCCTTCAAAGCCTCCATAACAGCATTTCTTCCTATAACAATATCTTCTCTTTCTTCCTGACATGTTATACTTTTATTTTTTTTCAAAGGTTCATTTTTTCTATCTTTTTTAACAGTTAAATTACTAGTCTTTTTTGGTTTATTCTGCATTTCAAGACCTCCCTTACTTATCTTTTGAATTTATTCCATCATCTCTATGCTCTTATTAAATATAAATTCCAGTCTATCCTTTTTTCCCGATAAATACAAATACCCTACTAAAGCTTCAAACCCTGTTGCCATTCTATAATCTCTTACATCTGCATTCTTAGGAACAGTTGCCGACTTTGCATTACGTCCTCTTTTATAAACAGCTTCTTCATCTTCTTCTAAAAATCCTTCTATTTTATGCATTATAGACGCCTGACTTTTTGCCTTGACATACTGTATTGCCTTAACATGAATTTTATTTGCTGATAAAGCTGTATTATTAGCTAGTATATAGTTTCTAATAAAAATTTCATATACTCCATCACCAATTAAAGCCAATTGAAGTGGATTAAGCATCCTCGCTTCCATCTCTGTAAATTCTCTTATTCTAAAATCATCTAACATTAATAAATTCTCCTTTAAATAAGGGTTGCAAATCATGCAACCCTTATTTTAATTAATCAATCTTTTTCCATCTAACACCTTGTGGTGTATCTTCTAAAATTATATTTCTGGCTTTTAAATCATCTCTTATTTTATCCGCCAATGCAAAATCTCTGTTTTTTCTAGCTTCTTGTCTTTTGTCGATTAATTCTTGGATTTCCACTTCTAGAGATTTCTCTTCAGTTTTTTGAAGAATTCCAAGAGGGCTTCCTAATTCTCTTATTAAATTTAAAGCACCTTCACACAATTCAGATGATGAATCTATACTTACATTATTGTTTATATCTTTTATCAAGTCAAATATTACTGAAATACCGTCAGCAGTATTAAAATCATCATCCATCTTCTCAATGAACTTTTCTCTGTGTTTGTCTAAAGATTTTAAGTAAGCTTTTTCTGAATCATTAGCTTCTTTTCTATTAACTTCATTGATTAAATTTTCAAGATTATTTACGCAATTGTATAATCTTTCAACCGAAGATTTAGCTGAATCTAAAAGTTCTGCACTAAAATTTATTTGAGTTCTATAATGTCCAGATAACATTAAAAATCTTATTACATCTGAATTATATTTCTTTAATGCTTCTCTTGCAGTGACAAAATTATTTTCAGATTTAGACATCTTCTTATTATCCACATTAACAAATGCTGCATGCATCCAATAATTAGCGAATTTTTGCCCTGTTACAGCTTCACTTTGAGCAATTTCATTTTCATGATGTGGGAATTTTAAATCCATTCCACCACCATGGATATCAATAGTGTCTCCTAATAATTTCTTTGCCATACATGAACATTCAATATGCCATCCTGGTCTTCCTAGTCCCCAAGGACTTTCCCATGCTGGTTCACCTGGCTTTTGTGATTTCCACACTGCAAAATCCATTGGATCTTTCTTTCTTTCATCAACACTTATTCTTGCACCTGATTGTAAATCTTCTAAATTCTGACCACAAAGTTTTCCATACTCTTCAAACTTCTTAGTACTAAAGTAAACATCGCCATCAATTTCATAAGCAAAACCTCTATCTATTAAATCCTTAACAAATTCTACAACTTCATCAATATACTCAGTTGCTCTAGGATTAATAGTAGCCCTTTTTACTTGAAGTCCATCAGCATCTTGATAATATTCATCTATGAATTTATCACCAAGTTCCTTTACTGTTATACCTTCTGCATTTGCTTTATTAATCATTTTATCATCTATGTCTGTAAAATTTTGAATAAATGTAACCTTGTATCCTCTATATTCTAAATATCTTCTTATTGTATCGAATATTATAAATGTTCTTCCATTACCAATATGAAAATAGTTATATACAGTTGGTCCACATACATACATCTTAACTTCACCTGGAACAATAGGAACAAATTCTTCTTTTTGTCTTGTTAAACTATTATATAGTCTCATCGAATTACCTCCTAATACTTATCTTAATTTCATATTATTTTTTTCAAATTCACCTTTTACTATATTGCAAACATCACTTATTTTAATTACTTCCATATCTCCATCTCTAAGCTTAAATTCAACTTCTCCATCAGTAATTTTTTTACCAACAGTTACTCTCATTGGTATTCCCATAAGTTCTGAATCTTTAAACTTAACTCCAGCTCTTTCATTTCTATCATCTAAAAGCACTTCAACTCCCATAGAAACTAATTGATCATATAATTCAGTTGCAATTTTTACCTGTTCTTCATCTTTAACATTTACAGGAATTACTGAAATATGATATGGCGCAACTGATAATGGCCATATTATTCCATTTTCATCATGATGTTGTTCGATTATTGAAGCCATAGTTCTTGTAACTCCAATCCCATAACATCCCATTACAAATGGCTTTTCCTTACCATCTTCATCTATGAAATTTGCATTCATTGCATCTGAATACTTCGTTCCAAGCTTAAATATATGACCTACTTCTGTACCTCTTGCAATATTAATTGGAGCTCCACAACATGGGCATTTTTCACCTTCAGTTACATTTCTGAAATCTCCAACAGTTCCTTCAAAATCTCTTCCATAGTTTACATTTTCAACATGATATCCTGTTTCATTAGCACCAGCTATAAAATTATACATATTAGCAACTTCTTCATCTACTAATAGTATATCCACTTTTATTCCAATTGGTCCTGCAAATCCTACAGCTGCACCTGTAGCATTTTGAACTTCTTCGTTACTTGCTAAATCAAAGTTTGTAACTTCACCTATGGCATTTGCAACCTTAACCTCGTTAATTTCTCTATCGCCTCTAACCATTACTGCAACTATCTTTCCATCTGCATTAAATAAAATAGTTTTAGCAAACTTCTTTGAATCAGCCTTAAAGAAAGCAGCAACTTCATCTATTGTTCTTGAATTTGGTGTTTCAACTTTGTTTAGTTCTTTTAATTCTGTCTTTTCTTCTTTTTCTGGATTTGATACTGCTTTCTCTATATTAGCAGCATAATTACACTCACTACAGAATACTACATCATCTTCTCCAACTTCTGATTTAACCATGAATTCAGCAGAGTTAGATCCACCTATTGCACCTGAATCAGCTTCAACACATTTAGCATCTAATCCACATCTATTAAATATTTTAACATATGCATCATGCATTTTATTAAATACTATGTCTAATCCATCTTGATCTTTATCAAAACTATAAGCATCTTTCATTATAAATTCTCTAGATCTCATAACTCCAAATCTTGGTCTACGTTCATCTCTGTACTTAGTTTGAATTTGATATAAATTAAGTGGAAGTTGTTTATATGACTTAATTTCATTTCTTGCGATATCTGTAAATACTTCTTCATGAGTAGGTCCTAAACAGAAATCTCTTGCACCTCTATCTTTAACTCTAAACATTTCTGCTCCATAAGCATCCCATCTTCCTGATTCCTGCCATAATTCAGCTGGTATCATAGCCGATGCAAGAAATTCTTGTGCTCCTGCTGCATTCATTTCTTCTCTTACAATATCTTCTACATTTTTAAGCACTTTTAATCCTAATGGCATATAATTGTATATTCCCGCAGCCATCTTTCTTATCATTCCTGCTCTTAACATAAGCTTATGACTATCAATTTCAGCTTCTGCTGGTACTTCTCTTAATGTAGAGATTAACATATTTGACATTTTCATATTAAAATTCCTCCTACTAACTTTATGTTTTTATTTATAACAATGATTAAATGTTTTACGATTTTAATCACTAAAAATATCTTATGTGTAATTTGCTCAAAAGTAATATTTAAAAATGTCCATATTACATATAAATTATAGTTATCAAAAAACACTTAAAATATAAGTATTTATACATTTTGAACAATAAAAAAATTCGCCCTAATAATATATATTAGGGCGAATCAACTCGCGGTACCACCTAAATTTGTTCTCTAAATAATGATAACGGTATTAAACCGATAGTTTTTTCCTACTGCTCCGAAGCTGGTTCAAAGTCTATTAAAAGTCTTACAGCCTAAGGACTTTTTCTCTTAAAGGGCGACTTCTACTATTCTCCATCATTGCTCTAAAATTTCATTTTATTTTAGTTTATTATAACTTTTTAAAAATTAACTGTCAATATATTAAGATTCGACCAAATATTGTGCCAATATTAAATCTTCTGGAGTTGTTATTTTAATATTAGTATATTCACCTTCATATAGATAAACATCATTTCCAAAAAGTTCAACAACCATTGTATCATCCGTAACATCCAGATGTTTTTCTTTAACTTTTTTATGGCACCCAAATATAATATTATAATCAAAAACCTGTGGTGTCTGAACAGCCACAAGATTGTTTCTATCTGGAGTTTCTAAAGAAAAACTTTCTTGATTTTTTACTTTTATAGTATCCTTAGGCATTACACCTGGTGCTGCTGCACCATACATACGTGCATATTTAATTCCTTCTTCTATAATTCTTTCAGATACAAAAGGTCTTGCACCATCATGAATAAGAACTATATCTGATCCATCAGCTTTCTTCAAACCATTATACACTGAGTCTTGTCTTTCTTTCCCACCAAAAGCAATTGAATCTATTTTTAAGTTATATTTATCTAAAACTTCGTTCCTACAAAATTCTAATTCATCTTCAGGAATTACTAATATAACTTTATCTATATTCTTATTATTTATAAAATGATTCAGAGTGTAATAAAGAATGGGCTTTCCATTCAAATCTATGTATTGCTTGCTTTGAACAGAGCCCATTCTCTTACCTCTTCCTCCAGCTAATACTATTGCACTAACCATTTAGAAAAGTCTCCTTTGTTTTTAATTTAATTTTCTTTAGGTTTAGCAAAGATCATTCTTCCTGCTGCTGTTTGTAAAACAGATGTAACTAGCACATCTGTTGTTTTACCTATGTGTTTTCTTCCACCTTCAACAACAATCATTGTACCATCATCTAAGTATGCTACACCCTGACTTGATTCCTTACCATCTTTAACTATATCAACTACCATTTCTTCTCCTGGTAAAACTACTGGTTTTATAGCATTCGATAATTCATTAATATTTAATACTGGAACGCCTTGAAATTCAGCAACTTTATTTAAATTATAGTCGTTAGTTATTACTTTACCATTCATTTTTTGTGCAAGCTTCAAAAGCTTTATGTCTACTTCAGGTATTTTAGGGAAATCATCGTCTACTATTCTAGTTTCAATTGTTAATTCCTTTTGAATCTTATTAAGTATATCTAGACCTCTTCTCCCCCTATTTCTTTTTAGTGAATCAGCAGAATCTGATACGTGTCTTAATTCTACTAATACAAAGTTAGGTATAATTAATGGCCCCTCAATAAATCCTGTTTCACAAATGTCAAAAATTCTTCCATCAATTATTACAGATGTATCTAAGATTTTAGGAATTTCACCTTTTTCTTCTTTTGCTACTTCTTTAGATCCATCCTTAACTTTTTTTTCTTTATTGATTGGCCTTTTTATATTTACTAGTAATGAAGTAATATCTTCATTCTTTTTCACTAAAATTTCAGCTCCAATAAAAGCAGCTAATAAATTTAATAAAACTAAAAGTATAGGCCCATAAAATTTATGAATATCATTTATTGGCTTAGCAATAAATGTCATAATAATTAGAGCCATAACAGCACCTACAGTTCCATAGATTATTTCTGTTATACTCATTTTTTGCATACTTTTTTCAATGTATTCAATCAAGTTAGAAATACCCTTATATATTGCAGGAGAAATAATATATAATATAAGTCCAAATATAATAGAAAGAATAATTATAAAGCTGATTCGTGAAACACTTTTTGAAAAATATGACAACTCAGCAATTTGTGGTATTTCAAGTAAAGTTTCCGCTATAATATAACCAATACTTAATCCTATTGCGGAAAATACTCCTTTTGTTAGCTTCTTTAACATCTATTTCACCTCCTTCTAAATTATTTACACATTTTCATTGTTTTAATCCCTTTTTTAAAAATTACACTATATTGTTAATTATAACATACAATATCTTTATCTAAAATGAATAAATTATTAAGTTTAATTTATTAGTCCCCCTATTAATTTCATTATTTTTTTTGTATTATATTTACATATTTCAAATCAAATTATTGCCGATATTTAATTTTACTTATATTGTCTTTCTCTATTTTAATTTAGTTAAGGAGCTGAAAAATATGAAAGATATAATATTTGATGATTTTCAAAATTGTGTGAATGATTCATTAATACGTCATAAAAGTATTTTAGATATACTCACTAAATATAGTGAATCTACTTCCAAAGTAAATAGGTCTGTTGCTAAAGCTGTAACTCAATGTGGTTGCATAAATATTTCTGCTCAGAAACAACATATTCCACAAGAGCCTTCTGATTCTGAAGTAGACTTGAATAACTATCTAACTTCTCATCTCAATGGTAACCTTTGTGATAACTGTCGTGAAATAATAGAAAGAGAAATTGGCAATAATTTATTTTATCTTACTGCATTATGCAATCATTTAGATATTAATCTATATGATATACTTCTTAAGGAATATAATAAATCAGTTACTTTAGGCAAATACAACCTACGCTAATTTAAAGTATAAAAAAATTCAGAAAAGTAAAATGAGATTAATTTATCCATTTTACTTTTCTGATTAAATATACATAATTATAATTCTTTTTTTAATAAAACCTGTTCCTTTATACGCTTTAAACCATTTTTTATTGCTGTAGCTCTTGCTTCACCAATACCTTCTACTTTATCTAAGTCATCTATATCAGCCTCAATTATACTACTTAAATCTTCGAATTCCTTAATAAGGTTTTCTATAACATTTGAAGGTATCCTTGGAACTTTACTTAAAATTCTATATCCTTTAGGCGATATTAAAGTATCCATAAGAGGTATTCCTCCATACCCTAAAGTTTTTGCTATGGCATCCAAATCAGGAAGTTCAGAAGAATTAAGTCTTTGAATATGTTCATAAACATCATTGTGTTCAAATCCTTCAGCACAATAATCTTGTATTAACAATATACCATCTCTTTCTATGTGCCTAACAAGTTCATTAAGCTGCATAGAAATTAATCTTCCTTCATTTCCAAGTTCTAAAATATACATATTTATTTCTTCAACAATTCTCATTACCATCTCAGTCCTTTGAATCGCACTAACTACATCAAATAATGTGGTTAAATCCTGGAATTCAAGTAAATTCAAATTATTTATTACACGTTCTAAAACAGCTACGTATTTTTCTAGTGTTTGTATAGCTTGATTTGCTTTACTTAAAATAACACTACTTTCTCTAAGTACATATTTTATATCACCTTTGTACATAGTTATTATATTTCTTCTTTGAGATATTGCAATAACAATATTATTAGTCTGTTTTGCTACTCTATGTGCTGTTCTATGTCTTGTTCCTGTTTCATAAGTTGGTATTGATGAGTCTGGAATCAACTGAGCATTTGCGCAAACAATTTTCTTTAAATCCCCAGTTATTACTATAGCTCCATCCATTTTCGCTAATTCATAGACATATGAAGGAGTATATTCTGAATTAATATAAAAGCCGCCGTCTACAAGTTCCATTATCTCTTCGTCATCACCAACTACTATAAGTCCACCTGTTTTAGCTCTTAATATATTTTCTATTCCTTCTCTTAGCTGAGTGCCAGGACATATTATTTTTAATACATCTTTAATACTTGTTCCTTTTTCTAATCTCATACACTCACCCCTTTTCATAATAAAATATTTCAAAATTTATAAAAATATAATTTATGGATATATAATAAGTCCATTTTTTAATATGTAGTAACAGTTAAACTCTAAATTCTATAATACTATATTAAATTTGTACTCTCAATAATAATTCTAATTATTTAAAGCTTCGTTAATAATATTCATTTATACTTTATCAGAATAATTCTAAATATACAATCATTTCCTATGTTATATTTAATTACGCATATACATGATTTATAACATTTGCTAATGTTTTAAGCTGAACGATATCAATACCTTCAATATTAGGCTTTTTGATAAATGAATCTTTAGGAACATAAACTCTTCTAAATCCCATTCTAGCCAACTCTTTTATTCTGCTTTCTAACGATGGTACTTTTTTCAACTCTCCAGTTAACCCTACATCTGCAATAAAAGCTATATTGGATTCAATTCCTTGTTGTTTTACTGATGAAACAATACTCATTATAACAGCTAAATTTATCCCCTGTTCTCGAATTTTTATGCCCCCAGTAGTTTTTATTATTACATTTTTATCAAAAAGATTTATTCCACCTCTTTGTTCTAATATAGATATCAAAGTATTTAGCTTATCTTTTCCAAGAGTTTCACCAATACGTGTTGGATAAGGTGTAAAACTTTTCGAAACAAGACTTTCTATTTCAGTTATTATAGAACGTGTCCCTTCTTTTATAACCGTCAGTGCACTTCCAGAAACAATTTCCCCTTCATCACGTTTGGTCATGAAAAATTCCGATGGATTATCTATTGATATTATTCCTCTTTCACACATTTGAAAAAATCCATTTTCTATTCCACCAAATCTATTTTTAGAACTCACCAATACTCTAAGTTCTTCATCATTGTCGTCTTCAATTATAAGAACAGTATCAACAAGATGCTCCAATGCCCTTAACCCTGCAAGTTCATCATTTTTAGTCATTTGCCCTACAATAATTACTGCTCTTTGTCTTTTTTCATTCTTAGCAACATTTAGTAAAGCATTTGCACATTCCATAGTCTGCGTTGGTGATCCAGCTCTAGCTGGCATTGCATTCTCCATTGTAAATGTCTGAATACTATCAATTATAACTAAATCGGGATCAATTTCTTCAATTGCATCTAATACATTGTCAAGACTAGTTTCTTGAAGCACCCATATATTTTCATTTATCTTATCAAGTATTCTATCTGCTCTATTTTTTATCTGACTATCACTTTCTTCTCCTGAAGCATATATAACCTTAAGTCCACGCTTAGATACTTCATTTGAAATCTGAAGTAATAAAGTTGATTTCCCAGCACCAGGCCTTGCTGTAATTATCGATATTGAATCTTTTACAATTCCTCCTCCCATAACTCTGTCAAATTCATTTATACCAGTAATTATCCTATCACTCTTATTTGATACTACTTCATTTAATTTTTTTAATGGCTTTTTAGTTGCTTCCCTTACTTTTGCTGCTTTAGTATTTTTATCAGCAACAACAACTTCATCTAAAGTATTCCAACAATTGCATGTAGGACATTTCCCAAGCCATTTTATGCTTTCGAATCCACAATTTGAGCATCTATACACTGTTTTTTTCTTCATTAAATGTCTCCTTAGAAAATTTATATCAAAATCTTAACCTTATTAATTATTATACCATAATACACTCTTTTAATAATTCAATTTACTTACATTAAAAGTATTTAATAAATTCGTAATTATATTTATTATTTTTAGCATAATTAAGGCATTTATTACAAAAACTATAGTAAATAATTTTGAGGAGTTGATATTTATGATAAGTAAGAATTATCTTGATAATATTCCCGAACCAACATCAAATATTCTTCATAATTCTTATGAAAAAAATCTGACAGATTTATCATCTACAAAGTGTTCTGAGGGCCAGTTTAATAATTTAGTCTTCAATTCTAACCTTGATGATTCTAATATTATAAAATAATGAATTATAGTCTATTGTATTAAAAATAGTCTAGCTTTAACTAAGTTATGAAATAAATCTTAAATAATATCATGTTTATTCTCTTGCTTGCATATTAAACCTATACTATAATAATAATCATAAAATAATAATTATTGATTAAGGAGGTGAAAAAACTATTGCCACATAAAATCATTATTTTTATATGCACGCAATAGTTTTCTTATGATAAAAGTATATACTACAGATTCGTGTCCTTGGTGTGACAAGGTTAAAGCTTATTTAAAATCTCAAAACCTCGAGTATACTGAATTAAATGTCCAAGACGATATGGAAGCAAGAGAAGAGATGATTAAAAAATCTCGTCAAATGGGAGTTCCAGTTTTAGATATTAATGATAATATAATAATAGGATTTGATAAGCCTGCTATTTTAAAAGCTTTAGATAAATAAATTCATATAAAAAAGGAGCCTATTGAATAGCTCCTTTTTTTATATGAATTTATTTATTATCCTTATTTGTTAATTGCTTTATCTATTAATGCCCTATTAAATCCTACAATTATGTTTCCATCGCATTCAATAACGGGTACTGTTCTCTGTCCAGATACTCTTAATACTTCCTCTCTATCTTCCTGTTTATCTGCAACATTTATTTCTAAATATTCTATTCCTTTAAAATCAAAATATTTTTTAACCTGCACACATTCAGGACACCAAGATGTTGAATATACTTTTATCATTTTTACTTCTTCCTTTCTAATATATACTTTTCTGCATTTAATAGAGCTATAGTTCCATCAGATACAGCTGTTGTAATCTGTCTATATTTTTTCTCTCTTACATCTCCAGCTGCATATACGCCTTTTATATTGGTTTCCATATCTTCATTTGTTATTATGTAACCCTGCTCATTTATATTTAAATATTTTTTAACCTCTTCCGTTTTAGGTTCAGTTCCAATATATCCAAAGACTGCGTCTACTTTTAATTCAGAAACTATTCCATCTAAAGTATTCTTTAATACAACACTATTTAAAAAATCTTGTCCTTTAGCTTCTATTACATCTTCATTTAATAATACTTCTATCTTAGGATGATTAAACACTTCATCTATAACTGACTGTTCACCTTTAAAGTAGTTATATCTACGAATTAAATATACTTTTTCAGCAAACTTTGTCAAAAATAAAGCTTCTTCAAGTGCTGCATTTCCACCTCCTACAACTGCAATATTTTTCCCTTCATACATAGCACCATCACATACTGCACAATAATGAATACCCTTTCCAGCAAAATTCTTTTCACCTTTTATCGGTAATTTCCTTGGTACAGCACCAGTCGCAATTATCACTGCTTTTGGCTTATATATAAAAGTTTCTGTCTCAATAACTTTTTCTTCTTCTGAAAGATCTATTTTTTCAATTAAATCAAATTCATCTATAACTGCTCCAAATTCAGCAGCTTGTTCTTGAAATAAATCAGCAAGTTTTCCACCTTGAATACTCTTAAATCCAGGATAATTTTCAATAGTGAAACTATTTCTAACCTGTCCACCTAAGATTTTATTTTCCAAAAGTAATGTATTTAATTTTGCTCTACCTGCATATATAGCTGCTGTTAATCCTGCTGGACCTCCACCTATTATTATTAAATCTAACTCTTTAATTTCTTTAACCATAACTTCTCCTAACCATTTGGCTCAGTAATACAAACTGTAAATGATATATTACTACTTTTCATATAATACCATTACTTAAGATTTTACAAATTATCAGGAACAGTTTTAATCTTGAACCAATCATTTATATCTTTGTATTGATTTTATCACTAACAAGTTAATTTGTGTATAATTATTTTTATCTAATAATAATATTCCCTTAACTTTAATCAACTATACTAGTTTAAATAAAGGATTTTATCAATAAAAAAGTTAATTAACACAATAAAATTTAAAGTAATATTTTATATAAAACTTTCTACTAATATAATCTTTTTCCAATGTATTAATTATAATAAATAGACTGTTTTAATAGTTTTATACATTTCTATTAAAACAGTCTAAATAATTATATTAATTTGCTAAAAATAAGTTTATCGTCTAAATTACTTACTTTAACTTTATCTCCAATTTGAATATTTCCTTGAAGAATTTCTTCACTAAGCCTATCTTCTACTTCCTTAATTAGAATTCTTCTTAAAGGTCTTGCTCCATTCTCAAGATCAATACCCTTATTTAAAAGAAATTCCTTACTATTATCTTCAAAATTTAAATATATTTCTCTATGTTCTAATCTATCTTTAATAGACTTTAACATTAAGTCCATAATTTTATCTAAATCTTGATCGTTAAGTTTATGAAATACTATAGTATCATCTATTCTATTAAGAAATTCAGGTTTAAATTGTTTCTTAAGTTCACCTAAAATATTTTCTTTCATTTTTTCATAATCTGACTCCTCATTTTGAGCGGAATTAAATCCTATAGTTTTCTGTTTCTTAATTTGATGTGCTCCAACATTAGATGTCATTATAATTATTGTATTCTTAAAGTTTACAACCTTTCCTTTACCATCAGTAAGTCTTCCATCTTCCATTATCTGAAGAAGTATATTAAAAATATCTTGATGTGCCTTTTCAATTTCATCTAACAATACAATTGAATAAGGTTTTCTTCTTACTGCCTCTGTTAATTGTCCACCATCTTCATGACCTATATAACCTGGAGGTGCACCAATTAGTTTAGCAACTGAATGACTTTCCATATATTCTGACATATCAACTCTTATGATGCTATTTTCATCTCCAAACATAGCTTCTGCAAGAGCCTTTGAAAGCTCTGTTTTTCCAACTCCTGTTGGTCCTAGGAAAATAAAGCTTCCAATAGGCCTATTAGGATCCTTAATTCCAACTCTAGCTCTTCTAACAGCTCTTGCTATTGATTTTACAGCTTCATTTTGCCCTATTACTCTTTTATGAAGAATATCCTCTAAATGTAGTAATTTTTCACTTTCAGATTCAGTAAGTTTCTCTATTGGTATATTAGTCCATACAGATACGACATTAGCAATCTTCTCTTTATCTACAATTAAAAGCTTGCTTGAACTTTGAGCATTCCATTCTTTTTTCTTATTTTCTAATTCAGTTTTAAGTTCTTTTTCATTATCCCTCAAATTAGCAGCTTTTTCAAAATCTTGTATCATTATAGCATCTTCTTTTTCCTTATCTATTAATGCTATTCTTTCTTCTATCTCTTTTAATTCTGGCGGTTCAGTCAAGCTTTCAATTCTTACCTTAGCTGCACCTTCATCTATTAAATCAATAGCTTTATCTGGCATAAATCTGTCTGTTATATACCTATCAGATAAGTTTACAGCCGCTACCAAAGCTTCATCTGTTATTTTAACTCTGTGATGAGCTTCGTATTTATCTCTTAGTCCTTTTAATATCTCTAAAGTATCTTCCTTTGATGGTTCTTCTACAGTTACAGGTTGAAATCTTCTTTCAAGCGCAGAATCCTTTTCAATATACTTCCTATATTCATCAATAGTTGTAGCACCTATACATTGAATTTCTCCCCTAGCTAAAGCCGGTTTCAATATATTAGAGGCATCAATTGCACCCTCAGCTCCACCGGCCCCTATAATTGTGTGTATTTCATCTATAAATATAATAACGCTTTTATCCTTACGTATTTCATCCATTGTTTTCTTTAAACGCTCTTCAAACTCTCCTCTATATTTAGCACCTGCTATCATAGATGTTAAATCTAAAGATATAACTCTTTTATTTTTAAGAATTTCTGGAACATTACCATCTATTATTCTCTGAGCAAGTCCTTCTATAACTGCAGTTTTACCTACACCTGGCTCACCTATAAGACACGGATTATTTTTTATTCTTCTACATAATATTTCTAATACTCTTTGATTTTCTATATCTCTTCCTATAACAGGATCTAAAGTACCTTCCTGTGCTAGTTGAGTTAAATCTCTTCCATATTTGTCTAACATAGGAGTCTTTTCTTTTTTAGTGTTATGTTCGCTTTCATTATCAACGGCTTTATCTTCATAGTTTCCACCAGATAAAAACTGAGTTAATTCTTCTTTAATATTATCAAAGTTTAATTTTAAACTCTTCAATATAGTATAAGCCATTCCCTCTTCTTGAGCCACTAATGCAAGCAATATGTGTTCTGGTCCAACAAATCTATGATCTAATTTTTTAGCTTCAGAAAAACTTTCATCTAATAGTCTTTTAGTTCTAGGAGTTAATAGAATATCATCACCAGTTTTAGTAATATCACCATAGCCCAAGTATCTTTGCAACATTTCTCTTATATTCTCTAGATATATTCCATGCTTTTTAAGAAGTGTTGCCGAGTAACCATTTTCCTTTAATATGCCAAGTAGTATATGCTCAGTTCCCACATAACCATGTTTAAACTTTTCTGATTCTCCTTCTGCTTCTAAAATAACTACTTGAGCTCTTTCTGTTAATTTGCTATATTCCATTTCTTCTAACCCTCACAATCCTACTTATATTAATAATTTTCTAACTATATTAGCTCTCTCATACTTTATTTCTTTTTCAGTCAATCTTCTTCCAGATATATTTTCAATGGATGAATCTTTAATATTTACAATTAATTTATTAATCTTTTCTTTATTAATCGGTATTAGTGATAATTCTACTCCTAATCTTACTTTAGATATTAAATCTAATGCTTCTTTAAAATCTAGAAGTACTGCATGCTGTAAAATAGCAAGTGCCCTATATATTTTATCTTCTAGTTCGTATTTACATTTTCCTGTTAGTATCTCTCTAAACTTGTATTCATCCGCAATTAATTTTAAAACTTCTTCTTTCATTGTGCATATAATATTTTCTTCAGTAACACCCAAAGAAGCTTTATTAGATATTATATATATATTACCTAATGAATCAGAACCTTCCAAATATAATCCTTTTATTTCTAGACCTTTATTGTTTAACCTCTTTGAAAGATTTTCAATTTCTTCACTCATAGTTATTGCTGGCAAATGAATTAATACTTGAACTTTCATTGCAGCTCCAACATTTTCTATACGTGAAGTTAAATATCCAAATTCCTCATCAAAAGCATACTTTACATTCTTCTCTATTTCTTCATCAATTTTAACTACATTCTGTAAAACCTCTTCCAAATTCAATCCAGAAGTAATACATTGTATTTTTATATGATCCTCTTCATTTATCATGATACTCATAGTTTCATCCCTATTTAAAATGAAAGATGCCTTATCCGAATTTTTTAATAAAGTATCACTTATTAAATTCTTATCTAAATATTCATTAAAAAGTCTTTTATCTCTTTCCCAGATTTCATATAACTCTAAATCATCACTTTCAAATGAATCCTTTATAGAATTATATATTGTTTCAACATTTTTTCTTCCATCAGCAACAGTAAGTTTCTCAGGAAAAGGTATTTTTTCAATGTTTCTTGAAAGTTGAATCTTTGTGCTTATAACTATGTCATTTTGATTACAATTAAGAATCCAGTTGTCCATTACAATTTTCCTCCTTACAATCCTGTTTTTCAGAATTAATATTACTCTCTATTATATATAATTCCATTTCTCTTATTTCATCTCTAATAATTGCAGCTTTCTCATACTCTTCATCTGAAACTAATATTTGAAGTTGTTGCTTAAGATGCTTCAATCTATCTCTTTGATAAAATTCATTTTGTATTCTCTTCGGAATTCTTCCTTTATGAGTTTTTTCACCACTAGTATTTTTAATTATTGCCTTAATTGACTTTTTAAATACAAAATAACAGTTAGAACATCCAACTTTTTTTGTTTTTTTAAAGTCATCGTAAGTCAATCCACAAGTAGGGCATACTGGTTTTTCTTCTTTTACGTTGTTTTGTGCATTTTCAACACCTGTTAACAACCCATTTAAAACTTCTTGAAATGGAAACCCTGCTCCTTCTGGAATTGAACTTAAAAATGGTATATTAGATATATTTTTAGCACATTCTTCGCATAACCATATCTGTTGTTTTTCACCATTAACTATTTTAACTAAATTTATTCTAGCTTCATTTTTTTTACATTTTTCGCATAACATACATATCCCCGCCCTTAAGATAAAATTATCATAATCATGCCTTTTAATATATCGGCTCTTACTTTATTTCTATTTTCTGATGACGCAAGGCTCCTATCATTTACTGCCATCTTCATTATTTCACATTCTCGTTTATTTATAATTTCTGATTCATGCAAATGATCTAATAGTGCACTAGCATTATGATATGTTATTGTATCACCAATACTTTCATTTATTACTTCTTCTCTATTATTAAAACAATCTTTTTCAAGTTGTTTAATTGCAATATGACCACCACCACCTCGTTTACTTTCAATTAAATATCCTTTTTCATAAGTAAACCTTGTAGTTAATACATAATTTATTTGTGATGGTGCACATCTAAATTGATCTGCCAATTCATTTCTTTGTATAAAAATAACATTGTTATTACTATTGTTATTAAACATTTCTTTTATGAATTCTTCTATTATATCTGAAAGTCTTGCCATAACATCACCTACTTAAACTTTTAATAAAATATTTGTTTTTGACTTACTTTGACTTTATATAATTATACTATTATTCTTTTTTCTTTTAAAGAGTATTTAAAAAATGGATTTTGATTAAAACTCTCTTTCTTAGTCAAAAATAATAATAGCTTTGATATTTAATATTAAAACCCATACTATATTTATATGTATAAACAGACATAAATTTATACATATAAATATATTTTATTTCACAAATTATTATTAACATATTTATAGTATTTAAACTTGGAGGATATTTATGCAGTTAATTTGGTACGGTCATTCATGTTTTATGATAAAAACAAATGAAGGTAAAAGAATTCTAATTGATCCGTTTAATAAATCATTAGGTTATAAGATAGATTTCCCTAAGTGCGATTTAATAACGATAAGCCACTCTCACTTTGATCACTCTTCTATAAATCCAATAAATAATGATACAAAAGTCATTGATACCTATGGTAATTTTAATTTAGATTTTCTACAATTAAAAGGATTCAATTCCTTTCATGATGATTATAATGGACTTAAAAGAGGAATGAATACAATTTATATATATAAATTTAACAATTTAACATTAGCACATTTAGGAGATTTGGGTCATATTCCTGCACAACCTATATTAGATGAACTTAATTCATTGGATTTTCTTCTTATTCCAATTGGCGGAAATTTCACTTTAGATGGTAAAAAGGCAGCAAATTTGTGTAAATTGCTAACGCCTAGATACATTATTCCTATGCACTATAAAACACCTGTTACAGACTTTGCTTTAAATGATTGTAAAGATTTTATAATATCTATGAAAAAAGTTTCAAAAGTGAATACTAACTCTATAGATTTATTAAAATTAGATTTAAAAACAAAAAGTATGGAGACTATTCTATTACAACCTCCATACTAAACATTTTATTATAAGCTATTTTTCTAATATAATTGTATAAGAAAAAAAGACTACAAACGTAGTCTTTTTTTACTATTATTCTTGTACTGGAGCTCCAACTGGACAAACATTAGCACAGTTTCCGCAATCGATACAAGTATCTGCATCTATAACGAATTGAGTATCTCCTTGAGTAATAGCGCTAACTGGACATTCTCCAGCGCATGCTCCACAACTAACACATGAATCATTAATAACAAATGCCATTTCAGAACACCTCCTAATAAATTGTAGTAATTAACCTCTTACATTTTATCATGTATCATAATGTTTTTAAAGTATTTTATATTATGATTTCCAAAATTTAATCAATATTTATAATTATTATTTATATTACTAAATATCCCAAGTCTTCTATTAATTCTATTATTTTCTCTATTTTAATTGATAGGTCATCATATACTACTGTTACTTCCTTTTTTATTAAAGATGTCTGACTTGCTATAACACCAGTGCTATGTATTAAAATATTTTGAATCTTTTTTGAGTCTTTCTGTGAATTCATATTTAATATTTTTATTACTGACTTCATAGAAATCCCCCTACTTTTCATTTATAAGATTCTTTATAAGTTTCTTATCTTCTTCTGATTCAACTATTAGCTTTATATTATTTTCATCAATAGTATCTTCATATTCTCCTGTAACTAACTCAACATCTATAATTTTGAATTCTTCTACTACTTCTTCGTCGCCTTTTTTCAATTTAACTTTTACCATTTCTTTCACTATTGAATTACCTATAACTGAACCATTTCCATATTCAGTTTTGACAATAGATCCAACTTTGGGTAGTCTCTTTCTAATTTCTTCATAAGTGTTTTGTTCATAATTTAAGCAACACATTAAACGTCCACATATTCCAGAAATTTTTGTAGGATTAAGCGATAAGTTTTGTTCTTTAGCCATTTTTATTGAAACAGATGCAAAATCACCTAAAAAAGTTGAACAACACATTGGTCTTCCGCATGGTCCAAGACCTCCCACCATTTTGGCTTCATCTCTTACTCCTATTTGTCTTAATTCAATCCTTGTTTTAAAGATAGTAGCTAAATCTTTAACTAATTCTCTAAAATCAACTCTTCCATCTGCTGTAAAATAAAATATTACTTTATTATTATCAAAAGTGTATTCAACATCTATAAGTTTCATATCTAACTTATGCTCTTGTATCTTTTTTAAACAAATTTCTAAAGCTTCAATTTCTTTTGCTTTATTTTCTTTATGTTTAAGAATATCCTTTTCATCTGCAATTCTTATAACACATTTTAATGGAGAAACAATCTCTTCTTCACTAATTTCCTTTATTCCAATTACACATTCTCCAAATTCAATTCCTCTTGCAGTTTCTACTATTACATACTGTCCTCTTTTTATATCAAGATCAGTCGGACTAAAGTAATAAATTTTACCTGCTTTTTTAAATCTCACTCCTATTACTTTTATCATTTATTATACCTCCGCAAATCCCATCAGCATTACACTAACGGTCATTGAATAGTTTGTATTACTATTAAAATTTATTCTAGCTTCTTTTATGTATTCTAACATACTATTAAGTTTTTTATAAGTTATTCCCATTGATATATCTATAATATTATCTATTTTATCAAAGTTAACAACCAATTCTTTATTATTAAGTTCCTTAAATACCATAATATCTCTAATAAATAAAATTAATATATCTAGAAGATCATACTTTTCATCTTTGAAATTTTTTAATAATTCTTGGTATTTTAATACTAATCCATGTTCTCTTTTGAGAATATCTGAAAATAGTTCTACACAAGTATTTCTTAATTCCTTCAATTTTTGATCATTAATAAACTTATCTATCTTTCCAGGTATACCCGTACTAAATGCTAATGCTGCATGCCTATCATTAGACTCTATATCTGGGAAATTAGTTTCTATATATTCTAATATCTCTTCTTTTGAAAGGGGTGTTAACTTATATACCTGACATCTTGATTGAATTGTATCTAAAATAGTTTCTAACGAATCACTTAACAATATTAAATATACGCCTACTGGAGGCTCTTCAATTGTTTTAAGTAATGCATTTTGAGCCTGAGTAGTCATTTTATCACATTTATATAAAATTAAAACCTTCTTATCACCTTCATAAGGTTTTTTACTAACTTCATCTATAATATGCCTTACATCATCTACCCCAAAAGATGATGAAGAAGGATAATATCTTACTATATCAACACTTTCAGCATTATCTCTAGGCTCTATAATATTATTCGAAAGATACTTTGCAATAACGCTCTTTCCAATTCCATCAGCACCAACAATTAAGTTTGCATGAGAAAATGAATTATTTAATTTCCTTTTATTAATTCCATTTATAATACCTTCATGTCCTAGTATCTTCCTCAAAATCTTACTCTCCTAATATTATATTTTTATAAATTGATCTACATCAATTACAAAAACAGTAGCTCCTCCTACATTTATTTGTACAGGATACTGTTGCATGTATGCACTTTCTCCTCCACTCAACGTTGTTGGCGTAGCTAGTATTTCTTTTCTTTTTTTGCATATATCTTTAATTATATCTATAACCCCTTTAACCTTTTCTTCTTCAACCCCTACCATAAGTGTCGTATTTCCTGATTTAAGAAATCCCCCTGTAGTAGCAAGCTTTGTTACTCTGTATTTTCCATCTGTTAAAGCATCTATCAGATCCATTGAATCTTCATCTTCTACAATAGCAATTACTAATTTCATCACAAATCCCACCCTTTAAATAATAAATTTATCTCTTATTTAATAAAATATTAGATATTCTTTATTTTACCACAAATAGGATGTATTTTATATTGCTTTGATTATTAGTAAATTTACTTTTAAATTATTATTTCTTTATATATTATAGCTGAAAAAATTTATTTTCTAGTATCTTTTTTATTTCCTTTAAAACATTCTCTTTAGATTGTTCTGCATTTATTTTTACTATTCTATGTCTGTTTTCTTTATAAACTTTATTGTATCCTTCTCTTACTTTTTCATGAAAATCTATCTTTTCTAAATCTAATCTATTAATTTCTCTTTCTCCACTGGTACTTATTCTCTCTAAACCAATTTTAGGTTCTAAATCAAATAATATAGATAAATCAGGCATATATTCACCTATAGCAAATTTATTTATGCTCATAACCTCATCTATTCCTAACCCTCTTGCAAATCCTTGATATGCAAGAGATGAATCAATAAATCTATCACAAAGAACTACATATCCCTCATTTAATGCTGGAATTACCTTTTCGACTAAATGCTGCCTTCTTGCAGCTGCATAAAGAAGCGCTTCTGTTCTTCCATCCATCTTAGTGTTGTCTTTATCTAAAATAACTTGTCTTATTTCTTCCGATATTTTTATACCACCAGGTTCTCTTGTTTTTATGCACTTTAAATCTTTTTCTTGAATCCAATCATATATTGATTCAATTGCTGTTGTTTTTCCAGTTCCTTCTCCACCTTCAAAAACTATAAATAAACCTTTTTTCATATATACCTCACTTTATTAAAAGATAAACTAGAGAAATATATTAAAGTAGATAAAAAGTAATATTTATATTTTAGCAGAATAAACTATTTATCCTTCATATATATATTATTTTTTGCATTCATCAAATAAAATTATTTTTATTGAATCTTTAAGTTCATCATAATCCGAATCATCTACTTTTGTATTTACAATTTTTTCTTCACAATTTCTGCAAATCATTTCTCCATTTATTATTATACCATCACAATTAATCTGTCCACATATAAAACATTTTTTTATTGAGTTTTCCACAACTAATCCCCCTTTTACACATATAAAATTAAATCTATCTAGATTATTTCCTCAAATATAAAATTTAATACAATATATTATATAAATTATTTTTATTTTATTGGTAACACTAAAATTAATAGTTAAATATTTTAAGAAAGGAGACGTTACGAAAGGCTTTTCCTACATTATAAATAAATATGAGTCTTCGTAACAAATTAAATTCATGAAACAAGAAATTATCTCTTTTTTATCTACATGTGAGGATGATATAAAAAATTTAGCAACTTACTTATATGAAAATCCTGAAATAAGTTATAACGAATATAATTCTTCAAAATATATTGGTGATCTACTAAAAAAATATAATTTTAATGTTACTGAAAAATTTGTAGACATAGATAATGCCTTTTTTGCACAAAAGGGCAGTGGATACCCAAAAATTTGTTTTCTTTGTGAGTACGATGCTATAGAACACGATGGTCACTTAACAGGTCATAACCTTGTAACTACAATTTCAGTGGCTGCTGCCATAGCTTTAGGTAGTATAATTGACAAAATTGGTGGTTCTTCAATATTAATAGGATGCCCTGGAGAATATCTTGGAGGGACAAAAGGAACAATGGTAAGACAAGGTGTTTTCGAAGATATAGATGTAGTTATGGTTGCACATCCAGATACTGAGACATGTGAAAGCGGTTCTTCTTCTGCAATAATTCCTCTTGGTCTAAAATTTATTGGAGATAAAGGCCTACGTTTTTTAAATAAAAAATCTTTCACATCTTTAGATGCAGCTTTACTTACACTAAATATAATTGATTCTATAAAAAAAGGATTTCCTGATAACTTAGAAATTAATTCTATAATATCAAATGGTGGTTTTACTCCATTACTTTTACCAGTAGAATCAGAAATCAAATTCTATATTCGTGCTTTAAATACTAAGCTTGCTGAATTAGGTGATGAGAAAATCAGAACTATTGCTAATCATGTAAGTGAATTAACAAATATTGATCATGAGTTTTTCTTATATGAATGTCCTAATAAAGAACTTATAACCAATAGAACTTTAAATAGATTATTTAGTCATAATCTTAAAGAGAATGGAATAATTCATATTAATCCACCTAAAGATATTTATGCAGGTTTAAGTATTGGAGATGTAAGCCATACCGTACCTTCAATACATCCTTATATATCTGTTTTAAACGAAGAAAATCAAAACATAAAGTATGGAAGTTTAGAATTTGCACAGAATACAATTTCAGAATTTGCTCTAAAGCAATGTTTAACTGCTGCCATATCTCTTGCAAGTACAGCAATAGATTTAATAGAAAACGAAACTCTTTTACAAGAAGTTAAGGCAGAATTTTATAACAATATAAAAAAATAAATTCAAGTCCCATTCAGTTTCTTACAGAATGGGACTTTATTAAATACATTTCTTCTAGGCATTTAACCTTATATAATAGTATAATAATAAAAGAACTATTAGGAGGTGTATCTATTGATTCAAATTTATAAAAGTGAGAGTGAATCTAACTGCAAACTAAAAACACTTGATACTATAGAAAATGGATCTTGGATAAATATAGTAGCTCCATCAGATGAAGAATTAATTCTAATTTCAAAGAAAACAGGAGTAAATTTAGATCTACTAAAATCCGCTCTAGATGATGAGGAAACTTCACGTATAGAAATTGAAGATGATGCTTTGTTAGTAATTGTGGATATTCCCTTTACTGAAATGGAAGATAACTCTTTAACTTATGATACTTATCCATTATCAATAATACATACAGAAAAACAAATAATAACTGTATGTCTTAAAAACAGCAAAATTTTAACAGACTTTGCTAATCAAAAAGTGAAATCTTTTTATACATTTAAAAAATCAAGATTCATATTGCAAATTTTGAACAGGATATCAACATACTACCTTATTTATTTAAGACAAATAGATAAAAAAAGCCTTATGATTGAAAAAAGATTACATAAATCAATGAAAAATAGAGAACTTATCCAATTGCATTCACTTGAGAAATCTCTTGTTTATTTTTCTACTTCTTTAAAGGCTAATGAAATAACACTGGAAAAAATGCTTAAACTTGAATTAATGCAAAAATATGAAGAAGATAAAGATGTTTTAGAAGATGTAATTATAGAAAACAAACAAGCAATCGAAATGACTGAAATTTATAGTAATATACTTGCAAGTACAATGGATTTTTTCGCATCAGTAATATCAAATAATCTTAATATAGTAATGAAAGTGTTGGCTTCCGTTACTATATTACTTGCGATTCCTACTATCGTCAGTGGTATTTATGGTATGAACATTGATTATTTACCATTCTCTAATGGACCACACTCATTTGCTATTGTTATGACAATAATAGCTGGAATAGCCACCTTAGTAGCATTTATACTATATAAAAAAGATATGTTTTAGCAACATATCTTTTTTGTTTTATTATACAATATATGGTATTTTTTCTTACTAATATTAAATAATCTTATATAACAAAAAAATCTGAAGTAAAAACTTCAGATTTTTATTTGGAGGCGCCACCCAGATTTGAACTGGGGAATAAAGGTTTTGCAGACCTCTGCCTTACCACTTGGCTATAGCGCCATATATGGTGGCTCGAACTGGAATCGAACCAGTGACACGAGGATTTTCAGTCCTCTGCTCTACCGACTGAGCTATCGAGCCATCTTACCTCGCAACTTCCTACTCTTCCACACAGTCTCCCATGCAGTACCATCGGCGTTATAGACCTTAACTGTCCTGTTCGGAATGGGAAGGAGTGTTACCTCTATGCCATC
>OBLF01000479.1_pt1 | contig 43466 bp, 49 predicted proteins | sample 1519231 | NCBI WGS metagenome assembly OBLF01 (sample SAMEA2602895, study PRJEB22501) | metagenome | reverse complement strand
CTAGAACACTAGCACAGCTAGAACACTAGCACAGCTAGAACACTAGCACAGCTAGGACACTAGCACAGCAGGCACCTGAATAACTAAAGGATAACTAATGACTGACTTTAATGAACCTCAGTCTCTCACTGAGGAGGCTGAAGCACAGGGTATCGAGATCATGGAGTCTTCTACGACTCAGGTTGAGGTTGACCCTGATATTGGAGACCCCCTTCTTCAGAACGAAAAGTCGGGGGAAGAACATAATGAAGAACAAGCTAATGGAACTGAAGGCCACGCTGATGATGTGGCTGTTCATGATCGAAATGAAGATCAAGAGAATCTTCAAGAAGAAGTAGACAAGCACGAAAAGGCTATTGATGCCGTGAAGACCTCCCTTAAGGAAAAGGGTGTTGACTTCAATAAGGCTGTCCGAGAATATCAGGAGCTTGGCAAGCTCTCCGATGAGACTGTTGCTGAACTTGAGAAGGCAGGTTATCCTTCTGAGGTTATCGAGGGTTTCATTGAGAGTCGAAAGGCTCTTGAATCTCGCTTCACTGAGGCTGTTTATGATTCCGTAGGGGGTACTAAGGAGTACAATCGTATTGTTGATTGGGCATCCAAGAATCTCCCTCAGAAGACGATTGACTCCTTTAACAGAGCAATCGACAACAATAATCTGGAAGCTGTCTCCCTCATGCTTGAAGGCATGAAGTCTAAGATGACTTCCAAGATGGGTACCGCTAATAAGTCTATTCACGGCGGTACGGCCACTCCTGTGAATCGTCCTAAGGGGTTTGCAAACAAATCTGAAGTGATCGAGGCTATGAGCGATAAGCGCTATGGCAGGGATCCTGAATACACCCGACAGGTCGAACAGAGAATGTGGGCCACTAGTGTTTAATTTTATCTATAACAACAAATCTTATATATTTTAAAAGGAAAATAATTAAAAATGGCTGCTCTTGAAGCTACTGGTATTTCTAATCCTGGTCAGAAGCTCTCTGCGGGCGATCGTGATGCACTCTTTATGAAGGTCTTCACGGGTGAAGTTCTGACTGCTTTTGCTCGCACCTCCGTTATGATGTCTCGTCATCAGGTTCGAACGATTTCGCATGGTAAGAGTGCTTCGTTCGCTGTGATGGGCCGTACCCGTGCTAAGTATCTTGCTCCGGGTAACTCCCTTGATGACCAGCGTAAGAAGATGGAACACAATGAACGTGTCATCGCTATTGACGGTCTCCTTACGGCTGACTGCCTTATCACGGATATCGACGATGCGATGAATCATTATGACGTTCGAGTTGAATACTCTCGTCAGCTTGGTGAAGCTCTCGCTATGGGCGCTGACTGTGCTATTATCAATGAGCTTGCCAATGAGGCCGCTAAGAACACTGCGTTCAAGGAAAATATCCCTGACAATGATACTGGTGCCGACAAGGTTCTCGGTACGGGTAAGGCCTTTGAGTTTGTTACGGGTCTTGAGATTACGCAGGAAGCTGAGTATGGCAATAAGATCCTTGAGGGTCTCCTTGCGGCTCGTGCTCAGATGACGAAGAACTACGTCCCGCAGGGTGACCGCTATTGCCTTCTGACGCCTGAAGGTTACTCTGCTGTCATGAAGGCTCTTATGCCTGATGCGGCTAACTATCATGCCCTCTTTGATCCGAACACGGGCAAGCTCCAGACGATTTGTGGCTTTGAGGTCATTGAAGTTCCGCACCTCCTGAATGATGGTATTGATGGCAAGCATGCTCTTAATACGAAGATCAAGACTGCGGGTCTTCAGGGTATTGTCTTCCATCGTTCCGCTGTTGGTACGGTGAAGCTCAAGGATCTCGCTATGGAACGTGCTCGTCGAGCTGAATATCAGGCCGACCAGATCATTGCCAAGTACGCTATGGGTCACGGTGGTCTCCGTCCTGAAGCTGTCGGTATCTTTGTCAAGGAAGCTCAGGTTTAATAGATGACCATTGAAGAAGTAAAGAAGGCTTACGAGACTACTTACTTCTGTCAGGTGCACAAGTGGGGGTATCAGCTTACCCCCGAGGAGGCTCAAGAACTGGGTCTCCTTAGTGCAACTGCAAAGCCTGTTAAGCCTCGAAGAACCGTCGAAAAGAATAACAACAAGGAAGAATAATGATTGTAACTCCTAGCACTGAACTTGATGCAGTAAATGAAATTTTGTCATCCGTAGGCTCTAGCCCTGTTAATTCTCTTGAGGATGATGCTAATGTGGATGTGCTGAATGCTGTAAGAATCCTTAAGGCTGTCAGTCAAGAGATCCAGTCTAGGGGTTACAGCTTTAACACTCTCACCAGTGTTACCTTGAAGCCTGACTCTTTTACTAACAAAGTTGCTTATGGTAGAGACTTCCTAAGGGCTGTCTCTACTAGCTATAAGTTCGTGAGCAGAGAAGGCTATTTTTATGATCTTGATTCAGGGAATCTAGAGTTCCCTGAAGGCATCACTCTGGATGAACTTGTCAAGGAGCTTCCTTTTGAGGAGCTTCCTCAGGTCTTCAGAAAGTATATTACTGTTAGAGCCAGTAGAGTCTTTCAGATGAGGTATCTTACCTCTGCGGACATCGACGCACATCTTCAGCTAGAGGAGAGTGCGGCTTATGCAGACATTGTAGACTATGAACTGACGGATGGTAACTATAACATCCTCAATGATGACCAGTTCATTAGTCAGCAGACTCAGAGGAGCTAAACATGCCTCTAGTATCTCAAAGCATTCACTCATTTAAAGGTGGTGTCTCTCAACAGCCTGACATCATCAGGTTTCCCGATCAGGTAACTGAGCTTGTCAATGGGTTTCCTAATGAAGTTGAGGGTCTACAGAAGAGACCTCCGACTCTTGCAATCAAACGTTTGTCTGACCGTGTTGACGCTACAAAGAAGAAGTACCATGTAATCAATAGAGACGAACAGGAAAAGTACATTCTCCAGATTGGCTCTGGGGAATATCAAATCTTTGATCTTAATGGTGAGCCTAAGACATGCACGTTTGAAGATGATGAGTCAAAACAGTACATTACCACTAGTGACCCTAAGGGAAAACTAAAGGCAGTTACTGTTGCTGACTACACCTTTGTCTTGAACACTGAAAAGGAGGTAGACGCTGTAGAAGGCACGTCCCCGGCGGGTAAAAAGGATACTGCTCTAGTGTACATCAAGAATGCCCAGTATGCTAAGACTTACGCCATTTATGTCGATGGTGAGTATATGTGCGGCGTTATTACCCCTGACGGTGGCGAAGCTAAGCAAGCTGTACAGACTACTACTGCCTTCATTGCAAGAGCGTTGTATGCACTTCTTAATACTGGTAAGAAACCTGATGGTGGTAATCCTGACGTTGGTGGTACCTATGATGACCTGTTGAATCAGGTTGGTGGTAGAGCGTCTATGGGTTACTCTAGGTCTAGTGCAAGCATGAGTTCCTATGACGTAGGTCTAGTTGGCGACTCTGTTATTACGATCCGAGCTAAGGCTGGGTGGGATCCTCCTAATGTCCTTGTTAAGGACGGCTTTGGTAACCAGAACGCTATTGCTTACATGGGTAAGGTTACGGCTGTTAATAAGCTCCCTCCGATTGCCCCTGAGGATTACATCATGCAGGTGTCTGGAGAAAAGAATTCCGAAGATGACGACTTCTATGTAAAGTGGGACGACAAGCATAAGGTGTGGAAGGAAACTGTAGCACCTAGGATTCCCACCAAGATCAACCCTAAGAATATGCCTCATGCTATTGTTAGGCAGGAGGATGGTAGCTTTCTCCTTAAGAAGCTCCCGTGGGTTGATAGAGGCTCTGGTAATGAAGACACTAACCCTGATCCTTCGTTCATTGGTAGGAAGATTAACGATATCTTTTTCTATCGTAATCGCCTAGGGGTCATTTCTGATGAATCCATTATCCTTAGTGCAACCAACGACTTCTTTAATTTCTGGTTTAAGTCCTCTGCGGCTATTGCAGACACTGACCCTATTGATGTCTCGGTTTCCTCTAATAAGGTTGCCATTCTGACTCATGCTGTGCCCTTTGCGAGAGAGCTTATGTTGTTCTCCCGTGAAGGTCAGTTTGTGTTGTCTAGTGATGGCGTCATGACTCCTAAGAGTGTCAAGTGTGACCAAATCACTAATTTTGACTATGACACGAATGTACAGCCTATCTCTATTGGCCCTTCGATCTTCTTTGTGAACGATCGAGTTAACTACTGCTCTATGATGCGTTACTACTCCTTGCAGGACGTAGCTGACCTTAAGGATGCTGAAGACGTAGCCGCACATGTGCCTACGTACATTCCTAAGGGCATCACTAGACTCTCTGGGAACACCACAGAGAACGTAGTTATGGCTATTTCTTCTACTACCCCTAATATCGTATACTGTTATAAATTTATTCTTGTTAACGCCACTAGTGAACAACAGGCTTGGTTCAAGTGGGAATTTGCAAACAAGAATTCTGAGGTTCTTCTAGCGGAGTTTGTTGACTCAGAGATTTATCTTCTTATTAACTCTCCGAATGGTCTGTATCTAGAGAAAGCGTTGTTGACAGGTAATGCTGTTGACTTCTCTGATGAGCCTGCTAGGCTCTTTATGGATCGTAAAAAGAAGTATACAATTCCTAAGTCCAACAAGTACAGCGACTATGAGGATTACACTGAGGTGTCTCTTATGGATATCTACGGTGCTATCCCGTCCACTAAAGATCATAAGTATTTCATTGTCACTAAGGACGGTTACGTTACTGAGGTTACTGATTGGGATTCCAATGGTGTCTTTAGGATCCAAGGGGACATGAGGGGTGTTGAGGTGTTTGTGGGTCTTACCTACAAATTCTGTGTGACTCTCTCTAAGCAGTCCATTAAGAGGAATACGGATACTGGAGGTGTTATCTCTGAGATTGAAGGCAGGCTACAGCTTAGGTACTTCTGGTTGAACTATAGTAAGTCTGGTGTATTTGAATGCAAGGTTGATAATGACCTTAAGAAAAAGCATTTTAAGTATAGGTTTACTGGTAGGAACCTTGGTGAATCTCCGACTATCTTGGGGGCAAACAAGGTTTACACGGGTAAGTTTAAGTTCCCGATTCAAGACAATAATGATGAAGTAGTCATTACTGTCTGCTCCGACAACGTCCAACCTATTAACCTGATTTCAGGTGGTTGGGAAGGTCTTTACATTAGAAGGAATAGTAGCGTATGAAGTTGAAACCCTTAACTCCTGAGCAGAATAACATGCTTTGTGACATCGCAATTCATGCTATGGAGAGTTGTGTCTGTAATGAAGTTGAAATCCCCATTGAACACTTTGTTTATGAGGGGGTGTATTACAGAACCTGTTTTATCCCTAAGGATGTAGCTATTATTGGTGCATACATCAAAATCCCTACCACTGTAATTGTCAGTGGGGATTGTTATGTTACCCTAGGGAATACTGTAGGGAGGCTTAAGGGTTACAACGTCATTCAGGCTGAAGGTGGTCGTAGGCAAGCCTTTAGGGCACTTGAAGACACGCACATTACGATGTGCTTTAGGACTGATAAGGTTGACCTAAGGGAATGTGAGAAAGAGTTTACTCCGGAGTGGATGCTATTAACAACTAATAGAAAGGAATTGATTAAAGAATGAGTGGTGTAGTTATCGGAGTAGGCGCCGCTGTTGGTGCAGTAGTTGGTGGTGCAGGCTCTCTATATGGAATCTCTAAACAGAACCGTAGCATGGTTGAAGCCTTCAAGAAGAAGATGCACTACCTGCAACTAAACTATAACTACAATCAGGCGTCACTTGACAGACAAGAAAGATCAATGTACGACTCTGCACTAGGTGAGTTGTTTTCTTTGTCTCTTAACGCCTACCAGAACAATTCACAGATTGAAGCGGCTATTGCTGAGACAGGCCTTGACGGTAGATCTCAAGATAAGATCAAGCAGACAATTAGTGGGCAGACTCTTAGACAAGAGACCGCAACTAAGGAAGCCTACCTTAATGATGTGTGGAATGTAAGGTTTCAGAAGGACGCTCTTTATATTCAGACTAAGGCATCCGTTGAGCAAGCTAGGGATAACCTCAACAATAACCTTATTGGTGGCTCTAGGGCTTTCCAGCAGTTCCTCAGTGGTGCGATCACTGGTGCCGCTATGGGTGCCGCTACTGCAGGCATTGGTAGTGCCGTTGGTGGTGCGCTTGGTGGGGCTACGGCCTCTACTGCTACAGGAGCACTAAGTGGTGGTGCAGGGGCCGCAGGCGGTGCTGGGGCTGTTACTGCTGAGAGCTTCTTGGCCTCTTATGGAATTTCGGCTAGCACTGTACCGACACTTGGGGCATCTACTATGGCTTCTACGGGAGCGGCCGCAGGTGCATCTACTGGATCGTTGGCGGCTCTTGGAGGGGCAGGTGCAGTTGCATCTACTGGTATGAGTGGTGCATCCTCTAGTGCGTCTATTGCATCCAATACTGGTGGTAGCTTCCTTGGTAACGTAATGGCTAATTACCAACAGTACAAGCCCTATGTTGACTTCGTACAGCAATGGGCTAACTATTACAACTCTAACATTACCCCTAGAGAACGAGGAGGTTACTTTTACTAATGGCTTATAAAAATTCAGATGGTAATTCCTCCATTGCCAATCAGTGGGGGCAGTGGAGATATTTCAACTCTGCTTTGGATAAACTAGGTACGGCTAAGCCTGCTACAATTTCTATCAACGAAAATAATGTAACTATCCCAGAAGCAGACAATTGGCTTGAATGCTTTAAGGATGTAGCTAGGGCTGTTAAAGGTGGTTTTGAAGCTAAGAAGGAGTTGTCTTATAAGCTAGCTGATGATTACCTTAAGTCGCATTCTCTTGAGCAGTACCGTGAAGAGATGACCAAGGGCCTTGTGCCATTCCAAGATGACCCTCTTGCAATGGCTAGACTTAAAGAGTCCCATGGTCAGATGCTGTTCCAGTACATCACTGAGGACTTTCAACGAAGAGTCGACACTAATGAATTTAAAGGAAAGGCTCCTGAAGAGGTAGATGCAGAGTTCTTTAAGTTCATGCGTGAGAATGTGTCTGATGTAGCCAAGCAGTTTGGTTACAGCTCTAATGATGTGTTCTTTAACAGGGGTGTCTTTGCTAACTCCCCTGCAGAACGCATCAAGATGATGGCACGTCAGAAAGAAGTTGAGCATAAGTTCAAAGTTCAGGACATGTTCATCACCGAATCTGCCAAGGTTCATGCAATCATCCAGAATGGTGGTAATGCGGAAGCACTTGTTGGCGCCCTTAATGAGATGGATCTTACCGTTGGTAGGTTCCTTGACCCAGAACACCAAAACAAGCTGTGGACTAGTGTCATCAGTTCTCTTGAGAACAGTCCTGAAGGGTTCTTTACTCTACAGCAACTTGCAGACTCTAAGGATCTACCGTTTGCTAATGGCGTAACCCTTAGGGAATATCTTGGTGAAGATGGGTATAAGGCTTCCCTTATTAAGGCTTATAATTACAGATACCAGAGAGACACTAAGGCTTACCTTGACTATCAGAATGGCCTTAGTAATCTAGCAGATAGTGGTGAGCTTTCTGTGCTTGAAGCCATTAGAAATAGTGAACTGGAGGCTAATGGAAACATCCTTACGGACAGAGTAAAGGACATCGAAAAGGCTGTAGACAGGGCTAGAGAAGTCCAAAGAAGTAATTTGAGAGCCACTGCTGTAAAGGCTCAAAATGAACAAAAGGCCCTTATCAAGCAAAACCTAGCTAAGAAGTTTCTAAAGGACGCATCGCTTGGAAAGGAGCTTAAGAGTAGCGACTCTTCTGATCTATCTTCAGACGATCTAACTGTTGCCTTTGACTCTATGATTGAGAGCGGTGAGATCACTACTGAGGGTGCACTCGGTATTGCAAAGAACTCTTCTGTCCCCTTTAGGGACAATCCTGCAAGACGTTATTTCAAGGACAAGGCTGAAGCGGCTAGTGAGAAACTGACTGGTATTACGTCTGACTATCTCAATAGCGGCATGAAGCCCGAGACTATTCCTAAGGAGCCCCCGGAGGAGCTCACTCAGATGATTGAGCTGTACCGTACTGATCCTCAGTCTTTCTTGTATGCTACTGGTAGCACTAAGGGTTTCACTGAATCTATCCACGGTGCTATTCTTCTAATGGAAGGGGGTAGGTCTTGGGAAGATGTTGTAAAGAGAACTGCAGGCTTTGAAAAACTCAAGGCTGACTCCAAGGGAAGAGCAAAGATTGAAGGTCTTAGAATCAAGGTTAACACTGGTGTAACTGAGATCTCTAAGGTTATTGGTACCGAGATTGACCAAACAGGCAAGGACTTTATCTACAATATGGCTTGCAGATTTGTAGGCTCTGGCGAGTCTCCTAGTAGAGCCGTAGAGTTGGCTAAGGATGTCTACAGAAATCAGTACGTGACTCTCCTAGGCACTAGTGTCCCTGCTAGAGTGTTTACCTCTAGATCTTATGGTAGTGCTGATCTTAAGATGGCTAAGGAGCTATTTAGAGAGGAGTTCGACTATGGGGATGACTCCAAGTATTCTGTAGATTACAACGAAGAGTTTGGAAGACTTGTTGTGTATGAGAAGGGAACGTACAATTACGTCAAGTCTTATACGACTGAGGACATCCAACGTACCCTTGACAAGGCCGCTGAAAGAAAGGCTAAGGAGCTTGAAAAGAAAATGAATGCAACTGTCTTTGATAGACTTTCTGAACTAAAGAGTGGAACTGACTAATGAATCCTAGACGTAGTGCTTGGGGTGACTTCGAGAATACGGAGCATCCCTTTGATAGTATCATTAAGGATACTGCTGAAAGATATGGCTTGAATCATACCCTATTCAGGCGACAACTGTATCAAGAATCGCGATTTAACCCTAACGCTGTGTCTCGTGCAGGTGCTATGGGTGTTGGTCAGATCATGCCTAAAACTGCAAAGGCTTATGGTGTGACCGACCTTAGCACCCTTAAGGATCCCTTCTTTAACATCGACCTTGCAGGTCGTATTATGAAGGATAACCTTAAGTACGCTAAGGGCAATCAATATGCGGCATTGGCTATGTACAATGGTGGTACTGCCGCAATGAAGAATTACCTTAAGGGAAACTACAAGGGTCTCCCTAAGGAAACTTGGAATTACATTGACACCATCGGTGATGATGACAGGTGGGGAGAACAGAAGGTAGATGAACCTGTCCCTACCGTTAATCCTAGTGAGCCCCCTAAGCAGGAGCCTCTTGAGGATTCCTTGATTGACAGGAAGCCTGTATTTACTAGCCTTGATTTGCCTGAGTCGTCTAAGGAGATCAAGCCCTTTATCAAGGATCCTGTTGATGAGGATGCTGTAATAGCGGCTCTTGCTAATACTACTAGGAGCAGGCTTATTGGCATCAGTTTTCGCTCAAAGCGTTGGGCTGACAATCGTTATGTCTATGACCCTTCTCAGGATACATCGGATGAGCCTCAGGTCGGCTTTGCGGGCGGCTTGAAGCACGGTTATGTGCCTACATACCTTAAGATGTCCTTTGCTGACGGAAGTATCTTTGGTGAACAGTTTGCGCCTTCGGATGAACAAAGGGGGGAAATTCTAGGCAAGGTAGGGTACAACATGGATAGGTACTATGCTGTACTTAATGGTGCTACTTCGATGGAGGATGTCGAAGAAAGGCTTAAGATCAATGAGGAAGTAATCAAGTATAGAGAGGCTGAAGCTAAAGTCGGTTGGTTCTCCTCGATCACTTCCTCTATTGGTGGTGCTGTTGTGGATCCTTTGTCTTATGTTCCCGCACTTGGTGCGTATGGCATGGCAGGAAGGGTGCTCACAGGTGCCGCTTTGGGTGCTGTGTCTAATCAGATTGATACCTATGTGTCTGGTGCAGAACATGACCTCATGGAAGACATGCTTGTTGGTGCCATGTTTGGTGCAGGTATTGAATTTGCATTCAAGGGCCTAGGCAAGGGTGGTCATTATGTGGGAGACACTGCACGAAGAGCTAGTATCATCAGGGAATATCAGGAGGCAGGTAAGGATCTTCCTTCTGAGGTCTTTGATGGTATTGGAGGTTCCACTAAGGTCGCTACGTCCTTGAACAACCTTCTTGACAACATCGAACGCAGAGTCCCCCTTGTGTCCACTAAGGGTGTCTTTCAGGCTCTTGAGTCTACTAACTTTAGAAAGTTCTGTGAGTCTGTCTTTGTAGACCGTGGTTCTGGTTATGTGGATGAGAACGGTGTTCACTATGCAACGAGGTTCCAAGGGCAGACTGTAGAGGAGAAACTTAGAGCCGCTCAGATTGACTTTGAGAACTTTGAGTCTGGCTATAGAGATAGCTTCAATAATCTAAGAAAGCTCGGACATGATGACGCAGAAATCAATCTAGCTATTTGTCAGGCTATTGAGAATGGTGTAACCCCTTCCAAGTTTGTAGGTAATGAAGAGTTCAGTAAGATCGTAGAGTCTACTAAGGATTTCCTTCAGAAAACCTCTAAGGTTGGCCAGAGGGGTGGTTATGTCCCCAGAGTAAGCGACCCTAGAAAGGTTGGTGACTTGTTTGACCCTAAGCTCCCTAGAGGGCCTCAGGTAGAGAGACTTGTTGATGAGCTTTCTCACGCTCTTGTTGACGGCGCAGTCCATAAGCCTGAAGTAAGACAGAGAATCCTTGACTACTACAAGAAGAATGTCTACGATAAGCTCAAGGCAGAAAGGGAAGCACAGATTGCCGAGCAAGACAAGAAAAAGGACATCAAGTACCAAAAGGTAGCTAAGGCTTCCAACAAGATTATTTCTGACAAGTCCGCTCAAGCCTCAAGAAGTATTGAGCGTATCCAAGAAAGAGGTGACGTTAGAGGTGATAATCTAGCTGATAGGTACAATGAGCTAGAACCTGCATACAATAAGGCTAAGAATAAGATCTCTGAGGATATCTCTAATGACCTTGAGAAGGCTGAAGCTGACTACAATAAGGCTGTTAAGGAAGCTAAGGCTAAATCTGAGAAGAAAACCAAAGAGCTAGAGAAAGAGTACACTAAGCTAGATAAGACCTCTGATGCCGACATTGATGCCGAAATCAACAAAGAGATTGAGCGTCTTAGAAAAGAAGCTGAACTAAAGAAAGAGTTGGCTAAGGCTAAGGCTGAGACCGAAGGGAAAGCTAATGCCGCACAGAAGAGATACGACAAGTACGTAAGCACTACTCTTGTAGAGAGAGCTAAGAAACTCAAAGAGAACGCTCTTAAGGCTAGAGAGGCTAAGAAGGAAGATCTCCTTGAGGCCATCGAAGCAGAAGAGCAGAGACTTAAGAATACCCTAGAAAGCAAGAAGGAATCCTACGAAGCTAGAGTAGAGGGTATCCAGAAGAGAGAATCCGAGAGACTTAAGGAACTCGAGAAGAAACTCATCAAGGATAGAGACTCTATTATCGAGAAGATCGAAGCTGTAGAGAAAGAAACTGCAGATAAGATAAAAGCTAAGGAACGAGAGGTTAGCGAAGTCCAGAGGCAACAGCACAAGGCTCAGGACATGGTTAGACAGGAGAAGTTTGAGGATACTCTTGAGCCTCTACCTGATGAGCCTGACTGGGTAGACGTGCTTGAATGGATGCAGAAAGAAGCTAGGGAGGATGCTCTTGGTTGGATCGACCAAGGTACTTCCATGGGTAGGGCTATTATCACTGATGGTAACATTGCAAACATCAAGTACGACTCTGAGGTGACTAGAATCCCTTGGGATACCTCTGCTACTACCCGTAGTGGGTTGTCTATTGACAAGCTACGTAGGGATCCTCTTGAGGCTGTCCGTATGCACCATAACAAGGTTATTGGTGACAATATCCTCCTTAGTTACGGGTGTGAGAACCTGGGTGACTTTGAGAGTATGCTTGGTAAGATGTGGTCTGAGGAGGCTAATTCTGCCGTAGGTAGTAGAGTTGACGCTAAGAAGTTTGCACAGGCTCAGGAACAGCTTATCAACATGATCTACAATAAGCACCATAGCATGTCTGATGTTAATAGCTCTTGGCTTGGTGCTATGGCGGATGTCATCAGAAACCTTACGTTCTTCTCTAAGAATGCTATGATGGGTATGGCTAATCTCTTTGAACAGGGTGAGGCTATTAAACACTATGGTGCCCTGCAGTTCTTTAAGGGTGTCCCTCTTGTTAGAGAGCTTTTTGATAATTGGGCTAAGAATGGCATGACCAATGCAGAGATTAGACAGGCTCAGTCTCTTATCTTTGGTATGTCCGTAAGAGAGACTGGTCTACTTAGAGACATTGCTACGGAATCTTTTGAGAAGCAACTACGTAGGTTCAATGGCGATAAGGCTAAGTCTATTCTTGTTGCGGCAACCGATACTCTTGCTCAGGCTTCTCCGTTTACTAAGTTCATTCAGAATACCGAGAACTCTATCGTTGAGGCTTCTCAAGGCATGTTCTTGGGTGAGCTTATTCAGTACGCTCATAACAAGTCTATTTCCAAGAAGGGCTTCCTTAATAAGGAGCTTATGCAACGCAATGGGATCTCTCAGGAGAACTTTGATAATCTACTGAAGATCCTTAAGGAATCCACTACTGTAGGTAAGAACAAGGAAATCACTATTGATAACCTTGATGCTATCCTCTCTAAGGATCCTGCCGCTCTTGCGTCTCTTAGACGTATGGGCGACTATGTTGCTCACGAGGTAATCCAGAAGAACACTTTGGGCGACACTTTCCTTTGGGAGGGTGCCCAAAAGAACCCGTTCATGCAGCTGCTCTTACAGTTCAAGACGTTCGCTCTTAGATCCTACGATAAGAGACTTAAGAAAATTCTAGGTAGAATGGCTGAGGGTGATGCCCTTGGACAAGCCTATAGTATCTTCTTGTCTACCGCATTGGGCACCGTTGGTGCACTTACTAACACCCTTATTAATACTGCAGGCATGGATGAGGAACAACGAAAGGAGTACCTCAAGAAGACTCTAAAGTATGATTCTGAAGAAGGGCTCACTTTAGACACTGCTTTTCAGGCTGGTATTAATGGTGTTATGCGTTCTAGCGTTGCGGCATTCCCGTCTTTGGTTCTGAATACTCTTGGTGTAAACACGGATGTCAAGACCACTACCGAAGGCTTCTCCTCTCAGAAAGAGCGGGATGAGCTGTATGGAGGCTTTGACGCCGACAAGTGGTTTAGAGACTTGGCTCCTGCATACTCTACCATCAAGTCTTTCATGGACATTGCAGGGTACTCTGCTAATGTAGCTCGTATGACGGGTGATGAAAACTTCACCGATGAGCAACTAGAGAATCACAAAGAGAAAGCTGTCAGAGCTATTCGTAATTCTACTAATATCCCATTCCTTAAGTGGGGTCTTTATAACACTCTATCCGATAAGGATGAATAACTAAAACAATGGCTTCTACTATTGCTAACTATCAGGGCAATGGGTCTACTACAGACTTCAATGTGCCCTTTGATTATCTAGCAAAGAAGTTTGTGAAAGTCACCGTAGACTCCCTAGAGAAACTTGGGGGTGACTACGGTGACACCACTAAAGACTACTTCTTTGTAGATAAGACTACCATTAGATTCAATACAGCTCCCGCTAGTGGTACTGAAATTATTATTCGCAGATATACGTCTGCTACTGACCGTATTGTGTCCTTTAAGGACGCTTCGGTACTCAAGGCTAAAGACCTTGATGTGTCTACCATTCAGACTATTCATATTGCTGAAGAAGGCAAAGACATCATCAATGACGCACTCATTGTAGACAAGGAAGGCAATTGGGATGCTAAGGGTAAGCGTATTGTCAATGTTGGGGATCCTATTGACGACAACGATGCGATTACCCTTAAGTTCTACAAAGATGATGCTAAGGGTGCCTATCAGGCTAAGCTAGATGCTGAGGCCGCTAGGGATGCCGCTAAGGTCTCTGAGAAGAACGCTAAGGCTTCTGAAGTTAATGCTAAGGAGTCTGAAGTAAACGCTAAGGCTTCTGCAGGTACTGCGGTATCTGCGGCTAAGCATGCTGACACCGTAATGGCAGAGAATCAGGCAATCATTGAAGAGGTTCGACAGATTCAAACCAATGTCGAAACCTCTGAGAGGAATGTCTATGAGAATGCCGTAATCGCTACCCAAAAGGCTGAGGAAGCTAAGGTCTCTGAGAGGAACGCTAAGGAGTCTGAAGACAATGCTATGGCGTCTGAGGTGAGTGCTTCTGATAGTGCCGCCTTGGCTAAGGATTGGGCTACCAAGACTACTGGTACTGTCGACGGCTCTGAGTATTCTGCAAAGCACTACGCTAATGAGGCTAAGAATAACGCTGATGCAAGTAATGCTACTCTTGCAGAAGTTAAGACTGAAGGTGCCAAGCAAGTAAAATCAATCACTGATACAGCAACCACTGAAATTAGTAAAATCACTAGTGAAGGGGGAAAGCAGGTTGGTCTTGTCACCAATGAAGGAACTAAGCAGGTTGCTAGAGTTACGACTACAGGTAACCAACAGGTATCTGCAGTTACCACTGAGGGCACTAAACAGGTTAACCTAGCGAAGGCTCAGGTATCCTTGGCTGTCCAAGAGGTCACTAAGGCTAAGGAGCAGGTTAGTCTAGCAACTCAACAGGCTACTCTAGCTACTACTAAGGCTTCTGAGGCTGAAGATAGCGCTACTAGTGCTTCCCAGTCTGCTACTGCGGCTAGTACCAGTGCTAAGAATGCTAGCGCCTCTGCAGGTACGGCTACGACTCAGGCTACTGCGGCTAGCAATAGCGCTAAGGCGGCTAAGCTCTCTGCGGACAATGCGGCTCTCTCTAAGACTGCGGCAGGTACCTCTGAGGTTAATGCTAAGGCTTCTGAAGTTGAAGCTAAGAAGCAAGCTGATCTCGCTAAGGGTTATGCTGAAGATTCGGCTTCTGGACAGCTAAATGCTGACTGGGAAGTTACTGATCCTAAGTCTAAGGCGTTCATCAAGAACAAGCCTACGCTCGGTACCCTTGCGTCTAAGGACAGCATTGCGTATAGTGAGATCACGGGTACCCCTCCTGCGCAAGACCTTAGTGGCCTTGCTACTAAGAATGAGCTTCAGACGGGTCTTGCAGGTAAGGCTAACACTAAGCATACTCATACTGTAGCTGAGCTTACCGACCTGAATAGTACGCTCTCTGGGTACGTCACTACTGCTACCCTTACTGCTGAGCTTGCTAAGAGGGCTCCTGTGTCTCATACGCATACGACTGCTCAGGTTACTGGTCTTGATACTGCGTTGGCAGGTAAGGCTCCTATGAGTCATACTCATACTATTGCCAATGTGACTAACCTTCAGACTGCCTTGGATGCTAAGGCTACTACTACGGATCTCGATAATCTCAAAGAAGATGTTTATACGAAGATTCAGTCTACCAACATAGCCCTAGGTGATAAGGCGTCCTTGAATCATACGCATACGGTGTCTCAGATTACGGACATGCCTAAGGTCGTCCTTAGTGTGAACAATATTACACCTGATGACTCTGGTAATGTAAAGGTCGGTGCCCTCCCGCTCGGTCATCTATTCGCGTGGCCGTTCCAGACTCCGCCTGATGGTGCGATCCAGTGCAACGGTGCGACCTACAACCGTGCTCTTTACAAGGACTTCTTCGCCTATGCGACCTCAAAGGGTTGGGTGAAGACTGAAGCTGAATGGCAAAAGATTGCTACGAGAGATAATGGGTTCTGCCCGTTCTACTCTTCGGGTGACGACAGTACGAACTTTAGGACTCCTAAGTTTGCTCCTTATCAGCAGATCGCTATTGCGAGCGGGAATGCGGGTACGTACCATCAGGCGGGGGTTCCGAATATTAATGCTTCTTGTTATGTAGTAACAGGGGATACAAGTGGAGCAATTACTACCGAAGGGAACACTAATTTAATATCAGACGGAGCAAGATGGGGTGGAAAGACTCACATGACTTTTGACGCCTCAAAATCCAACTCGATTTATGGTCGCTCCAGTACCGTCCAACCCGAATCTCACGGGTGGATGATTTGTGTTGTCGTAGCAGGGCAGGCGACGAACCTTGGTTCTGTGGACGTGTCTAACGTTATGAGTGCCGTTGCACAGGTACAGGCAGACGTTAGTGTGATCCCAAAGCCGAAAGCCTATGTTACTAAAACGTGGCGTAGCGGCTCGAACTGGTACCGTGAGTGGTCTGACGGTTTTATTGAGCAAGGCGGAGTTGCAACTGTTGGTAATAGCTACTATGCTCCTGTAACGTTCCCGCATCCCTTCTCGAATACTCATTACTCTATCAGCGGCTATACTGACGAAAATGAAGCGAACTCTTCTGTGATTGGAGTAAAGGTGTCTCAAGACCCCGTTAGAACTAACACGTCATGTGGTTTAACAGCAACGTGGAGCGGTGGAGATTCCGGTTACATGTCTAAAGGTTATAAAATCTACTGGGCGGCTGTCGGATATTAAGGGGTGAAGAATATGGAGTTTGAAATTGGACAAATTTTCGAGGGCGAATACCCTCCTGAAGCCGCCGTATGGTGTAATACCAGAGGCGACTGTAGTATTCAACAGGTAGATGGTGGATATCAAATTATTCAGAATCCTGAACCTGATGATTCGATTGTAGCTGAGGCAATCAGAGATAAGAGAGATAATCTCATTGGTGATACTGACTACTATCTCATGCCTGACTATCCTTCGAACCCTCAGAACCTTGAAGAACTTAAGGTCTACAGACAGGCTCTTAGAGACGTCCCTAAACAGGAAGGTTTTCCTAGGGATGTCCGTTGGCCTGATATGCCTAAGTTCCTCTGTAAGAACTCTGAATCGGAACCCTTGGGTCTCGCTAAGGTAGGGATCTAAGATTATATCCAAGGTGTTCTTTTGGTAACTATGGACACCTTGGTTTCTTTATCTAAGTTACTTTATTTTATAAGGAATATAATTATGGCAGAATTTGCTTCTAAGGGTGTTGCAGGCTCAGGTCTCGGTCTTGGCATCGCTGGCACTGCTCTTGGTCTCCTCAACAATGGAGGTAACGGTGGTGGTGTCCTTGGTGGTCTCTTTGGCAATGGCAATCAGGCTACTATCTCTGCTCTTCAGGCTGAGAACTCTCAGTTGAAGGCAGAGAACTATTCCGACAAGAATGCTAAAGAAGTCTACATGCAGTCCTTGACTGATAACCGCAGACTCCGTGATGAAACCTTTGCTTACCTTAAGCCCCCTGTCTGATGAAGCCGCGAACAACCGCGTGGAACTCGCTAAGCTTCAGGCAGAGCTTAAGTGTTGCTGTGAAAAGCAGGAACTCCGTGAGCAGATTGTCCTCGGTAAGGTCAATGAACTTGCTCTTACGACTCAGGCTAAGTTCGGCTGTATCGATGGCACTATTGCTAACATGATGGGTACTATTGGTAAGATCGCGGATACCATTGTGCCTATGAGTGCAATCTGCCCGACTCCTATGGCTAAGTACAACGCATGGGTTGCTCCCACGAATACTCCTGCTACTGGAGCATGATAATTTCCTATGAAGATCAGTTTGAGTAAAATCTCTCAGGTACTCCCTGAGTTCGTTGATACTCGACTGATGCCCAGTGCTCCCTCCACGATGAAATGGATTCTTGGAGGGAGTACGTTCTTGATTTTGCATCAGGCGGATAACCTCATTGGTAAGTATCTGCCTATGCTCAAGAAGGTAGGTATCGTCGATGAGAACAACAATGTAGACATCGAAGTTGCTAAGGGATTCATTAACAGTGCATTCGACAAGAGTGGTGCTGTGGAATACCTTGGTTTTAAATTCGATAAGTCTGATGGCGAGGCTCTAATTAATATTATGGAGAAATACAAAGATGATTGACGAAAAGTGGGAAGAAGAAGTAATTGCTATGTCTAAGCATAAGATTCTTGAAGCTGTAGAAAAGCTCAATAAGGAATCTTATCACAGTGCAGAAGACATTAGAAAGTATAAGGATGCCTATAAGGCTCTTTATTATCTCCTCAGCATTGAAAAGGCTAACAAGTAATGACCTTTAGAAATGACCATATCTTTACTACTGGAACACAGAACCCTTGTGTGATGGACTCTGATATTCCAGATATTGAAGGCTCACCTACGGAGAACCTTGAAGACTCTTGGATTCCTAAGGAGTACACTGCCGCTACTGTGACTGGCACTGGGTTTACTGATGGACACGGTAAGATTACTTTTATTCCCGTACAGGTAGTAGCTGATAAAGCCATTTCTATTGATGCTATGGCCTCCTACGAGGTCACCTTTAGTGGCTCTGTAGGAGGCTTCGGTCAGACGGATCATGTGGTCTCCCTTAAGGGACTCTGTGGGGACGATCAGTATGTTTTCCTTAAGTCTGTTAATGTTATTTGCGGGGTAGATAATGAGGGAAATGGTGTTATGGCTTGTCTTGTTCCGGATGCTACGGGAAAGATTAAGAGTAATGCGCTGAAGTTTAGAACCATCAATATGGATGAGTCGTCTGCTACTAAGACAAGAACCTTTAAGGTGTACATTAATGTAACTGCCGAGATCTCCAATACTAATTTTGGTCTTGGCCAACTGTTCCCTACCACTAAGTAATTATGAATATTCAAGTTTATTGGGATGGTAATGTAGGTGCCTGTGAGTATGAAGCTAGAAAGGGTTTCTATACGACAAAGCCTGTGATCCCTACGGTTACCTTCGACACCCTTGTGTACAGCGAGGATGACAATGTTGCAACTAAGCTGATGGGTAATACTCCGTCACAGCTTACTTCTCAGGAGATTGTTGCAGTTAAGCAGTTCGCTAATGCCAATTCTTCGGAGGTGCCCTCTGCTGACACTGTTACTGTCGACAAGCATAATAACGACCCTGAGGCTCACCATGACATCAGAGTAAGCCTTAGCACCCTCAATGAGTATGCTCATCAGGTTGCGTCCGTGTGGTCTACTGAGGTTGATCTCGTAGACCTCAACAAGGCATCCTTTGATCTCCCTTGGGAGTACATTGTTCAGGACATTAACAACTGTTCTGATAGTGCCAACAGTTTTAATTGGGTGTCCCCTGCCAATGAGGCATATGACGTCACCGTTAGAGTTGGTTTCTCTGGGATTCCTGAGGGTACCGATGCTACCCTTACGCTAAAAAAGAATGGCACTGAGGTTATTGCTACGCAAGCCTTTACCAACGTGGGTAATGTCATCACCCTTAATAAGGACGGTGTTGTTCTTGCAGAGCGAGACAAGATGTCTTGCACCATTACCTTTGGTAGCATCCCTGCCTCTGGTATTATTACTCCTGCTAGATCCTATCTCAGAGTAGATAATCATGGCTCTGTTATTGCTAAGAGGTCTGCAGATTTTATGTTTAACACTATTGCCAATATGGTCTTCTATGAAGGAATTGAGGCTAGACTACAGCTTGATGAAGCTAGTAAGCCCGCCATTGTAGTCGACACTTGGAAGAATAAGTAAGAGAATTAAATGGAACTGGAAGTAATTAAGAAAGACGGTACCAATGAAGGCTGGGACTGGGATAAGATTGAAGTAGCTATTCATAAGGCCGCACAGAGGGCTAACGCTACGTACTCTGAGTATGACATTGGTAAGATTAGGGGCTATATCGAGAGCCTTGTCTACAGCAACTATGACGAGGTTCCTACTGAAAAGATTCACTCTATTGTCATTGAAGCTCTTTGTAAGTATGTGCCGAAGATCGGAGAATCTTATAAGGAGTTTAGAGACTATAAGAACACCTACGCTAAGGCTTTCGAAGCTGTTAAGAATGAGGCAGACACTGTCCTCCTTTTGGGAGACAAGGAAAACGCCAACTTCGATAGTTCCCTTGTGTCTACAAAAGGTTCACTTATCAAGGGCTATCTGACTAAGCAGTTGTATAAGCAATTCTACCTTACTAAGGAAGAGAAAGAGGCTACTAAGGTCGGTAAGTATTACATCCATGACCTTCGAGACATGATCTTTGGATCAATCAACTGTTGTCTCTTTGACATGGCTACTGTTCTTAAGGGTGGTTTTAGCATGTCCAATGTCACCTATACGGAGCCTACGAGTGTCCTTAGCGCCCTTCAGGTGATCGGTGACATCACCCTTGTAGCTACTGCACAGCAGTTCGGTGGATTCACTATCCCTCAGATTGACAAGACGCTCCTCCCGTATGCTAAGAAAACGTATGAGCATGCGTTTAAGAAATACTTTGACCAGTGCAATATGGAGTTCGATGAAGCATGTGCAATGGCTATACAAGATCTCAAGCGTGAGCTTGGGCAGGGCTTCCAGTCTCTTGAACTGAAGCTCAATACTGTTCCGTGTTCTAGAGGCGACTTTGCATTCACTACGCTTACGTTTGGTGAGTGGAGCAACGATCTCCGTGATGATGACAAGGCGTTTCTTGAGATGATTTGTGAGACTATCCTTGATACCCGAATGAAGGGACATGGGGGTAAACAAGTCGTGTTCCCTAAGCTCGTGTATCTCTATGATTGGGAACAACATGGTAGTGATGAGCACGCTTATGTGTTCGAGAAGGCTGTTGAATGTTCCAGTAAGTGCATGTACCCTGATTTTCTGGCTATTAACGCTCCTCATGGCACTGTGTCTGAAACCTACAGAGCGTCTAATAAGCAGTGTGTTATCCATCCGATGGGATGCAGGGCGTACCTCACTCCTTGGAAAGATCCTGAGACTAACGAGTATGTGTCTGTTGGGCGATGCAACATTGGGGCCGTGTCTCTCAACCTCCCGTTGATCTATAAGGCATCTAAGGGTAACTTCTGGGAAGAGCTTATGGTGAACCTTGAACAGATTCGAGAATTCCTTAAACGTCGCTACGATATGATTAAGCATGCTAAGGCTAGCACGAATCCTATGGCATTCTGTCAGGGAGGTTTCTATAAGGGCTTTCTTAAGCCTGAAGATGAGGTAGGTGAGCTTACCAAGTATATGACAGCATCTTTTGGTATCTCTGCCTTGAATGAGTTTGCTATCCTCTTTACTGGGGGTAAGGATCTTCAGACCCCTGAGGGACAGAAGGCGGCTAAGGATGTCGTTAAGTTCATCTATGATGAAGTGCAGAAGTTTAAGAAGGAAGACGGATATCTCTATGCACTCTATGGTACCCCTGCAGAGTCCCTTTGTGGTACTCAGATGACTCAGTACCATGAATATTGTGCAAAGAATAACCTTAAGGATGAATTTGAAGGTAGAGCCTACTTCACCAATTCCTTCCATATCCATGTGTCTGCTGACATTACCCCTTTTGAAAAGCAGGATCTTGAGTTTGAGCTTTTCCATCTTATCGAGGGCGGACACATCCAGTATGTCCGTATCGACAACCCAGAGAATAAGTTGGCTCTCACTAACACGATCCTTCGAGGTATGGCTCATGGATTCTATCAGGGTGTGAACTTTGATGCGGCTTACTGTGAGGACTGTCACCAGCATAGCTTTAATGTGGGCAATACGTGCCCCTATTGTGGCTCTAGTAAACTGTCTGTTATCTCCCGTGTCTGTGGTTATTTGGGGTACTCTAACATCAACGGCAACTCCCGAATGAACGATGCCAAGATGGCAGAAATCAACGACAGGAAGAGCATGTGATGGAATTGCTAGTTAAAAGCGATATAACCTTACTCCTACTGGGATTTAATGTGTGCGCAGTAGGTCTAGTAATATTTTCTTGCATACTATGCTACAAATCTATTAGAGACTGCTTAGAAGGAAAAGGTTAATGAAAGAGGATAAAGAATAAAATGAAGAATACTATGGAAGCTAAACACAAAGAGCTTATCGGAAATCTCCAGAAGGAACTTGGAATCTGGCTCAAGAGAACTAACCAGAATGCTCCTTATACTAGGCGTCTGAAGCTACTGTACCAGAAGTGCATTATTGAGGAGTTCAATGAGTTTGTCCAAGAGAACGCCGACACTCCTAACGACATGAAGGAGCTGTGTGACCTTATCTGGGTATGCGTTCAGTATGCCAATGTTTGTGGGTACGACCTTGAAAAGGGTATGCACGAACTGATGTCTGAATACTCCAGTAAGTTCTATGACAGTGAGGGCAACTACAACCCCCAATTCAGGGAAGACGGTAAACTCCTAAAGGGCACTGGGTTCAAGAAAGCTAACTTTGAGCAGTTCTTTGAGGAATGAGTACCCTTGATGAGGAGTCAGGTAACCTAGCAGAGAACATAGCACAGGTAGCTCCTTCATTGGCAGTATCCAGTGCTGTGATTCTCGGGTTACCTCTTAGTGATTGGGTGTACGTCATCACAATTATCTATACTTTTGTAGGCATCTGCACAATGATTAAAAAGCATTGGGTAGAACCTTGGTTAGAAAAGAAAAGAAAGGAAAAGAACAATGGACTATAAAGGACTTGAGAGCCTCCTAGGTAACATCCATGAGGAGATGCTTCAGAACATGCTTAATGACCTCAGGAACCCCGATAAGAGGTCTCCACAGCTCTATAATGCAATCATTAAGGAACTTGAACGTAATGGCATTGACTGTGTCCCTAAGGCTGGGGAGGGTGAAGAGAATGCACTTAGTAAGCTCTTGAAGGCTACTAAGGAGAACTTCGAGAATTCCTATAGGGGAGACATGAGTGTTAACTGAGAAAGAGGCTAAAGCCCTACTCCCCTACTATGAGAACTTCCCACTATTTACCTCTTTGGTTTGGAAATCTATCGGGTTGCCCTCTCCTACCACGTTGCAGGTAGACATTGCTAAGCTACTACAGAGCCCCCCTAGTGACCGAATGATCCTAATGGGTTTCCGTGGTGTAGCTAAATCCTTTATTACGTGTGCATACGTTGTCTGGAGTCTCTGGAGGGATCCACAGACTAAGATCATGGTAGTGTCTGCTAACAAAGAACGAGCAGACGCTAATGCTACGTTTATTAAGAAGATCATCAATGAATTGCCTTTTCTGAGCCACCTAAAGGCTAGAGAAGGTCAAAGAGATACTCAGAACCTTTTTGATGTGGGCCCTGCCCTGCCCGATCATTCACCTTCAGTCAAGTCTGTTGGTATTAAGGGCCAGCTAACGGGTTCCCGTGCAGACATCATTGTCGCAGACGACGTTGAGGTTCCAAGTAACTCCTTCACTCAGGTTCTTAGAGATCAGTTGTTTGAACTCGTCAAAGAGTTCGACGCTGTCCTAAAACCTGGTGAAGGTAAAAAGATCATCTATCTGGGCACTCCCCAGAATGAAATGAGCCTCTATAACGAGCTACAGGAGCGCGGATACACGGCTGTAATCTATCCCGCTAGGTACCCCTATGATGACTCTCATAGAGCCTCCTATGGCGATAGATTGGCCTCTATCATTGCTGACAAGTACGACAAGGATCCTAAACGTTGGGCAGGTAAGCCCACAGACCCCCTTAGATTCTCTGAAGAAGATCTTCAGAAGCGTGAACTATCTTATCGTAAGGCAGGCTTCGCTCTGCAGTTCATGCTTGATACGACCCTCTCAGACGCCGATAAATACCCTCTACGGCTTCGTGACCTCGTCGTAGGTATGTTCCCCTTAGACGAGGCCCCAATGAAGCTCACGTGGCTCCCTGAGCCTTCTAAGAGGGTTCCAGTTGATGAGTGCCCTCCGATGGGTCTTAAGGGGGATTCTTACTTCTACTATCATGCCTCATCCAATGAAGTAGTCCCGTATGCACATAAGATCCTATGCGTTGACCCCTCAGGTAGAGGTAAAGACGAAACAGGCTATGCCGTTCTCTACTACCTAAATGGGTATATCTACGTCATGGAAGTAGGGGGTCTATTGGGAGGCTACTCTGACGTAGTCCTCAATAAGCTAGCTAAGGTAGCTAAGAAGTACAAAGTCAATGAAGTGGTCATTGAAGGAAACTTCGGTGATGGCATGTACATCAAACTCTTTGAGCCTGTACTAAAGAAAACCTATAGTAACTGTGGGGTTACTGAAGTCAAATCCACAGGACAAAAAGAACTGCGTATCATTGATACTCTTGAACCTGTAATCTCAAACCATAAAATGTGTGTCACTCCTGAGTGTATCAGGAATGACTACTCTACTGTACCCGAATCTGACTACAAATATGCTTGTTTCTATCAGCTCACTCGTATCACTGTTGATAGGGGTGCCCTTATTCATGATGACCGTCTGGATGCTCTGGCAATCGGAGTTAAATACCTTGTGGACTTCATGGGCGTAGATGCTGATGAAGGTATTAACGAACTAACCGAAGAATGGCTAGAGGAGTCTATGGAGTCACTGTATGGATTCTATACGTCCAATATCGGAGGTGTAATGGTAACTGAAGATAGACACAGCCCTAAAGGTACCTCTAAGGGTGTAGACAGATATAAGGATAAAGGGTATACATTCAAGAGGTGATAACTGAAATATGCTTTATTAGTATTGAACACTTGTTCAGTAAATAATAAAGACAATGTAATAGAGAAAACAAGGTATTTCAGAATAAAATCCATACTCCTAGGGGGGGCTAGGAAAGACATATATAGATATACATATAGGTCTTTTCTAGCTCCCCCTTTTTGTTAGAAATGAAAGTATCAGAAGTAAAAGGTATCAGTGATGATGGAGTCTTAAGAAAATCCTTAGGGTACCTATAGACCCTTATGGGGATCTATAGACCCTTATGGTAGTCCATAGACCCTTATGGGAATCCTTAGGTGCCTATAGACCCTTATGGGAATGACCTTAATGAATAATACCAATAACACTAAAAATAAAGTATTCATCACCATCAAAATCATCATTATCATCATCCTCTTTATAATGTCTTTGATTAATGGGGATGCGTCTACTGTTGATGCTCTTCTACGTACTCTTGTGGCTAGTCTATAATTACTTCCAGTTCCCCTTGGGTTCCCTTACTGCTAGATGTGTCTAGCTACGGGCTCCTGAGGGGTTTTATTTAAAGTTATCCACAGGTTATCCACAGAGTTATCCACAGCTAGCTCTTGCTAGCACAGGTAACCAAGGGGATCATAAAAATTGATCAAATTTGTGAACCCACACTTAAGGAGTTCACGTGCGTGGGTGCCCCCGTGGGGGTGCCTGTTGGTGCCCTCAGGTGCCCGCTGTCTCCTTTGGGGTCTTTGATTATACCACAGATTCAAAAGGCTGTCAAGGGGCTTTCCACTATTGACATCCTTAGGGTGCTTGTGGTATACTGGATAGTTTATCAGTGTTTTTTCGAGTTATCCACAGGTTATCCACAGGGTTGTCCACAGGGTACCATAGGGTTGATTTGGGTCAATATGGGGTTTGATCTAGATCAATTGTTTGCCTTTGGGTGGCATTATCTGTGCTTTGGTACTCCTTTGGTACTCCACAGGGCTCCTTTGGGCCACCTTAAGGGCTCTCTATATAAAGAGCGGGCTAGGACACAGCTGGGGATACCATGTTTACGGTATTTTTCGCTTGAGGGCTTGACAGGTGGCTAGGGGTGCTTTATAGTTCAGGTCATGGATCGAACGAAACGATCCACTCAGTCTTAAGGAGATAAACCATGATCATCCGCTTCACCCGCACAATCACCCTTTCCTCTGGTAATGAGGCCCGTAACTTCCGCTTCCACAGCCTCGGCTACGGTCGAGTTCAGGCTACCTACGAGTACACGGACAGGAGGCGTGCTCATCAGGTCGCCCGCCGCTACACGGTTGAATTCCTGAACGGTCGCGTTGAATCCATCGTCGCCCGCAGTGCTAGGGGCGGCAGGGTCGAGTGCTTCTCCACCTCCACGATCCTCGCCGAGCTCCTCGAGATGCTCTCCGAATTCCTCGAGGCCTCGCAGGATGTCGCACAGCACCGCTATGCTCCTGCTAAGGTCGAGGCCCCCGCTGTTGATCCTGAAAAGGACGACACCGCTAGTAACACTAGCACCGATCTTCTGGACACCCTCAAGATGGTGGGGGGCATGGCTCTTGACATGGCCGTCGTCATCGCAACCAATCCGGGCTGTCTCAAGCTACTCGGGAGACTCCCCGAGATCAGGGACGATGCAGACAAGGGCTATGGCCTTGCTGTCCGCAACGGTCTTGACATTGATGAGTTATTCCTCAAGTTCTTTGATTTCGAAGAATACTGGAGGGAAAACGGCGGTGAGACAATCACCACGCTTTACGGGGTGTACATGATTGATGCTAAGGAGCTTTCCAAGAAATACAAGGAGCTTGCCTCCTGCTAAACCATAAGGGGCTAGGGGGTTGCTAACGGTAGCCCTCTAGCCGCCAACAAACGAGGCTAGTAACCTAGCGAGGAGTATTGAAGATGAATGCACAGATCAAAAAGGTACTGGACACCCTACCGTCGTACATGGTCGCCGAGTGGGCTTTGCCTGCTCTCATCAATGGCGACTACACGGGTATCATTCCCTTGGATGCCCCTGAGAGTTGCGGAGAGGCCGCCATGGTCGCCCAGTTTGATGAGGATGTAGTGCAAGGTCGATCCATCATCGTCGACGAAGAAGAAGACGGGACGATTAACCCTGTCTTCTGTAAAGACGAGATCACGGGCACCTATGCTGAGTGTGTCCGTATCTGGCTAGCCTAATAACCCCAATGAAAGGAATCCCCACCATGAAAATGATCTTTCTCAAATCCTCCGAAAACGCCAAGACAGGAGACATAATGCAGTCGTACTCCTCAAAGAGCTCATGCCCAAACAGGTGCCCCTTTAAGGGCTCTGGATGCTACGCAGAGGGCATCCGAACGGTCAAGACATGGGAGAGGGCAGACGATGAATCCGACAAGCGTTTCGTGTCTTCTCAAGATGACCTGACGCTCGTCCTGCTTGGAGGTGTCATTGAGCACATCAAGGAGCCCGAAAACGAATTGCTGTTTCGTCATAACATCGCGGGGGATCTTGCGGTAAGGAATACTAACAACTTCAATACCCGTGAATTCCTTGATATTGCTAATGCGATCATTCGTGTGAACGCTGTCTACTCAGGGAATTTCGGTAAGGTAGTCAAGGGGTTCACATATACTCATTGCGAGCTGACAGAAGGGGATAAGTACGTAATCAACAGTATGAAAGGTGTCATGACTGTCAATGTGTCCACGGACTCTGTCCTTGAAGCTCGCATTGCTAAAGCAAAGGGCTTTAACACTGTGTTGACCAGCGTCAACCCCAAGGATGACATTCGGCTACTCAGAGAAGTTCATGGTCTCACCGCTGTCCAGTGCCCCGCACAGACACGAGAAGGCATCACCTGCAAGGGCTGTAGGTTGTGTGCAAAGGATAGGGAGGCAATCGTTGTCTTTGGTATCCATGGTGCCCACAAGGGGAAAGCTCGAAAGGCTATCCAGATTCATAGGACTAAGCTCAAGTAACAGCTAGAGCTCTAGCAACCACGATAAACAACTAAAGGAATGCCCCTAGGAGCCAAATTAGGGCACCTAGGAGCGTCCAGAGGCTATCAAGCTAGCAAAGGAGACATCATGTATACTCGCACCACCACCGTCATCGAACGCTCTGACATATCCTCTATTCTCTTTTATCGTTGGAAGGAGGGTGCATACTTCGTCACCTTTACGGACTGCAAGTCTACCTACACTTTCACCGGTAAATATTCAGGTGGTGAAAATGTAGAAGGCAAGCTCTACAAGTTCAAGAAAGGGGCTATGGATCTCATCGGTGTGGCATCTATGAACGGCAGTGTTATGAATGCAATCCTGTCAATGTGGAATAACCATATTAAGGAGCTTGAAAAGAATGCTTAATCTTAAAGAATACCTGATTGTATTCATTGGAATTGCAATCATTCTTGGAATTTTCCCCTTGTTTGTCTTTATTTGCAAACTTATGGGAATCTATTACTAAAAGGGGACAAAATGGAAGAAATTAACAGTGGAAAGCCTGAAACCAGTACCCATTACATGGGAGCTGTCCAGCCTATTGAATTGATGCTCAATGTATTATCTCATGAGGAATTCATTGGATTCCTAAAGGGCAATATGATTAAATATGCGTTCCGAGCAGGACGCAAAGAGGGTGAATCTGCAGAGAAAGACAGAAACAAATACCTGACGTATTCTGACTGGCTGTTTACTTTCGAGGAATTCGGTACCATCGAGGTCAACGGTGAGTACATCGAAAAAGGTAAAATCAATGGTTAGAGTAGACACGAGGATTTAATAAAATCCATACTCCTAGGGAGAGGATGAAAAAAGGCTATAGACTCCTAAGGGAATCCAAAGGAAACCACAGGAGTCTATAGTTTAACTATGGGTAATATCCTACATCATCACCTATATAACCCTATATAAAAGAGTATAAAAGATCTATAGATATAACATAAAGGTAACCCCTATGTCTTATGATAAATTGAATAGTTTTAGAATTGATGGTGAAAATGAATATGATGATCTTTGTCTTAAATACGGCAAAGCCCGTGTAGACAGGGAAATCGAATTAGAACTTGAAAGCAAGGAAAATGCCTTCAATGCTTTCATGGCCAAGCGTAATAAGGCCATTGAAAGCGGTGCTCTTGGTAATATGGGTGCCTCTAGAGTCCTTATCAGTGAAGCCATCCCTGTCATGACTAAGGCCCTTGACAAGTGGTTTAAGGATGTTGATACTGGCAAGCCCGGTAAGCGTCATGTGATGGCATCCCTTATTCGGTCTTTGTCTTCCGAAGAAATCGCTTTCATTGCAATTAGAACCATCATTGAAAATTCCCTTGGAATCGTGTCTTTAACTAAATTGTCCTCTGCAATTGGTGAGGCTATTGAGGATGAACTTCGGTTCAAGATGGTAGTTGCAACCATGGATAAGAAAGAGCTCAGTCGCTTTAATGCAGGGCTTGATAAGCGTATTTCCATGCAGTTCAAAAAGCGCTATGTTGAAAACAAAGAAAAAATTCTTGCAGACGAAAAGAGACTCAAGAGATGGAACAAGTGGGGTAATGCTAATAGAGTTCAGGTAGGTCTTAAGTTGGTAGACATTTTCATCGTGTCTACCGGTCTAGGTGCCCTTGAGAAAACCATGAGTGACAACAAAAACGTACATTACATTTTCTGTCTTGACCCTGATGTGTTGACGTATTTGGAACACGAGGACACTGAGACTGCGAATCTCATGTTCCAAAATCGGCCCATGGTGATCCCGCCTAAGCCGTGGACTACTCCTTTTGATGGGGGCTATCTGATTAACCTCAAGAAGCCCATACAGCTTGTTAGAATGCCCTCTAAGGAGTGTGCACAGCTCTACGATGAGGTTGATATGCCTAACGTGTATAAGGCCGTCAATGCCATCCAGTCTACGGCTTGGAGGATCAACCGTAGAGTGCTCGACGTGGCCAATGAGGTCTGCTCTTGGGCCCACATCCCTGAGGGCCTTGAGATGCCCTCTGATACCCCTGCGGAGCCTCCTGTGAGGCCTGTAGAGGCAGATACTAACGAGGAGGTCCAGCGTGATTGGCGAAGTGCTATGGTGCACTACTATCAAGATGACAATAAGCGTAAGAGCAAGCGTTACCTTGTCAATGGTGTCCTCGCACTGGCAAACACCTACAAGGACGACATGGAAATCTATTTCCCCCACAACCTTGATTTCCGTGGCCGTGTCTACCCCTTGACCCAGTTGAGCCCTCAAGGCAATGACTTTACTAAGTCGCTCCTCGAGTTTGCCGAGGGGGTGCCTCTTGGTGAGAATGGGCATACTTGGCTGGCCTTTCAGGGTGCTAACTGCTACGGCCTTGACAAGAAACCCTTTGAAGAGCGTATTGCTTGGGTCTATGAGAACACCGACATGATTCTGTCTATTGCCAAGGATCCCTTGCAGGATCTCCGATGGACTGAGACGGATTCCCCTTGGGAATTCCTTGCGTTCTGCTTTGAGTGGGCGGACTATCTGGATAAGGGTGACTCTTACGTGTCTCACCTCCCGATTGCCTTTGATGGCTCCTGCTCTGGCTTACAGCATTTTTCTGCGATGCTAAGGGATGAAGTCGGTGGGGAAGCTGTCAACCTCATGCCTGACGATCATGTTCATGACATCTATGGCATCGTCGCTACCAAGGTCACCGAACTCCTTAAAAAGGACTATGACAATGGTGCCGATGACACCATGGCTAAAACTGAAGACGGTGATGATTATCTGAAGAAGGGCACCCGCAGTATGGCCACGGAATGGCTCAAGCACGGAGTTACCCGTAAGGTGACTAAGCGTAGCACCATGACGCTCTGCTACGGCTCTAGTAAATTTGGATTTGCCGAGCAGGTTTTGGAAGACACTATTTACCCCGCTCTTTCAAAGAATCCCACGGCCTTCAGTCGCCCTAGCCAGTCCGCTAGGTACATGGCTGGATTGATCTGGGAAGCCCTGCAAGGGGTCGTAGTGAAAGCTGTGGAGGCTATGGGTTGGCTTCAGGTTGCAAGTGGTCTCCTCGCTCAAGATAAGGACATTAACGGCCAGAGCCTGCCTACCTATTGGATTACCCCTGCGGGATTCCCTGTAAAACAGAAGTACAACAAAGTTGTGCTCAAGCAACTCAGGACGTTTACTACTGGAACCATTCGAGTCAAGGAGCCATTCAAGGAAGATAGCCAGATTGAGGAAGGTGCCTCTATCAACCCCGTTGTGTACGAGAGTACCCCCGAGATTGACACCCGAAAGCAGAAGCAGGGTATTGCACCCAACTACGTCCATAGCATGGATGCCTCCCACCTTATGCTTACGGTGTGCTCTTGTGTAGACAAGGGTGTTAAGTCCTTTGCGATGATTCATGACTCCTATGGGGCACCTGCAGGACATGGTGACATCATGTTTACGACCGTTAGGGAAGTGTTTGTAGATACCTACAGCAACAATGATGTACTGCAGGATCTTCATGACCACATTGAAAACCTTTTGTCTCCTAAGATGGTCGACAAGCTCCCCAAGATTCCAGCAAAGGGGAACCTTGATCTTGAGCGGGTCAAGGAGTCCATGTACGCCTTTAGCTAACCAAAGCTAATAAAATCCATACTCCTAGGGAGAGTAACCAAGCCTCCCTAGGTTAAACAAACCAAAACTAATAAAATCAATACTCCTAGGGAGAGTAACCAAGCCTCCTTAGGTTAAACAGCTAGCTCGCTAGCAACAAACAAGGAAGTAATTAAATGTCTAGCAACAACAACAATCGTTTCACTACCCCCAAGGGTCTCGCACAGTATCCCGCTCTCAAGACCCCGGATACTAAGTTCAATCCTGAGGGTGACTACAAAGTCAATCTTGTCATGGAAGATGATGAGAAGACTAACACCCTCGTGTCTAAGCTCGAAGCAATCCTTGAGGATTTCTATGAGAATGACGACAATGTCAAGCAGGCCATTTCTAAGGGCCGCAAGGTGGTGACTCAGGACATCTACGAAAAGGATGAAGAAGGCCACATTGTGATGAAGTTCAAGCAGAAGGCGGTCATCACGAAGAAGGACGGTTCCAAGATTACCGTCAAGATTCGTCAGTTTGACTCTAAGGGGAAGCCAATTGATGTCAACATCGGTCGCGACAGTGTCATCAAGGTGTCCTTTACTGCCAACCCGTACTACATGCCCTCTACGCGTACCTGCGGTCTTTCCCTGCGACTCCTTGCAGTTCAGGTTATCTCTCTGAATGAGTTCGGTGATTCCTCTGCGTCCTCTTATGGCTTTGAAGAAGAAGAAGGGTACAGCGGTGAGGATCCTGAGGATTCCTCTAAGAGCTTTGAAGATATTGACGAGGACGTTCCCGGAGATTTCTAAATGATTAAGTTTACTTTCGGGCATAAGATTCGTGAAGGACTCGGCCTCCTCCTTACTGAGGAAGGCCTTGAAAAGGCTCTTGAGTCCGCAATTGAGACTTACAACTGGCACATTGAAAAGTATGGTAAGGCACCAATTGACTTTTATTGCTCCTTTGCTGGGTGCGATAAGAAGGACTTCAAGAACACCACCGCTTTCTATGACGCTAAGTTCATCTACGGTGTGATGCCCTACTCGTTCACGTTCTATGTCAAGGATAAGGATCTTATCTTTGAAGACGAAGAAGGTGTCGAGTACGATAAGCCTTACAGCATTGATGAATTCCTTAGCAAGGATCTTAGTGGTGTTGAGGGTGCCTGTGTCCTTGTCATGTTTGATCCTGTTGATGAATCTGCAGAGTGCTTCTGCCGTCCCGACCTTATGATTGGACAAATCCTGCCCGATTGGAGCGATAGGGACAATAAATACTTCATTCGAGTTTTCGGCTCTTATGAGTATGACATTTATGAAGATGAGGTTCATGAAGGCTGTAGGATTATGCTTCCTTCTCGTAGCAACATGCTTAAGGAGCATAAAGAGGAATAAATGCGAAGCATTTAAAGGAATAAATGACTACCCGTAGTGCGGCCTATAGCAAAAAGAGGATGCACAACAGGGGAACTTACCGAAGCGGCCTTGAGGAGAAAGTCTCAGACTCCCTCAGGGCCTTCGGTATTGAGCCTCATTATGAGGAGAAGTATCTGGAGTATATTGTGCCCGAAAGTAAGCACAAATATACTCCTGACTTCGTTTTGCCTAATGGGATTCTCATAGAAACTAAAGGTGTATGGGATTCTGAAGATAGGAAGAAACATATTTTAATTAAGGCTCAACACCCCGAGTTGGACATTCGCTTTGTCTTTAGTAGATCCAAAACACCTATTTACAAAGGAAGCAAAACAACTTACGCTTCCTTTTGTGAAAAGAATGGGATCAAGTATTCAGACAAAACAATCCCCCTTGAATGGATTAAAGAGGATCCCAAGGTAATCCCTGAAGGTATTCTTCTTAATAAAGGTTAATTAAAATATGGTTTCTTTCAAGGCTCCAAAGATTGAGGAGCATAAATCTTTTGTCTCTTATAAGAATAGAGAGACTACTAAATATCTTGTCGTTCACTGCTCTGCCACTCAGAATGTGCCATCTTTTACGTGGAAAACCATTGACCAGATGCACAGACAGCAGGGGTGGTTGGGTATTGGTTACCACTTTGTAATTCTTACTGACGGTACCATCCAGAGAGGTAGGCCCCTAGAGGCCATTGGTTCCCATGTAAAGGGTTACAACAACTGCTCTGTTGGTATCTGCCTCATTGGTGGTGTGGATGCTAAGGGCAAGTCTGTAGACAACTTTACAGAGGAGCAGAAGGAGTCTCTTAAGTGTCTACTGGATTACCTCAGAGGGTACTATAAAGATGAGGTCGATGTACTTGGTCACAGAGATTTTGCAGGCGTCAACAAAGACTGTCCTTGTTTTGATGTTAAGGGATGGTATAAGGGCGCTAAGTTTGCTCGGTATGAAGATACTGAGGCGTTCTGGAGTAAGGTAGTCTTCTCCAAGGGTGTCTTTAAGGACTTTAATGGAGACCCTGAAGAAGGGGATGTTGTCCGCATTGAATAAAATCAATACTCCTAGGGAGAGAGTATGCAGTATGTGAAATCTCTTATGGTTATCCTTGCGTTCATTCTGGGACTGGCTCTAGGTGAATCTCTTGAGGAAAAAAGAAATCAAGAGATTCTCCTAGAGGAACAACGAACTCACTTAACGGAACTAAAGACTCTACAGGAAAGAAAGGATGCGACGATTAACTTACTTCTTAAAGACATGGCTACCGCTGATGTTGTGCAATCTGCTATTGATAAGCGGGTTAACCGCCTGCAGTACAACATCAATGCAGGAAACAAAGCCATCATGCAACATACCGATAGAGCTTATGCAGAGTCAATCATCCAGTGTAGAAACCTACTGTCAGAAGGTGCAGAACTACACGGGGAAGGTGTTAAGATACTCAGAGACACCAATAGACGACTTGAAGCAATAATCGACTTACACAAGTGAGGACATTATGGAAGAAAACTACATCGTACTTAATAAGTGGGATATTGAAGCTCTTATTGGTAATTCAGGATGTGCGGCGGTGGCTGACAAGCAATACTATAGGGATGAGATTAAAATTCTCAGTGCTTCTGGCTTTACCCGCGAATGCTCTTGTGTATTCTTTGATGCAACTGCAGATGAGCCCATCTACTACATCGTTTACTACACGTATGACGGGTACAATGATGATATTACCATCAGAGCGCCTGTGATGGATGCGAATCCTAAGAGTGGCTTTACTTACTACAAGATCCGTAAGGCTAACTCTCGTCATATTACGGAATACTATTAACTTACACGGCGTGCCCCCGAAATAGTCTTCTAAACTATCGGCATAAAACATCGGGAAGGAGCCAAGGGGTTCGATTCCTCCACGCCGTACCAAATACGCTGTTTGATTGTACTCCTCTCATCATAGGAGAAGTGATGAAGTCTTACGGCTCTTGGTAGGTCGGGTAGCTCCCGACTAGGATGTCTACCTAAATAGATCCGATGGGGCAACGGTTACCCCACAGAAAAATACCCTAGTGGCGAAATGGTATACGCAACTGAATTAGAATCAGTGGAGAAGCAAGGCTCGTGAGGGTTCGATTCCCTCCTAGGGTACCATTTATTTTCTTTAAAAAAGAGAGGCAATTATGCAGACTCAGAAGGAACTTGATCGAATGGAATCTGATTGGGAAGCTCGTTGGGAAGACGAGTATCAGGAATATCTTGAGTCCCTTGATGAAGAAGACGACGAGGATGAAGACGACGACTATGATGAGGAAGATAATGACTACTAAAGTTGGATCTAGTGAAGCCCTTTGCATTTGCCATCAGGATAATCTCTATACGTTCGTCCTTAGGTATCCTAGGATGATCCATAGTGAATTCATGACTCACAGGGTCTTTAGTCGCAATGCTAGTAGCTCCCGTGCAATCCCTGTAGCTAAGGTTATTGAACAGGTTCGCAATGACCCCTTTATCCCTTCTCACGTCTATATGAATCAATCTGGCATGGTTGGTACTGTTGAGGCTTCTGAGGATACCTATGAGTCTTTTAAGGATCTCTGGCTTAAAGCTGTAGACAATGCAGTAGCTGTTGCGGAATCCATGGTTGCTCTTGGTGTCCATAAGCAACACGTCAACCGAATCCTTGAACCATTCCAGTACATTAACGTGATTGTTACTGCTACTGAATGGGAGAACTTCCTGCATCTTAGGCTTGCCAGTGATGCACAGCCTGAGATGCAGGATCTTGCAAGGGCCATTAAGGGTGAGATGGACAAGGTAGGCAATAATATCATTAGTGTCTACCATATTTGTGGGAAGTATGTTAGTCTTCCCTTTATCACTCAAGAGGAAGTTGATGAGCACTGCATGAACTCGTTTAGTTCTTCTGAAGTCCTCATTAATGATCTCATGCTTATTTCCTCTGCACGTTGTGCGAGAGTGTCTTACAACAACCATGACGGCTCTTGTCCTGACGAACGCAAGGACAAGAAGCTGGCACGAAGGCTCCTTGACGCAGGTCATATGTCACCCATGGAGCACCCCTGTATTTGGGCAGGAGACATGCGGTACCATAGAAACCTGTACGGCTGGGAGAGCCTTCGTTGTAAATTTGGTTATTAAAAGATGAATCAAGAGGGTACGTTTCTTTATCATGAACCTTGTCCTAAGTGTGGCTCCTCTGACGCCTGTGGAGTCTTTAGCGATGGCCATCGTTATTGTTTTTCTTGTAATTCGTATTTTAGAGCTGATGGGGAAGTAATCCAGAAGAAAAAGGAGAATGCTGTGTGTAAGGAATGTATTCCTCTTGATGATCTTGATGTGTCTTATCTTTCTGCAAGGAAGATCAGTCAGGACACCTGTTCTAAGTTCAAGTATATGGTTGGTTCCTACAAGGGAACTCCCTGTCAAGTAGCCAACTACTATGATGACAACGGTAACATCGTAGGTCAGAAACTTAGGTTTCCTGATAAGACTTTTGCAGTCCTTGGTAAGATCTCTAATCGACTCTTTGGTTCTCAGTTGTGGTCTTCTGGTAAGAAGATTGTGATCACCGAGGGCGAGATTGACTGTCTTACTGTGAGTCAGCTTCAGTCTAACAAGTGGCCTGTTGTGAGCATCCCTAATGGTGCTCAAGCGGCTAAGAAGGCTATTGAAGATAACCTTGAGTACCTTGACAAGTTTGAAGAAGTGGTTCTCATGTTTGACATGGATGAACCTGGTCGTAAGGCTTGTGAAGAGTGTGCCAAGGTGTTGCCTGCAGGTAAGGCGTTCATTGCTAACCTTCCTTTGAAGGATCCCAATGAGTGCCTACTTGAGGGCAAAGGCAGTGATGTTATTCAGGCTGTTTGGAATGCCAAGCCTTACAGGCCTGATGGGATTGTTGCGGGTACGGACTTGTATGAGAAGTGCGTAACCAACATTGATGATCTTAAGGATTCTGTGGAGTATCCTTGGGTTGCACTTCAGAATAAAACTAAAGGAGCTAGACATGGCGAATTGTATGTCTTCACAAGTGGAAGTGGTATGGGAAAGTCAACAATACTCAGAGAACTCGAATACTACTTTGGTGTTCAAAGGGGAGAACTTTGCGGAATTGTTGCTCTTGAAGAATCTACTCGAAAAACTGGGCTGGAACTCATGTCTATCCATCTCAATAGCCGGCTTATACTCGACCCTGAGTGTGCAGATGAAGGTGAGCGAAGCAGAGCTTTTAGCGAGACAATTGGTAACGGCAGGTTCTTCCTCTATGACCACTTTGGGTCTCTTGATTCAGGCAATCTGCTTAGTAAACTTAGGTACATGATTGTGTCACTCGGCTGTAAGCGTATCTTCCTTGACCATATCTCCATTGTGGTCTCTGGTATGGACACTGATGAGGATGGTGGTGAACGTAAGGCTATTGACAAGCTAATGACTAACCTTCGTTCACTCGTTGAAGAGACGGGTGCTACAATGTTCGTAGTGTCTCACCTTAAGCGTCCTGAGAAGAAGGGACATGAAGAGGGTGCACAGGTGTCTCTTAGTCAACTTAGAGGGTCTGGAGCTATTGCACAGCTCTCTGACATGGTGATCGGCCTTGAGAGAAACCAACAGGGTGACAATCCTAATGTGTTGACTCTCAGAGTCCTTAAGAATCGCTTTAGTGGTGACACTGGTATTAGTGGATACCTTTACTACGATCAGGGCACTGGCAGGCTATCTGACTATGAGGCTGATCCTGAATGTACTTTTGAGGATGAAGAAAATGAGTTTTAAAGAGTTTATTTACCCACTTACTTTCTGGTATTATGACAAGGACATGCCTCTTACGGATCGTGTCCTTTCATGCTTTTGGATTATCCTGTTGCTTCCTATAGCTCCTGTGCTTCTAGCCTCTGAGCATGAGTATTCTGCTGAGTACAGAGACCTCAGCTTTCTGGTATTCAAGATCTACGTGATTGCAATGTGGGTGATCTCTACTACAGTAGCTTTCCTTTTGGTGTTCCTGTAGGATCTTTTTAGCACAGCTATTTAAGAAATAAGCAAGGCTATTTAAGGAATAGAAAATGCTGACAATTAAAGACAAATATATTGTATTCGATATTGAAACTGATGGGTTGCTTGATACGACCAAGAGGTTTTGGTGTGGTTGGTTGTATGACTCCTACACTGATTTGTACACTGGCTACACTGATCTTGATGAGTTCTTCGATGCCCTGAATAAGTATGGTACTAGTGGGTACAGCATCGTTGGTCACAATATCTGCAAATTCGACATCCCTGCTCTTAAGAAGCTCAAGGGGGAGAGGTTTGCATTTGATGTTCGAGATGTCTGTATCGACACTCTTGTACTTGCTCGTTTGATCTATGCGAACATTAAGGACACTGACGTTGGCCTCATTCGTTCTGGTAGGCTCCCTAAGGCCCTCTATGGTTCCCACAGCTTGAAGGCTTATGGTTACCGTATGGGTGAATTGAAGGGCACCTATGGTGAACAAGAGGACGCATGGGATAAGTTCACTCCTGAAATGTATGAGTACAACAAACAGGACGTTGTGGTTACCCTTAAGTTGTTCCATAAGCTGATGGTTAAGGGTTACCCTTTGAAGGCCATTCAGCTTGAGCATGACATTGCTTGGGTCATGGCTAAGCAGGAACGTAATGGGTTTGTCTTTGATAAAGATGCGGCAGTAAAGCTCTATGCTGAACTCTCTGCAAAGAGACAGGAGATCTATGAAAGCCTTGTCTCTGAGGTAGGCTCTTGGACTGTCTACAAGGGAGACAAGATCTACAAGCGAGATAACGCTAAGAAAGGAATTAAAGCAGGCGTTCCTTATCCTCAGTATGAGGAGGTTACCTTCAATCCTAATTCCCGTAGTCACATTGCTAAGGTGCTTATGGAAAGAGGTTGGGAGCCTACTGAGGTTACACCTACTGGTGCCCCTAAGGTTGATGAAGACACCCTGCAGTCTGCTATGGGTATCCCTCTGACACCTAAGATCCTTGAGTACCTGTTGATTAACAAGCGTATCGCACAGCTTGCTGATGGTGACAACGCTTGGCTTAAACTTATGAAGGAAGATGAAGATGGGTACTACCGTATTCACGGTTCTGTTAATCCTAATGGTGCTGTTACTGGTCGTGCAACACATTCATATCCTAATGTTGCACAAGTTCCTGCAGGAAGGTCTCCATACGGTAAAGAGTGTAGGTCTCTGTTCACAGTTCCTAAAGGCTGGTTTGAGGCAGGCATCGACGCTTCTGGTTTGGAACTTCGGTGCTTTGGGTCTTTCCTGTTTCCTTTTGACAACGGTGCTTATATAAAGGAAATCCTTGAGGGCGACATTCACACCCATAATCAGAAGATGGCAGGACTTCCTACGAGAGACCAAGCGAAGACCATGATCTACTGCATGCTCTATGGTGGTGGTGACGGTAAACTTGGGGCTGTCATCAATGGAACTGCTAAGGATGGCAAAGCCCTTAAGGAAAGATTCTTTAAGGCTGTCCCTGCATACAAGAAGCTCTGTAGTTCCATTGATAAGGCTCTTGTGGAGTCTTCCGAATGGATTGGTAACACTCAAAAAGTAAAATGGAAGAAACGTGTCCACCCTGATTGCCCTACTCTTAATATTTCTCACCATATTCTTGGGCTTGATCGCCGCCTTGTTTATGTGCGAAGCCCTCACTCGGCTCTGAACACTATCCTGCAGTCTGCAGGGGCACTTATCTGCAAGAAGTGGGTGTGTCTTGTTGAGGAGAATATGCGTAAAGCAGGTTATAAGCATGGTTGGGATGGAGACTTTGCCATGATGGCGTGGGTGCATGATGAGACACAAATTGCCTGTCGCACAAGGGAAATCGCAGAGGACTGTGTAAGGATTGCACAGGAATCCATGAGACAGACTCAGGAGTTTTTTAAGTTTAACTGTCAGTTGGACACTGAGGGTAAAATTGGTGCTAACTGGTTCGATTGTCATTAAGGAGTGGTTATGATTCGTAGACCTATGACTGTTGAAGAGATTGAAAGGGTTCTTAAGAAGAACGAACCTAAGGAGGTAATGGCCTTGTGTAAGACCAACAAAAAGAGTATTGTTGACATTAAGTGGCTCTATAAGACGGATCCTGTTTATGGGACTGCAGGTGGTGCTGAAGTTCGATTGAATGGTAAACTGCTTTTTATGCACATTCCAAATCCTTGTAAACTCTATGAAGACTGGACTGACAAAGAAATCTTTTATGAGATTCTTGAACGTCTTGGCTATGAAGTTGATTGGGAAGAAGAGAGTGTTTACTATGAGGGACCCCAGAAAGAAAATGAATAAGTACCTTAGTTTTCTTAAGTATATTGATCAGAACAATCCGAAACTTCAGGCGGACTTCTGCCGAGAGAATGCCAAGCTGATTGCTGAGGCGGCATCTAGGGGTCATATTACGGCCATTAATTACTATAATGAAGCCACTAATTATTGGAGGCTCACTTGTAAGGCATATGCTATCCTTAAGGCTTGTGAATAATGAGATATGCTTTTGTAGATGGTGATATTCTAGCCTTTAAGGCGTCCTCTGCTGTCCAGAAGGATATCGACTGGGGGGATGGTCTTTGGACTTGTCATGCTGAAGTAGATGACGCATGGGATTACTTTACCGACATGCTTATTGCTATTGATGAGAAGCTAAATAAGCATTTTGTTGGTGAAGAGATTACCTATGTATTCTGTTTCTCCGATGAGGATAACTTTAGGAAAGTCTACAATCCTGACTATAAGTCCAATAGGCGATCTAGTCGTAAACCCTGTTGTTACAAAGGTCTTGTAGACAAGATTAAAGAAACCTACATTTCTCATACAGTCAAGTATCTTGAAGCTGATGATGTTGTGGGTATCTACTGCACTAGCCCTGTATATAAAGATATTTGTGTCGCAGTGTCTATGGACAAGGATTTCAAGACAATCCCCGGTTACTTCTATGATTTCGGTAATGATGTCTTGCATAACATCACTGAGAAGGACTCCAAGAAATGGCTGTGCTATCAGACCCTAGTAGGGGACGTTACAGACGGCTATAAGGGGTGTCCCACTTATGGGCCTGTGAAAGCCAATAAGCTCCTTAATGGGCATCCTGATTCTGAATGGTGGCCTGAGGTCTTGAAAGCCTTCAAGTCTCAGGGTCTTACTGAAGAGGATGCCATTAGAGAGGCAACTATGGCTAGAATCTTGCATTATGAAGATTACCCTTTAGGTAAATCTGAGGGTCTACCTAAGGAGTACAATCCTTTTTAATCAATACTAATACCCCTATGGCTATTTTTAATTAAATCAATAGTCCTAGGTAGGAGGAAGACATGAACAAAGAAGAAAACAATGTTGTTGAAGAAGAAGAGTTCCCTTATGTTCCTAAGGATCTCATTGAGAGACTTGAGGATGTCTTTGACATTCGAAAGATGATTTGGTATGAAAAGAGTAATGAGACTCTTCTAGGTATTCAACAGGTTGTTACCTACCTTAGAAATAAACACGACAAACAGAATGGAGATAACTGATGGGTGGACTCTTTAGTAAACCTAAGGCTCCTGAGGTTAAGGTTCAGGCTCCTGCCATTGAGCAACCTGTACTCGAACCTGAGGCTCCTGAAATGGGTGCTGAAGAAACTGCGGAACACAAGAAGAACAAGGGCAAGAAGGCCCTGAGGATTGATTATGCGGGTTCTGGCAGAGGGACTAACATCCCTAAGTAACGTGTCTAGGATCGGTGTCTTGCAACCTAATGATGGAGACATCCTAGAACAGATCATCGACAAGGGTGCGAAGATCATCAAAGATGACCCTGACTCCCTCCCTTTCATTAAGAAATATGCTGACGTAAAGGTAGTGCGTAAGTTTCTTAAGGGTGTCATTAGTGGTGAATTTGAAGACTTCATCGTCCTTGTTTTCTATAACAAAGAAAATGCTCTCTCGGGTGCATCCCTAGTGTCTAGGGGGAGACCTTGGTATGCACCTGAGGGAGTAACATTTTTAAATGAAGAGTGCACTGTAGCTTTCCAAAAGGGTCTTGGTTTGTCCAGAGCAATGGCTTATGCTCTAGAAAATAGGGCATGTACTAACGTAAGACTACTGGCCTTCTCTAACGCCAACACGCTCAACAACAAGATGTTGGAGAACACCTATGAGAAACACTTGGGTTACTCTTCATACAAAACTTTTTACAAGGAAATTTAATGGGACTTTTTAGTGGTGTTAAGAAGGCCTTTAAGAAGGTTGTCTATAAGGTGACTGGTATAGGCAACGGTGGTCAGAGTGCCCCTGAGGCTCCTACGCCTGCTCCTGAGCTTGATCTTACGAACCCTGAGGGTGAAGCTGAGAAGAAGGAAGAAACCGAAAAGGTTCAGCTTCGTAAGGGTAAGAAGGGTCTTAGAATTAAGAAGGCAGGGAATGCTGATGTGTCTGCAGGTGCGGGCCGTAACCTTGTCTAACATGGAGGGTTATGATGGTTGGTAATCAATCATTGAATGATGGATGGGACGGTTGGAATGGCAACTAGTGAACATACCGCAGGAAATATCCCTCTTGAAGGAGCTAAGACGACCTATGACAAACTCACGACAGACAGAGACCCGTACACACAGAGAGCAGAGAAGTGCGCAACCTACACGATCCCTATGCTCTTTCCTAAGGAGTCTGATGATGGTGGTACTAACTATTCCACTCCTTATAATTCTGTGGGTGCTAGGGGTCTTAATAATCTTGCCTCTAAGCTCCTTCTTTCTCTGTTGCCTCCTAATCAACCTTTCTTTAGACTGGGGTTGGACGCGGAGTCGACTGTAGCTCTTAATGAGTCTGCTGACGACCAGCTGAAGGACAATATCGAATACGGTTTGTCCATGATGGAACAACAGATGATTAAGTACATGGAGTCTCAGTCTCTTAGACCGACTCTGTTTGAAGCTATTAAGCAACTTATCATTGCAGGCAATGCACTTCTGTTCCTGCCTCCTGCTGAAGGTGGTATGAGGTGCTATACTCTTCGTGAGTACGCTGTTCAGAGAGACACAATTGGCAATGTCCTTCAGATTGTTGCTAAGGATACTGTTTCCCGTGGGAGTCTCCCTGATTCCATGCAGTCTGTTCTCCCTGATTCTGGTGAACCGACTATCAACGAAAAGGTAGACATCTATACTCACATTTACCGTGTGGCTAGCGGAGACACCTATCAGTGGGAATCCTATCAGGAGATTGAAGGTGAACCTGTTGCAGGTAGTGAACAGACTTATCCTGCAAACAAGAGCCCTTGGATTCCCCTTAGATTCAATAAGAAGGACGGCGAACACTACGGTAGATCCTTTGTTGAGGATTACCTTGGAGACCTTATCTCCCTTGAGAATCTCTCTAAGAGCATTGTGGATATCTCCATGATTGCCTCTAAGGTTCTCTATCTCGTGTCTCCTGCTTGTCAGACTAACATCAGGGCTTTGTCTAAGGCAGAGAACGGTGCCTTTGTTAGGGGTCGTATGGAGGATGTTGTTCCCATGCAACTCAATAAGAGCATGGACATGCAGACGGTACTCACTACTGCTCAACAGATTGAGTCTCGTTTGTCTTATGCGTTCCTTCTTAACTCTGCAGTACAGAGTGGCGCTGTAGGTAGAGACAGAGTTACCGCAGAAGAGATCAGGTACGTTGCAGGTGAACTTGAGGATACCCTAGGTGGTGTCTATTCTCTCCTGTCTCAGGAGCTACAGCTTCCTCTTGTTGCCTGTGTCTACAACCAGATGCAATCTCAGGGTTTGCTCCCTGTGGTTGACGAGAGTATTGCAGAGATTGAGCCCTCCATCATCACGGGTATTGATGCCCTTGGTAGAGGACAGGATCTTAACAATCTAGCTCAGGCTTTGCAGTTGATGCAACAGTTCCCTGAGTTTCTACAGGCTCTCAACGTTGGTAATCTTGCTACTAGGATTTTTGCGGCGGCTCATATTGATGCTACGGGTCTAGTGAAGACTCCTGAGGAACTTCAGACAGAACAACAGGCCGCTATGGAACAGTATGCCCAGCAACAGGGTATTGACGCAGGTGCACAGATGGCTGTCAATGAAGCACAGCTAGAACACTAGCACAGCTAGAACACTAGCACAGCTAGAACACTAGCA
>OBLF01000459.1_pt1 | contig 44502 bp, 57 predicted proteins | sample 1519231 | NCBI WGS metagenome assembly OBLF01 (sample SAMEA2602895, study PRJEB22501) | metagenome | reverse complement strand
CGCCCAAGAGAAGATAAACCACATCATGATTTTTCAGGTCAAAGTAGTCATCGTCGGACGCCTGCGCCTCCAACTCGATCAGGAAACGGAATTCACCACTCGCGCCGATATTCGCGTCTAGAGCGTCCACCATGGGCGCGGGCTGGAAGGTTTCGGCGGGCAGTGCGTAGCCGTTCCCCATGTATTCGTAGGAGTAATCCTCCTCGTCGCCCGAATCGATCACGCCCATGCCGCCGAAGGTCGGCTTCCCTGCCGCCTCATCGTCTGCCTCGCGGAGCGTGTGTTTGCGGAAGATTTCACAGTTGAACGTGTTCGGATGGTTGCGCACGACATTGCGCGCCAGGCGGTTGAGTTGGTTCGGTACATTCCACAGCATGATGTTTAATCCTCATTCTTCGGCGGCGTCGCGGGCGGAAAATAGAGCGGCGGCCTGATCGGGGCTCAAGTTGAATTGCTTCATGAGCTTCTGGACGGCAGGATTCTTGAGCGGGTCCTTTGCTTTTACGACCGCCATCTTGGACGCGCCTGCGGTCTTTGTCGGCTTTTTCGTGGGCTGCTGAGCAATGTGCTCCCTCGTCGCCCTGCCTCTGTCCTTAAGCGAGATGCCCTGATGCGCCTCTGACCACCTGCGACGCTCCTCACGTTCGTTTTGTCGCTTCTCAGTCTTTCGTTGATTGCGTGCGTCTGCACGTGCCTGCTCTTCGGAATTGCGAATCGCGCGCGGATTCTTGACTTCACGCACCTTGTCCGCATCCTTCTGCGACATCTGAGTTCGCGTATCTTCGCGCATATTCTCACCGTCATAGGCTTTCAGGTGCTTGATGAGAAATCGAAGGACCGCAGGCGAATGCAGGAGTTCCGTCATCACACGGATAACGTGCTTGCAAGCAACGCCCTTCAAGCCCGGATTTCGGATTTTCGGATAGCCCGTTTCGGGGCGTCCTGCATAGAAGCCGCCAATCGTAGCGAGATAACGGAAGTAGTAGCGGTGGCGTTCGCAGTCGCACTCAAAGGCGACCTTCCCCTTTCGGAGATTGTCCGCCACTCGACGGTAAGCACCTTCATCCTTTGACGAAATGCCTGCTAATGCACCCAATGCGTTCTCCCACTCTTTGAGACGCACCAGTACCACGTGGCGACTTGCGCGGGATTCACCTCCACTGGGCGTAATGAATCGCAGATCACCGCCCACGGCGGACACCAAGATGGCGGATGTGATTTGCCGTCGTGCCTTGTCAACGTCCGACCTAACGCCGCTTCTCAGAGCATCGGCGGCGGCGTAATTGAGCGGCCTGCCCTTCGCAAGATTCAACACCTGCTGCGGAGTAATGCCGCCCTGCGATTGCGTCGCGGCAATGGCGTTGCCCACGTTGGCGCGGAATGTCGCCAAATCTTCGGGCTTGAGTGCGCGGAGCTTGCCGCCCAAAGTGGTAAGCAGGTTGCGATTCAGCTTATCACCCAGCACCTCATTTCGAGAAAGAATCGTAGAGTTGACAGTTTTCGCGGCGCGTTCGCGGGCTTCAAGGTCCGCTTTCATCTTTGCCGCAAATTCGGTGTCATGCCCCCTGATCTTGCCTAACCAAGCGGCCTTCGGCATTTTCGGTGCTTTTGGTGCCTTCGGTGCTTTAGGCGCACGCGGGACCGTTACTTTGATTGCCATTTACACCCCCAACCAGAGAGGCGTGTAGTTGTCACGCAATTCCGCCTGCGATTCAAAGCCCGTCTTGCGCTTGATGCGGATGAGTTCGCGCTCCGTTGGCAGAACGATTGTCTTTTGCGGCAACGGCTGATCAAAAGTATCGATGCCTGCGGCGGCCATGACGCAAAGAAACTCATCGCGGCGGCCGTACACGCGGCGAGAGACTAGCGACAGATCGTATGCCTCATCGGGCTTCGTCTCATAGAAAATCGCATTGCCGTTCCAGCGTTTCGCCGAAATCGCAAATTTGCGGATTTCACGGAAGAACGCGGCGGCGGCGCGGGTGTCTGTGTCAATCATTGCCCTTCCCTCATCAAATCGTCATGAGTACCGAATTTCCGCGCAGGATTTCGAGCATGGTTTCCGTCATCTGCACCATATCCTCGATCTCACCCGCGCGCATTGCGTAAAAGCACGACGCAAGCACGGCCATCTGGGCGTTCGTAATGCTTGCATTCACGCGGAATTTCTTGCCGGACTCGTTCATCGCGTCAAACTCAATCGCGCTATCGGGATTCGTTCGCACGGCGCGTTCACCGAAAGAGAGGCGAGTACTCTGCCCGTCGGTCGAAATGCCGTTGCGCATAGCAAAGTACGCGTCAATTGCGGCAGGCAATTCCTTTTCCGTAAAAAGCTTGTCGCACGACACGGCGGAAGAATTGGCAATCACCATGCAGTCCGATACGCGGTCTTGTCGGTAGGCGGACTCCACGGAAACGGCGAGAATGCCCGCCGTCTCATCGTATGCGCTGAAAACCGTAGCGGCCGAACCGCCATAGCCTGAGATCGAGGCCTGAATCTTGATCATTCGCCGTCCGCCTCATTCGTACCGGGGATTTCCTGATGCCCGTGGTAATGCGTGACCCTGTCGCGAATGTCGACGGCCTCCACGACGCGATAGCCCGCAGGATCGAACTCATCGCCCACGATGCCCTTATCGTCCGCCTCATCTTCGGTTTTCGCACCGTTGATGAGCGGGATCGTGCATTTCAGTGTGAGATCGACAGCCAGCACCGTCAGGTTGTTCGCTTCGGTCGGTGTCAGAGGCGCAATTGCCTCAGTCGTTTCGAGCTGTGCGGGGTACTTGAGCGGCATTCCTGCAAACTCATAGTCAACCCAGAAGCGGCGATTCTGCACGGCGTCCACGAAAAGCAAAAACTGCGCGGCAATGCTGCGGGCGGTAGGCTCATCAGACGCGAACACAGCGCACTGGACACGCACGTCGGAGGCGACGGTGCGAATCTTGAACACGCGCCCCTTCTCGTCATCAGGGAGCTTGATGAAATCCGCGTTCGCAATCTGCCGCCCATAGTCGCGCCCCGTAGGCGTCACATCACGCGCAAAGGCCACAAGAATGACGGGCAGATTATGCGGGCGCGTAGCACCGCCGATACCCTTCTGCATATCGGCGCGAAGGTACTTGTTCAGCAGGTCTTCCGCCTGATCGATCATGCGGGCGGGTGCAAGCATTACCGCGTACTTGAACGGACGGCGGCAATACTCGTGCATCGGCTTCGTTGTCGGTACGAGTTGATCAAAGAATCGATTCATGTAGCGGCCAAAGCCGTCTTTCAGCTCTTGAAACATCGTGCGCCTCTATTCCTGGGGGACTTTATCGCCCGAGAAGGCGGCCGTAAGCCGGGTGCGCCATTGCCAAATCGGGCTCCTTGCGCGTCTCCGTATCTTCTTCGGCAAACTTCGGCAAGTCGGACGCACGGAAACCACGGAAATAAGCCGCATCGGAGCGCATTCGATCTGCGGCGGTGCGGCCTGCACTCACGGTGCCGAAACTCACGGAATCAAGGGCCTCCGCAACGTCGCGCCCGGTAGCGGCAGCAGAAAGGAGCTGTTCATTTTCCGCCGTGAGTTTTTCGATGCTTTCATTAGCAACGTCGAGGGCAATCTCGTAACGCTTGACAAGCTCCATAACGCCACGCAACTGTTCGCCTTTAATGGCGGCTTCAACATCGTCAAGCGTCATGCCGTCGCAGTTCACGCCGTCGAGAGTCCAACCGCGATTAGTGGAGTAGTTCGGCTCCAAAACATAGTCGAAGCCGTAGAAGGCGGGCGCGGCCGCGTCAATGGCGGACGAAAAGCCGCCCACGCGGTTCATAAAGAGACGGGAGGCAATCTTGCCCGAGTCGGTGTCAAGGAATTCCGCCTTATGTTCAATCGTGCCGTCAGGATAGGCGCGAAGGAGCGTCGTAACGAGTGCAGGCTCCACAACAGCGGGCTTGCCGCCCTCGATGCCGCCTTCTGCCGGGTAAATGCCGAACTTCTGCCGCGGCCAATGGCCGTAGTACCCCAACATATCGCGCTTGCGAACACGCTCCTGACAGGCAGGGGAATTGATTGCCTTGACGATGGCGGCAATGTCGAAATTTCGGTCCTTGCCACGATAGCGGCGGCCGCGATCCTTGAGGTTGTAACTGATGATTTTCGTTTCCATGATTAGCCTGGGCGTCTATGGTGAATGTCCACTGATTATCAAGCCGCGAAAGGCAGCGGCTCCCGCCGTTTTTCCGCCGCGAACAGACAAAAAAAGGGAGAAGCCCAAAGGCCTCTCCCTTCCCAATCGCACTCTATACCACCCGTATGGATTAGTCATAGAAATTCGGCGCGGAAACCTCTGTCTTCAGACAGGGGAGGAAGCGCCGTCCTGCTTTCTCAGTTCGGTTAAATCTTTGCGGATACCCGCAGGTTCCGCTTACACGGCCCGAAGGCCTGTTGACATCCTTCGCCAATGTTGGAAGGGGTTTGGTGCCTGCAACACCGCTCCTACCTCTCAGAGCTTTTAATCACAGGCCGCAGAGCGTGGAACTAGGATGTACATCCCACGGTGCCTATACATTCCCAACCAACGTAGCGCCTCTCGAAAGAGGGGCGCTGAGGCTAGTCAATAAAGGCTCTTTCAAGCCTCTGCCTTTAGGCAGGGGTTATTGACGGCGCACAGGAAACAACACTTTTCGAGCGATCACGCGCCCCCACGCGTTGAAACTACTGGAGAGGCGTTGCCGCCCCTCCGTAGCTCGTCGATCACTGCCTAGCGGATAACCCTATGACAAGGAAGATCTTACCTCAAAGAAAAAATCCCGCAGGGCTTTTGCGGTATCTGCGGGCAAAAAAAATGAGGCCGTGATGTGAGGCGGCCTCAAAAGGGACAGAGCTGTGTTTGCACAGGGTTATGAGCAAGCGTGGAAAGGCTCATACACAACTAGGGTAGCACCTTTCCGAAAACCCGCAGGACTTTTGCGGTATCGGGCAGACGCGTTAACGTCCGCCCGCTAGATTAATTAGCAAGGAGCTAAGAACAAGTCCTGGCTCGACGACAACGTTAGCACACCTAAAGCCCCTCGATGTCCGAGAAAAGGCTGTCGGCCACGTGCATTAGCTTAGACGCCTGAGTGTCGCCCGTCTTTGCCGCCGTGTCTGAGGCCATGTACGAACAGTTCTCAAGAAAGGCGAAGCTCATGCAGTCAATCATGTCAGGGGATTTAATCCCCTCCTTACGCATATTCTCTTTCGTCTCGATGACGTATCGCAGTGCGCCCGTGTCGGAGAAGTGGTACGGCAGGCGGGTAGCTTGGTCGATGATCTTTTCTTTGGTCCGCTTGTCAAGTTTCATGCGGATCACTACGCGCCCTTGTCGAACGGCGTCACGGAAGCGCACCATAGCGCACGCGCGGAGATTGTAGTAGCGGTTTCGGTACTCGTTTTTGAAGCACGGTTTGCCCCAGTTGATCTTGTTCACCTGCCCGCCGTCGCGTTCGATCATTTGGTTCACCATTGCGCCGATGCCGCCGTTGTCCACGTAGAGCGAGGAGTTGGAGTAACGCCCTGTCTGCTCTTTGAGTTCGCCCGCGAGGTCGATTGCTTCTTTGTCCGACGCATTGAGCGGCAATGCAATGAATTCGACGCGCCGCGCGTAGGGGCCTTGATCCTCAGAGCCGATAACCTTCGCAATCCAAATCACCGATTCGTCGCGGTATTCACCCAGTGCCACGTCGCACAGCACGACATAACCGAACGGCTCATCATCACCGATAATCTGACGATCTTCAAACACCCGCTCAATGTCCACGCGCGTCATCAGCACGTTCGATGTTGACTGCGCGAACAAGCCCAGTACGCGGATTTGGTATTCAACCGTATTGCGCCCGCCCGCCTCGAGTTCGCGTGAGCGCAGCCAGTCGGCCGTGACGAAAGGCGAACGCTCCGACGAAAAGCGCAGAGCCTCCCATATGCCGCCGTTCTTTTTCGCAAGCGTGTGATGAGTGTCGTAGAAAAAGCCCGCGCAGCGTGTGCCCTGAGACGCGAGAAGCGTTCTGTTCGCCCCCTGTGTCTGCGTACCGTTAATAACGTCAAAATGCTTGTCAGAAACGCCCGACGCTTCGTCAACGATGATCAACTGACGATAGCGGTGCTTACCTGCAATGCTTGTCGCCTGCCCCGGCTGCAACGCCAGTTGGTTGATAAACCACTGCGATTCATAGCCCTTGACGTAAACCATCGTCTTGGTGATTTCGTAGTAGTCATTGATCCACGCATGAGGGCCATTGGCGATTTGAAGGCGGGTATCTTGCATTTCCTTCCACACGCCGTTGGCAACCTGCTGGATCACAGGCGCACCGATGTAGGTATTCGATCCGATTTCGATCTTGCCTTCATAGATGGCGACAGGTTGGCAGAGAAGATGCCACAAAGCAATTCGGGCGAAGGTGCAAGTCTTGCCCGTATTGTGAAGCACCGTGAAGTCATGTGCGAGAAAGCGGCGATCCCCGTCAAGCGTAAAGCCGTAGTAGTCCCCTTCGCCCAAATCCTCAACAGATTTGACGCTAAAAAGAAGGTGTGGGCGCTGCTTTCTGCCGTCAGGAATCCTGCGTCGCTCCACGCGCACGGGAATCCTCTCCGCGTTTCGACTGATCGTGACGCTCCAATACGTCCCTGTCACCCCGGTTTTTGCGCACGTCTTACGAACGGACTTCACAGTCGCATGACAACCAACGGAACGCGCAATCCACATTACGTCCTTCGCAATCGATTCGTCCTTCTGCGAGAAAACATAGCCCGTACCGTCCTTATATCCGTCGGTATCGATCAGGCCTGCCAAAAGCTCGCGACGGTCCGCAACTGATGCAAACTTGTACGCCGCAGGAATGTGCTTATTACCCCACACGCCCGCCTCTCGCAGTCGTTTAGTACACGGGTTAGCCTGCTCAGTCCCGAGTACGCGACTGCCGTAAATGCACCATGACTTTTCGCTGTTTTCGGTCATGCAAACATCGCACCCGCAATCGGTTATCCACTGTCCGAAGGCGTCGGAAGTTTCCTTATCCATCGTGCAAATCATGGGCTTGTTGCGGATGCCGTCCCCTAGCCATAGGCCAAGAATGTACGGCGGCATTGGAAGCGGCTTCTGTTCGCGCTCAAAGTGCGCAACGGGCGAACGATAGAAGTAGTAACGCTCCCTTCGCGTCTTAGGCCATAGCAGCCACTCCTTAACCGTGATGTTCACGATTTCAGGATGTCTGTCGCGGTACTTTGCACCTGGCGCAAGCGTGAGAATGTGACTCTCGTTGAATTCATACGTCGAACCATCAATGAGCGTAAAGCGGTACATTCTTTCGCGCCCGCGAATCACATCAAGCACCCGCCGAACGCTATTGCCGTCAGGCCCCATCAGAGCGTCACCGTTCCGAATATCCTCAACGGCAACAGCCTCGCCGTTCGCCCGCATCATCAAAGTGCCTTTAGCAAAGCATCCAGTACCGGACACGACGGACACTCTAGCGGAATCGTTCTTCATTGCTTCGAACAAATCCGCCTGGTCCCCTGACGGCACAAACCCCGTTACCTCAATGGCGAACCTGAGCGGGTCTGCATGGTAACGCTCCACAAACCTCTGATAGCGCGGATCGTCAAAGATGTTTTGCTGTTTCCTGCCTCGAATCGCCATTACTCGCCGCCCTTTTCAATCACAACCGCATCGACTACGCCGTCAAGGCCGCGTTCACGATCAACTGCCGCCTGTCTCTCTTTCGAGATACGCATTTTCTCGTTGTAAATCTTGAGCAATTCTTCGGTGGAAACCTGTTCGACCGTCTTTTCTTCTTCTTTCTCTGCGAACAAGCCTAGGGCCTTGGCCAGCATCTCCGTTGCCTTGTCCTTCGAGCGCACGATTATCTGCGGCCCGCCCTTTGTCAAGACATAGCCGCCATAAAGCTGCCTAGCACCGGGCGATAGGGTGCTTGTGTCAGGTACGGGCGTGTAGGCCTGCCCCTCGCCGTGGCAAATGGCGCAGTCTGGATTCGGTGTTGCGTTCGGATCTACGAATGTGAAGGCCGTTGCGGGCGGATATTCGCCGATATCCTCTCCGTCAGGACCGCCCAAAAGCTTCATGCGGCGGCGGTCATGCTGTGCCTTTTCCTTTTCGTATCGCTCAATCGTCATCTGGGGCGCACCGTCCTTTGACCAACAGTAAGGACACGGGATTCGACGTATCGGCATCAGTTCGCCAACGTCACAGGCGACGATATCCGCCAACAGCTTCAACATCGCGTCCGCGTCCACACCCAACGAAAAGCACCGTTTTTCGATTGCGGCGCGGATAGCCGCCTGAACTGCGGGGCGTCGGATGATGCGATAGGCGTTACGCGGGGCCAACCCTGCGGCACGGCACGCGCGGGATGCGTTGAAGTCCATCAAGTACTCCGATACGAGCACCCTCTCTCTTTCGGAGAGCGCATCATTTTCCGCGCATTCCGAAAGCGTAGCGAGGGCGACTCCCTCCCCTTGAGAAACACTCTCCTTTCTCTGTCTCGCAGAGGCTTTCTTCGTTTCCCGTTTCTCGTTTCTCCGTTTCTCTGTTTCTCTTTCCGTTTCTCCATCATGAGAAACAGAAACGCGCTTAACCCATCCTTCGGAGCGGATGCGGTTTTGAATAGCTTGCCGCGTGACAGGCAGGCGAAATTCCTTTACAAGCCATGCCGCCCCCTGTCGCCCGTCACTCTCCCAAAGTTCTCTGATTTTCGCCCAGTCGACCACGCTCATTCATCCCTCCCGTCATCCTCGAAAAGTTCGCCCTGTCGACTGTCACGGCGGATATGCTTGCATTCCATGTGAAAACGTTTGAGCTTGGCGCGGCTTTCACGGGCGGCCATGACGCACCGTTCGACGTTGCGCAGCAACGTTGCGCCGCCGCGCATTTCCTCAAAGGATTCGTTTAGCTCCCTGAATTTGGTCAGGGCCGTGTCAACTTCAAACACTTCGCCGATACAGGTTTCGACTGCGCCGTCGATAGTCTGCATCCGGTCGTTGCAACGGCGGATGACCTGCATGTCCCGTTCGCGTGCGCTTTCCCATTCCTGAAGGAGCCACGCGCTAGTTTCACGCTCCTGGGTCATGCGTGCGCCCGTGTCCCAGTCTGAGGATAAGCCGAAAAGGTAGTCGATGGAAACCTGATAGATGCGCGCGGCCTTTGCGATTACGACAAGCGGGACCGTTTTGGAGTTAACGGCCCTTTCCATTTTCGAGAGTTTGGAGGAATTGCGATAGCCGAATAATCTGGCCGCTTCCTGCTGGCTCATGTTGTTGAGTTCCCGCGCTTCCTTGAGGCGGGTCCCGATTGTCTTGACAAGTTCGGCGTTTTCGTGTCGGTTTTGCTCGCTGGTGCGCACGTGTAATTACCTCCTTTTCGGAGCCTTTCCTATCCTGCCGTGCTTATGAGAATGTCCACGCCGGGGGTATCTGCGTACCCTTTGATGACGTGACAATCGGTTACCTGTGAATCGTCGGCGTAGATTATGCCATTTAGCGCATCAAGAATCGCCTTGCCAAGGTTATCGGCATCAGGCTTGGTGATGTGCGGGTATGCACCTGAGAGCGCGGCGGCGCGTTTCTTTTTCGTCCATGATTGCGGGACGGAAAAGGCCGCGCGGATGGTGACGCGGACAGCAGCGGGCTTTTCGACAAGGCTAAAGCCTGCTGCCAGCATCGCTATCTTTGCGGCCTGGGCGATTGTGCGCTCATAGTCTGCGGTCTTGGCTGGCGTGTATGCCCGTGCGTGCCCGCCCCTCATACATACGCGCGGGCGGGCTTTTCCGACGGGATCGCCCGGTACAAAGAACGTCAATTCCTCCACGTCATCGCCTCCACACGATCAATGCTGCGAACGCGACAACGTAGATCGTCACGACGAAAATAAAACTCATATCCGTGTCCGTCATACTTCTTCAACTTCTCCCTTTCGATTGGACGGCAGGCGGGTGCCCGTTGCGCACTGTTCGCCGAAACGTTGGCGCAGAATGGTTAAACCTTTACGGCGCAAGGCGATTTTTTCATCATCAGCACGTGCAAAGTTTGCGCACGTCATACCCTTGTCGCCCTCAATGGGCTGGACGATATTCCACCGTCCGCCCTTTCGTTCTTCATGATCGCAATACCCTCTGCCGGAAGCGAAAAGCCATTGCGGCGTGCGTTCACTTCCCGCGAGGTAGGCGCATTCAATGCAGGCGGGTACAGGCAACATCAGCCGCACCTCCCAGTAGCTTGAATTCGACCGACAAGCCCGTCATGAGCATTACGCGCGGAATCGATGCGCGAGGTATCGCGGCGGACGGTCGGATATTCCCACGCGATAACGCTGCCCGTGGCAATTCCACGGTATGCCTGGGTAACGTATGTGGGCTTCTTTTGCCCTGTCGGTACGTCCATCTTTCGCCCGCGCCGCGTTTCCACGCGCCACCACGTCCCGTCTCGAGTTTCGAGCAGCGTCAGCATCGGGCATCCCATCTTTGCCACGCTCTCACGCCTGATTTCCGCCAAAACAATTTCGTTCATTCCTCTTCCTTTTACCCTGCCGGACCAGTCTCAACCCGTCCGACTTTCCTCTTTAAGGAAGCTCTTCAAAAGTACCCTGAACAATCGTTTGTCCAGTAATTTAGCCTGTGTAATATATGAAAGTTCTCGAGGCGTAAAATTAAAGAGGGCTTTTGAAGAGCTTCCCAAACTCAAAGAAATCCGACAGTGCAAACAAGACTCGATCTCCGTTCACTACAGGATGGGGTGGTTAAAAGTCGGGCGACCTGATGAAGCCGTGGAACATCCTGCGCTTTTCCTGACGATTGAGTCCCCTGAAGCTTTCGTCATTGAACAAGTCGAGTTCTCAGGCTACGAACTAGCCGAAATTCGACGAGCTGAAGGTGAAACCGTCGGCGGCATGGGCGCAATGTTTCCGTCAATCCTTGAACCCAAAGAATCCGACTGGTCAGTCTTCCTTCGCGTTCACGTCCGTCCCTGTCATTACTTGGCAAATAGACCCACCGAGGTCCGTTATCTTGCCCGACCCATTCCCGGGCCCGAGGTCCCACCGAAGGTAACACTCACGCTCAAGACTTCGACGTATCCACATCCGTTTACTGTCACAAGCGTGACTAGGTCCTGATAAGTTTTTCTCCCAAAACTCTCTGTAATTCAGCCGAGATACCCAGCATTCTTTGTAAATCTTCGAGAGCGTCTCTTGAATGCAGATCAGCAGCCATGCAATCGCGGCAAGGCAAACGACAGCGGCGGCGAGACAGATAACAACGGCGGCGATTAGAAAATTCGTCATTCCTCACCCCAGTCATCGGAAGCCATAATCGCGGCGACCGCCACGGCGGCGACAACTACCACGAGTCCAAAAAGAAAAATCAGCATCGCTATAAATTCCGTCATTCAATCCTCCCTCAGCAATTGGCACTCGCCTTTTTCTTCGGCGTCCAGCAATGTCTCAGTTGTCACTTCGTTAAAAACAAAATTCATGTTTGATTTCCTTTCCCCGATTCTTCAAGGCTTTTCCGTCGCGTCCGGTCTTGTCGCGCGGTTGACGGAACGCCGTGAGGAATTGAACGTTATCGGCCTCTTTTGCGATCCTTACCCCTCCGCAACGCATCTACATCTGAAACTTGCGTCGCCCCGACGAATTCACGTCAAAGGCTTGCGTATCTGGGGGCATCTTGTCTCTACTTCGTTCGACGGCCCCTTTGGCGCGTCCGTCGAGCTTTCCGTTTGGGTTGACCCGAATTCGGAGCGCGAACGGACCTTTGACGTCTATGTGAGACCGCCTCTTTTTGGCAAAGAGCCAATTGCGCTTGAGATTGATCGTGGTCGAAACTTTGTGTACGGGTTGCGCCCCGTGGATGTAGGCGCGTCTCAAGATCAAGGATGGCCAACTCCACGAGCCGACGAAAACGGGGTAATAGCGGAGCGACCTCTAGACGCATACGACGAATTTGAAAAGCTAAACAAGCTACAGCGGCCCCGATGAAAAGCGCCCCCGCGCCAACTGTTTCCGTTAAACCGAACATCAGAAAATCTCCTCAATGCTCATGTCGGCGATGTTCTGGCTCTTCCGGAAGTCATCCCAATCGAACGCGACCGGGTAGAACAGCGTCTGCGTCCTGGACGCGATAGCGCCGCCCATGAGCTCGACATAGCCCTTGCCGTCCAAATTCGTGATGATGATCGTGGGGTAGCCCAGCAGGCCGCGCGCATCGATGATTTCGATCAGCTGATTGCGCTCGAACTCACTGCCGGTAGAGCGGCCCAGCTCATCGATGATGAGAAGCGGGCAATGGGCCAACAGTTTTGCGAGAGCGTTGGCCTTGTCGGACCTGCTGCGGAAAGCATTGAACAGCGTCAGCGCACGCAGGAAGACAGGCCGGAACCCCTGATCACGGACAACGGACGTAATGGCCGAAGCCAGGTGCGTCTTGCCATTGCCGAAGTGGCCATGCATCAAGATGCCCACGCGACTGCGTGCCTTGTCACCAGACAGGAGGCGCTCAGAGAAGCGCACAGCAAACTGCCGGCAGGCCTTGAAAGCCTTCTGCTGTAACGGACGCTTGTCGCCTTGTGCAGTCAGCCTGAAGTTTTCAAAGACCTGATCCTCACCATAGGGGGAGAGGACGTCACCGAGAACGTCAGCGAGCTTGAGTGAGTTGTCTCTGAAGTGATAGAGGACATCCTCACGACGCCGGCGCTCCTCGACGCAGAGAGGACACTCAATCCGGTCGGCCTCCTGCCCCGGCATCAACTTGACGTGTTGCTCTCCGTGAACAGCGCAGTCAATCACAACTTCTGGCAGTGCGTCGTATTCAGCACGCTCCTGCTCCTTCTTGGCTTTGATGATGGATGCCAAGTTATCCAGCCGGTTAACCGTAGATGCACGAGAAGTCATTGTCGTGTCCTTCAAATCGAATGTTGGTTGATCGTTGAGTCTGTCGCGAGTAGGTCTTGATGTTTCCAACCCAGTACCTCCACGCGGCCAGCCAGTTGCTGTACCGGTTGTCTTTGGAAAGGTGGAAGTTGACGAACTTGGTGAACTCGGCCTGCGCGTCTATGCTCGGGTGCTTCTGCTTCGCGTACTCGAGGTATTCAGGCGGGATAGAGTCGTCAGGCGAGAATGGGCAGCTTGTCTTTGGCTTGGCTCTTGTCGCCTTCGGCTTTTCGACCTTTTTACCGTCGTTGGTAAGATGGTCGGTTTCCCACGGCGCTTGCGCGGGCAAGCTATTACTTGTTTCCTTCTCTGTTCCAGTTATCTGTTCCTTTCCCTGTTCTACTTCCTTGTTAGGGTTCACCACGTGAACCACCCCTCCTTCATGAGATGAACTACCCCCCTGTACGAGATGAACCACCCCTCCTTCATTTGGTGAACCACCCTCCTTCACGTCGTGAACCTCCTTCACCTCATGACCCTCCTTCACCTCATGACCCTCCTTCACCTCATGACCCTCCTTCACGTCGTGAACCACCCCTTTCTTTTTTCTCACAGGTTTGAACGCTTCAGACTGGAGATTGAGGGTGTATCTCGTGCTCAGGATTTCTCCACGATCACCAAATTCACGAGACATCGTGAGTAGATTCATTTCTACGAGAACTCCGATGGCCTTTCGGACGGTGTTCAACGATCGGACGCCCATCTCATCCGCAATCGTAGAAATGCTCGGGCAACACAAACCCGTTTCCTTGTTGTGGTGATATGCCAGCACAACAAGGCAAGATTTTGCGTTCACGTCTTTTATGACTTTTGGCATTGCCCAATCGATCGCGGCGTAACTCATAGTCAGTCCTCACAGACGCGCCGAGTCAGCTTGTTCAGCTCGGACGCTTTAACGCCAGTAAGCTGAGCAAACTGTTCCAAATACTTCGGCGTCACGCTGTTGCGCTTGCACCATCCCCACACGGTTTGGCGGCAAACGCCAAGCTCCCTAGCCAACTGGCTATGAACACCGTAGGTGATGCCGCGCTTTTGGCCGTATCGCTCGAGCGCGAGCGACACCGTCGTAGCTTGCTTCATGTATCCTCCTAGGTAGTTAAATTACTGTTAACACATTATAAAGCAGATTTAGCATTAGCGCTAAACGCAAGGTGTTAAATTCTCATTTACTATGCGAGGTAGACAAAGGAGGCTGTTATGTCAGCTGTAAGCGAACGCATCAAAGCTCTAATCGAGCAGTCGGGGCTTTCGTATCGAAGCCTCGCAAAGAAAGTAGGCGTTTCAAACGTCACCGTCCGCAACTGGGCTATCGGCCACAGCGAACCAAACCGAGAAGGGCTGGAAGCGCTTTGCGAGATATTTGGAGTGACACCCGCCTATGTTATGTTTGGCGATGCCACCTCACCCGTCCAAACCCTGGTTGAGGACGGCATTGTTTCTATCCCGCACGTCAATGCTGAGGTTTCCTGTGGCCACGGCTTTCTGAATACCGATGAACTGGAACTCATCCGTTTTGTGCGAGTCTCTCAGGGATTCATCCGCAGGTACTGCCCATCTGCCAACGTTCGTTCTCTTCAGATAATGGCGGCGTTCGGGGATTCAATGGAGCCAACTCTTCACGAAGGAGACGCTGTCATTGTTGACATCTCAGAAAAGAAGATCGTTAGAGATGGCATGTATGTCGTCCGTATCGGCGAAGGCTTGTTCGTCAAGCGCGTACAAGTAACCCCAGAAGGCTTGCGCCTTCTTTCCGACAACAAGTTTTACGAGCCCATCAACACAACGCCAGAAAGCATTGAAGTAATCGGCCGCGCTTACGTCGGTCTTTGCATCAAGCGGTTGTAATACCCCATACCTCCCACACAAAAGGTCGAGCTGCACGCTCGGCCTTTTTTTTGCGCCTTTTTTTGCGTCTGTTTGATCTCTGTTAACAAAACTTGAACTAGCCGCAAAACGCGCGCTAAATAAAAACTAGCACTTCATGCTCAGTTGTGTTAATATCTCTTTAACAGGTTAGCTAAACAACCTTTAGCACTTGCTACCCAAGCCGCAAGGCTTGGCGTCGATGGGAAGGGCATCGAATCTCGGCACTTAGCTGTGTCGGGGACCGCCTGAGAAGCGGCTGCGCCGTTGGCTAGAAGGGTCTAGCGACGCGCAGTACAGCTCAGACCGGTAGTCGCAAAGGTCGCGTATGAAAAGTACACGGATGTCGGTAAAGCGTCGGGATGGGATCCACCTGCAAGCGACACATCGCTACACCCAAGTAGATCGATCAGGATCAGTCTTCGGACAGAGGGCATGTTAGCCCCGAGCGGCCTGAGCGCAGACGATGCGCAGCCGCGCCCTGATCGAAAGCCGATCTAAGCCCTTTCAACCGAGAGGGCTTAGGTGGGTTTTCGAAAGAAAAAATCACGAAAGGTTTACTGAAAGCCCCCAAAAAGGTAAGATTTCAACACCAAACACATGATCTAGGAGAACGTCATGGCTGTATTCCAACTCACACCTACGGAGGATGCAGAACGCTTAGCAAGCGTCGTTGAGACATCCTTTGAGGAAAAGGACAGATACATCCTCCCCGGTAAGCAAGCTTGTTTCGTTAGGTTCAACGGCACGACCGCCGAACTGGCAACCCATCTTGACTTGATTGGTGAACGAAGCAAAGAAAATCGCCCGTGCCCTGCGGTTATTACCGAAGTTGGCATCTACGGTGGTTACGCACCAACCGCACTTTGGGAGTGGCTAAAGACCCGAATCGGAGGCTGATATGGAAAACACCACGCCTCCGCCCAATGCCCCATCTGTTTACAGCCCATACTTCAGTAGTGAGAAAGAACTGCTGAAGGACGTAGCTAAAGCAGAAACGCGCATCGACAACCACGACAAGGAGATTGAAGCGCTAAAGAAAAAATGCGGGCAACTCGGAGAGGAAATCAGCAAACTCAAAGAGTGGAGAGCCTACATGATGGGCGGCATCGGGGTTTGCATGTTCCTCGGACCGCTTGTTCTTAAGTGGCTAAAAATCCTCTAATAAAGTGAAGCTATTCCAGCAACTAGCCACAAGGCTTGACTGGCTCTAAGTCCAGTCTCGTAACTGAGCTGGCCTCTACGGAACCGGGATTGCAATCGACCGTAGCGACATTCAGCCCCGTCGGTGAACACTGATGGGGCTTTGCTTTTCCTGCCCTCGGCACACGCCGGGGGCTTTTTTATTGCCGTCTCGCGGGACGGCTACTAGGAGAACAACGATGACAAAAAGTGACTTCGACGTCAGGCTTGCGCATTACCTACGTTCGATTGGTCGCGAGACCTGCGGCGAGAACGACGTGCATGCGTTTGCACTCATGAGCATCGTGAACGCAGCAGCGCTCGCTTTCTACATGAAGACCGAGCCGACGGTGATCAACTGTCCTCTCGCTGAGAAGTACGAGCAGGTCGCCTGCAACGTCCAGTGCGTCCTGGACGAACTTCCGTAACGACTTCGAGGGCAAACGGCGTGACGCAGATATGTGCCGATCTGGCGGCTCACTAGGCCAGATCCCAAAGCCGGGGCATCTGCAGGCGAGAGGCTTTTGCGTTCACCCCGGCTCCCTCACTCACCAACCAACCAGAAGGCATTCACGTGCCGCCGGCCACTTCGGCGTGGCATCTCCTAGGGCGGCATCTGAATGCTTTTTTTCATTTTTCGGAGGCGTCATGAAGCGCGTCATTTCTTATCTCGAAGAGCTCGCCCGCCGCACCTACTTCGGCACGGACGGCACTGAGGCCCACCGCGCCGGATTCGTCGGGTCACTCATCGAGGGCCTCGAAGGTCTACTCGGCTTCTTCGGCTTGGTGATCCTGCCGGCAATGGCGGCTGCCACCATCTGCCACTGGATTTTCGATTAAGGAGAACGATATGGCTTGGAACTACCCCGACGGATGCGGCCCCGACGACTACGAGAAGTGGTTCGGCCCCGACCCCGAAGACGAAGAGGACGAAGACGAAGACGAAGAGGAGGACAGCGAGTGAGTTTCTCCGATCCGGTCCGCATCATCGACCACATTCCACAGGACTTCGACATGAAACGAATTACTCGAAAGCGACCGCTCGAGCAGCGGCGCGCAGCAAAGCAGGCTCGGCAGAACGTCGAGCCTTTTTCATGCGAGCGCCCTGGACGCGTCTGGACGCTCATCAGCTTCATCGGCGCGCTGGCAATCGTCGCCGGAGCGCTCATTACTGGACACTGGGAGAGATAAATGGACACTTTCAAAGACTTCGCGCTTGAGCTGCACGAAAAGGGCATCAAGGCAACGATGGACAACGCCAGAACGTTCGTCCTTAGCAACTACGACCGCGTGCTTCCTGCCTACTGGCTAAACCCCGACGCGCGAATCAAAGCGCTCTACGCGCTAATGGAGACGCGCTACGTGGACGACTTCGAGTCGTCTCTCAAGGCGACGCTCACGCTCAGCTCGGAGCTCGACCGGGCCCTTGAGCATGCGACCTCAATGCTCTACGGCGAGATGCTCGAACTCGAGTACGACGAGCGCCACAAGATTGAGGAGTAAGCATGACGATCACCACGCTTGAGCCGCTCGAGCTTCCGATGCCCGAGCCTGAAGACGATCCCGCCGACCCGTACTCCGAGTACGGCAGCCGCGACGAATTCGAGCGAGCCCAGTGGTTCGGCGAACGAGCACAGCGTCCCGAGCCGATCTTCGACAAAACGCTCGAAGACTTCTACGCCATCGGCGACGACGGCGAAATCCCTTTCTGAGGACAAAACATCATGACAGACCAAAACTCCGTGCCGCAGGTACACGCGTCAATCGTTGCTGTGGCCGACGCTCTGCGCGAACAGGGTATCGGCAAGGATGCCACGGTGAGCGGCGGCGGCGACTACAAGTATCGCGGCATCGACTCAGTGTACGCAGCCCTCTCCCCTCTCCTCGCGAAGCATCACCTCTACATCGCCCCTGTTCGCATGGAGAAAGAGCCCGAAGCGGTCAGCGGCAAGATGCGTCTCATCCGTCTACACATCACCTACCGCGTAACGTGCGCAAAGGATGGCTCATACGTCGAGGTAGTCACGCTAGGCGAAGGCATGGACAACGGCGACAAGGCATCTGGCAAGGCCATGAGCTACGCCTACAAAAGCCTGATGTTCCAACTCTTCTGCATCCCCGTCGAGGGCCAGCCGGACACCGACAAGGACGCAAGCCCCGAAGAGCCGCCCCCCTTCCTGGCCGAAGACATCATCGCTTCAGCACGGTGCGCCGCGGACTCCGGCATGGAGGCGTACAGGGCCTTCTTTGCAGGCATCCCCAACGACCAGAGAAAAGCGATGGTGCGCTCTGGCCTTCACGAAGAACTCAAGTCCACGGCGGCCAATGCCGACGCCGAGGCCGCATCAATATCTCACTAAGGAGAAACAATGGCATCCGTAAACAAGGTAATCATCCTCGGCAACGTCGGTCAGGATCCCGAGATTCGCGAAGGTAACTTCATCGTCGCAGCCCTCTCGATCGCAACGACTCGCAAGTGGCGAGACAAGGCCGGTGAGACTCAGTCTGAAACGGAGTGGCACCGCGTCTCTGCTTTCGGACGCCTCGCCGAGATCATCAGCCAGTACGTCCGCAAGGGCGATCCGATCTACATCGAAGGCCGCCTGCGCACGCGCAAGTATGAGGACAAGCAAGGGGTCGAGCGTTGGGTCACTGAAATCATCGCAGAACAGCTCCAGCTTCTCCGCCAGAAGGACAGCGACGAGAAGCCTGCGCAAGCCAAGCCTGCTGCACAGCGACGCGCTCCCGAGTCGACATACGACTCTGACGTCCCCTTCTGACCATCTTGACCACGCTGTCAAAAAGGTCAGTCATTCGATTTTTTCGAATAACTCAAGCCCTCGGCACGGAGCTGGGGGCTTTTTAGGCCATCACGGGAGTTCAATCAATTTGAATTCTTTTCTTCCTCTTAAAGAATTCAAATCTCTCGAAGTTGCGCAAAAATAAATCCTATTCGCAATAATGTCCGCAGCTCGAATTGGAGCTCGGCTCTTTGAATCGCAAAAATGCAACTCTACACTTTGAAGATTGGGGAAAATTGGCTCGTGGAAGACACTCCACTTCAAGTTGAACGTCCCAATCTTAAACTCTTGCTCTAGCGCTTCTCTGAGCTCATAACGGCCATCTGTTGCGGTCGCATGCTCATCCACATAAAAGCGAATTTTGCTGACCTTGCATGGTTCGATCGTTCCTTCACGAATCAAGGCCTCGAATTTTCTTTTGATCGCAATCTTGAACGCATAATCAAGATATCTTTGCTTTGTCTTCTTGTTGTTAAAGATGTTGGGATTAACCCGATTCTGATGAATGACAACTCCAAACTTGTGAAAATTATTCAACGACCTAAACAACTTGGACTTACCGCTGTTTGACAGACAACACGCCTTCGCTTCATCGTCATTAGCAAGCCCTTCCTTTGCCTTGATTAGTTTCTCAGCGTGTTGGTAACGCCTGGTGGCTTCGTCCGCTTCAGAATACGATAACGCCACAAGGCCGCCGAATACAAAATATTCATTATGCTGTCGATCAAAGACGCCAGACTCGTCGGAATAAACGTATATGTCCATATTCTGAAGATTAGGAACAGGTGGCAGATAAAAGAAAAGCCGCAAACTGCGGCTTTTCCCCCTGCGGTCGGCTATCTTGAAAGATCGCTTAAACGTTAATTCGAGCACGCAGAGTATACGGCGTAGTCTTGGCTACCCGCGTCTAGATCGTAACCGCTGCACCCAGACTTGTCAAGGTCATCGCCCTGCTTTTTGACAATGCGCCTCTGTTTCGGGTATGCTTCCCGTGTCGACACCGCAACGGTGCGACACGGGCTTGGCGGCCCGAACTTACGGCGCGTAGCCGCCAGTCGTTCGATTGAGCGGCGTTTTTGTTGGCTACGTGCGGATGCCCCCCTGAAACAGGGGTGCATCGAAGTCTCTGCTTATGAGCGAGGCTTGTGGGGCACCGAAAGGTGCGCAGTTCCGTAAGACTGTCCGCCAACCTGCAAGTCCTCGCTCACCATCTTGGCGGATGGCACGAGGGTTTTCAAAACTCTTACGGAGACTTCACATGTCTATCCCCGCTTGCTTCTCCTTTGAGAACTCCCAAGTCCGCACGCTCGGAACGCCCGATCTTCCTCTCTTCGTCGCGATTGACGTAGCTTCAGCTCTCGGCTTTCAGAAGCCCTCGAACGCTGTATCTCAGCACGTCGATTCCGAAGACCTCATCAAACAGGAAATCACTGACAAGCTTGGTCGTGCTCAGACGGTCAACTGCGTCAACGAGTCAGGCCTCTACGCTCTGATCTTCGGCTCCAAGCTCGAATCCGCAAAGCGCTTCAAGCGCTGGGTCACGTCCGAAGTTCTTCCTGCTATTCGCAAGACTGGACGCTACGAAGCACAGGAAACAATCACGCCCGCAGAGCAGCGAGCCATCCAGCGCGAAGTGGCCATCCGTGCACACAAGACCGCGTCAAACTATCGGACGATCTACCGCGCCATCAAGGCACGCTACCAGATCGCACGCTACGACCAGTTGCCGCGCACTCAGCTCGAAGACTGCCTCGACTTCATCAGAGAGGTTGAGCTCGATGTCCCCGAGGTGCCGCACACCACGCGCCCCAATGACGGCGGCTGCCCCCACTGTGGCCTGCACCCCATTCCCGCGGGGTCGATCGTTCTCTCCGCGCATGAGGCCGAGAACCTGCGGACTTTCGTCTACTACTGGAGGTACCTCTTCCGCGAAGACCTCGAGACCGTTCTCAAGCTGATGCGTCTCCTCCAGTCGCCTTTTGCGCCTCGCTTCTACGAAGCCGTAACGAGCATGAACCTCGGTTCCATCGAGGCCCTGCTCGAGCGCAACGGCTATAGCGTGAAGCAGTTGTCCTGCTATCGCGCACTGACGGCTAGCTAAGCAATAGCCATCATCCAACCATTTTCTCAATCGGCCCTGCCTTAACCGGCGGGGCTTTTTCATAGGTACGCAAAATGAAGCTCTACCAAATCAGTGACGCCATCCGTCAAGCCCTCGATCACGTCGAGCTCGATGAGGAGACTGGAGAAGTCCTCTCTGCCGACGAACTCCACGCCGTCGAGGCCGAAGCCTCCGAAAAGATCGAGGCCACGGCGCTCTACCTTCGCGAGCTCGATGCCGAGGCCAAGGTCGCCAAGGAAGAGGCCGACCGCATGCTCGCCCGCGTCAAGTCGATGCAGAAGCGCTCCGACTACCTCAAGTCCATGCTCCTCGAGGCCCTGCACGCGACTGGGAAGGTCAAGACCGCACGCGTGACCGTCTCGATCCGCACGACGCAGGCCGTCGAAGTCTCCGAAGGCGCAGACCTGCCCGAGGCCTACACGACCGTCAAGACGACCGTAAGCCCGAACAAGGTCGCCATCAAGCAGGCTCTGCTCGACGGCGTCGAAGTCCCCGGCTGCCACATCGAAGAACGCGAAAGCGTCCAGATTCGCTAGAACCTACTCACGGAGGTAGCAATGAAAACCACAAAAACGAACCCCGCAAAACTGCTTCTGCGCTACCTCTGGCCGCGCATGCAACGCGGCGAACGGCACTTCATCATCGAAGACACGCAACTCGCCTTCAGCCAGACAGCGCAACAGTTGAGTAAAGCCGTCCGACGATTCAACGAGTCAGGACATGAGCTCAACTGGCCTGGCTTCCACTTCTCGGCCAAGGTGCTCGACGTTTACAAGCTCGAAATCAAGGCCGAGCGAGAAGCCGACCCTGCGCCGGAAGGATCAATCCCTTTTTAAGGAAGTAAAGATGAAAGTCAAGATCAAGAAGCTCAACCCGAACGCGAAGATGCCCAAGCGCGGTACGAAGCATGCTGCGGGATTCGACCTGTACGCCGCTGAAGAATTCGATGCGCTGATCCATGAGGAGCAGACCGTTCGCATTCAGACGGGCCTCGCCTTTGAAATTCCTGAGGGCTACGTCGGCGTGGTGTACAGCCGCTCCAGCACTGCGCTGAAAGGTCTCATCATCACGCCTTTGCTTGTGGACGCTGATTACCGCGGTCCTGTTTACGTCACGGTGAAAAACGCTTCAGGCAAGCCTTACGTCGTCCGCAACGGTGATCGACTCGCACAAATGCGCATCGAAAAGCTCGTTGACACTGAGTTCGAGTGGGCCGACGAGCTGAGCGAGACGGAGCGCGGCACGGGCGGATACGGCAGCACGGAGGGATAAACAAAGGAGGGCACTATGTCAGATTTCAGTCTGATAGCGAAGGCCAAAGATAAATATGTAGGCATGAGACACGGGAGGCTGTTGGTTGCCTCGATCACGGGCCTGAAGTTTTCCGGGCGCGGGAAGTATCGCGTCATGCACTGCCTGTGCCGTTGCGACTGTGGCGAGACCGTCGAGATGCCCATCAAAAATTTCCTGTACCGCACCAGTTGCGGGTGCGGCATCACAGCGGCTCCGCCGTTTTCGCACGGATACTGCGACTCGGTACTAGACGCCCTCGCGCGTTTCGGCGCAACGGGCGACAGGCTAAAGCAAAACCTAGCAACAGCAGATTCACCGCTTGCAGCCCTCGCGGCAGCAGGCGGTATTTCTTATCAACGCGAAGCTTATGGGATGGCGCACGAGCAACGATGACGCCCCAGGCGGGCACGCTGTTCCCGCCTGAAGATTCAACCGACTAAGGAGAAAAACCAAAGATGACCAAAGATGAAAAGATCAATCCGGCGCACTACAAGCGCATGAGCGTCACGATTGAACCGATTGACCTCTGCGAACTGCTCCCGTTTTGTCTCGGAAACGCCGTGAAATACATGATGCGCGCGGGCTTCAAGGAAGGAGAGAGTGCGACGGATGACTACAGAAAGGCGGCCTGGTACCTTGGCCGCGCACTGAAGGAAGCCAACGACGACGCCGATGTGCTTTTCGCAAGTCCAGCGGCGACGCTCATGGCAAAGAAGTTCGCCGACAAGTGCCCGCTACTGAGGGACCTTTTCGACTTTGATGAGGGAGGCATTACTGGCTTCTCTGCAACACATACGCGTTACCTTCTCGATAGAAAGTGCGACGACACGGGAGACGCAGACTAATGCCAGCGAAAGAGGTACTTACGTTTGACGTGGCGGACTACGCCGATCCGCCCACGGCGCACCGTGATTTCGGCACGCTTTTCTGCTGTGCCTTTCGGGACTCGCTCCCGCCAGCCTCTGTCTGTGACTCCCTTGAGAATCGCCTGTCGCTCATGCCGTCTCAGGACATCTACGTCCTGATTACGATGCTTGACGGGCACTTGAGAGACATCCGCTCTCGTGGCGCGGAGGAATGGTCCGCTCGATCCCGCTGGGAGGCTTTTCGCAGACGGATTATCGGCGAGCTTGCAACCCGCCGCCGTAGAACGCGCGTGCGCCTGAAGGAGGAGGCGCGCAAGCGCATAGCGCATCAACTGGGCGTCCCAATCGAGGCAATCATGCGCGCCGAAGCGGAATGCGACGGTTTGCGCTATCGAATGCCTATGGCGTCAGGGCAGGCAGATCAGGAAGTCTACTGTCTCATCATTCGACGGGACCGATACACGCGTGATGAGCGGGTAGTGCCCTGCTCCGACTTTTGCAAACCATGAGCGCACGCCGCCCGCCCGTGACGTTGCTACTGCCCGAGGGATTCAGTAAGGGGCGGCCCGTTGACCCGGGCTCCTACCTGCTGCTAGTGCGCAATCAAAACCACGGGTTCCGCCTGTTAGTTGTTGAAATTGCGAAACATTCTGCCGCCGCCTGGGCGTCCATCTTTGCGACGTACTGCGACGACACGGGCAGACTGCACGCCTTTCCGCTTACGCGCGAAATCCTCGCCTACAAGAGAATCGGCAGCTTTTCCTTGCGCGATATGGCGGAAGCAACTGAATACATTGATGACTTGAACTATGAAACACATTGACCCCGTAGCAGTGGCGAAGTACGCGCACCTGCCGATAAACCGCGCGTACATATGCGGTTTTGGCGAAAGCGTGGTGCGCAGAGGCTCCCACGTGCATATTGATCTGCCGGACCTGAATCTTTATCCGTGGGAGGTTGCGAGACTCATCAAGGCTATGCGCGAAGCCGAAAAGGACGCGCAAGCCTTTCTCATCGCGGAGCGTTCCCTGCGGCTTGAATGGAAATTGAAGCATGGCAAAACCGAAGAAAAAGCGGGCGAAGAAGTATGACCCGCGCAAGCATCATATCGCCTACCTCGACATACTCGACATCAGCGCCAACAAGGGCTTGAGCGAGGCCGCCGCCCGCCGCATCGAGCTTGACGCGCGCATTCACCTTCAAGCCTTTCGCAGTGCGCCAACGTTTGAAAGCTGGGCGTACATCGTCGGGCTTTTGCTTATGGCGGACCGTCTTTCATACGACGTGGAGGAAGGTCCCGAACTGCGCCGTGACTTCGAGGCAGCATGGAAGCAAATGGACGATGCATGGCGCATTTGGCGCGAACAAAAAATCATCGCGACGGCAAACCTCGATTTCGCGGACGCCCTTCTAGGGGATCTCGTGCAGTTCTTTACGCACTTCACCTACAAGGAAGTCGAGGCCGCGCGAATCTACGTGAGTAATCACCACTTGATGCCCGTGCGCCGCGCACAGGAAAAGGGCTTGAGCGCATGACGCCCAGTACTGCCAGCGCAAAACCCCAAAGGGGACGCCTAACCGCGTCCCCTTTTTAACGTCAACTTAACGTCACTTTACATCATGGAATCCATCAATAGCATCAATCTTTTAGGCCACGTCGGCCGTGATCCCGAACTCAAGACCGTCGGAAGCTCCTACCTCTGCACTGTCAATGTCGCCACCTCCCGCCGCTTCAAAGACTCTCAGGGCGAAGTGCAGACCAAAACGACGTGGCATCGCTGCGTAGCCTTCGGCAAGCAGGCCGAAACAATCGCCAAATACGTGAAGAAGGGTGATCCGCTCTATATCCGTGGCCGCTATGAATCGCGCGAATACGAGAAGGACGGCGAGAAGCGAACGTTTTTTGAAGTCGGCGTCGAAGAATTCAAGTTCATGGGCAACAGGGAAAAGGACGGGGAGGCCGCGCCGCGCACGGAAAGCACCACCCGCCCTACCGCCGCACCGTCGGCCGCGCCGCAACACGCCGCTACCTCGAACTCTACGCGCCGTGACGCCTACGGGCAGCAGACTTACGCCGCAGACGATTCGGACGTTCCCTTCTAACCCACGCCAGCCAAAAGGAATAGCTCACAATGCACTACTTTGACGAAACCTCTTCCCCGGCACTGCGCCGCGCGCCGCTCCCTAACGCGATCGCAAAGACGCCCACGCGTAAAAGCCCGTCCGAATACCTTGACGACGTAATCAAGATCTGCGGGACGCTTCGCTACGCCGCCGACAAGATTGAGGATTCCGCCCGCGAGGCCGATGAGGCTCGAAAGAAGGGACGCGGCTGGGAACTGAACCCCGCCAAGGGACAGTTGGACACGATTGCCGCCACACTGGACCGCCTGCGCACCATCTTCGCGGAGGCACAGGGATGACAGTAGCCGACCGCAGAGAGTCCGACTATCTCATTAAGTCGCGGGCGGCTAAGTGCGAACGTATGGAGCGGGTAATCGGCTTTTTGAACGGCCTTACCCGCCCCGTCCGCCGTGGCGAAATCGCGAAGGCACTGGGCATTCGCCCGCACACGCTTTACTTGATCCTGCGGGAACTGCAGGAATCGGGGCGCGTGGTGTGGGCGCACGCTAGTCCCGCCTCAGTTGTGGGGCCTGGGTTTTGGTACGCGCCGACCCAAGAGGTTTTAGAGCCGTGGCTGCCCGAAATCCGCCGCCTGCGCCCGCCGTCCGCTGTCACGATTGCGCACCGTCGCAAGCGACCGGAGCCGCCGCCCGCCGATCTGGGCGGGAATTGGCTTGATACGCTCGTGAGGCACTAGCACAAGTGACGCCATTTTGCACGTCAGTTTCAAACTGACAGTCACTTTCAAAGTGACGGCAAAAATGAGCGCACCCCCCCTATCAACGCCCGATTGAAGCTTCAAGCATCGTCGGGCGAAGTTTTTTAGAAGGACCGCACATGATTACGATTAACGGCACTCAGTACGGAACAGTCAAGGACGTGGCAGCCGTCTTCGGTTGCACGCCCAATGCCGACCTGCAGATCTACGCGCTACGCGAGAGCCTCGACAGAGACGAGCTCCCGATTGCCGTGCACGTGCTGTAGGAGCTCATTGCCGGCCTCGACGAGATGAAGCTCGAAGCCAGGCGCGCACTAGTGGCGCTTCACAAGATGGAACAGAGAGGAGGAGAGAAATGATCTGGATGACCAAAGTCGAACTGGCACACTATCTCAAGAAGTCGACCCGAACCGTCGAGAGGTGGGTAGTGCAGCAGAAACTGCCGCCCGGTTGGCGGCGCGCCGACGGCTTCATGTACTGGCGCAAAGATCTCGTCGACCAATGGCTCGAGGACTGTGAGCCATACGCGAAGAGATGCCAGAAGCTCTTGAAGCTGAGAAGCGCGATGCTGTAAAATTCCCGAGTGGGATTGAGAACCAAAAGCCCCGAGCAGTCATCACTGTTCGGGGCTCTTTTTTTGCCTGTTTTTATGGCTTTCTTTATGGCCACGGGAGCGGCTTTTGAATTTCTCCTGTGCCACAACAAGCTCTGGCGGAAGCGGTGGGATTCGAACCCACGAAGGGTTGCCCCTCGCTGGTTTTCAAGACCAGTGCATTCAACCACTCTGCCACACTTCCGACGTCAGATAAGTTTCGCATTCTACAGAAGTAATGAAAAAAAGTCCACAGGCATCGCTTGTTCCGGCAAAAGCGGAAAAAACGTTCTCAGCGCCCGCCTCGACGCTCCGAAGCGGGCCTGTCGGCGAGATTGGGCCTGTCCGCGGGCGCTCCGAGCAGACTCGCTTCGGACCTGAATTCGAAGCGCACGAGCGTGTCGTCGTGGGCGAGTTCGTCGCAGAAGCGGATGTCCATGCCGAGCGCGCCCGTGAAGACGAGCTCCCCGTCGAGCCAGACGAGCGGAAGGTCGGCGCGTTCGAAGGCGGGCACGCCCGCCTCGGCGAAGAGGTCCTTGAGGTACTTCGACGGACGGTTCGGCCAGAGCTTCATTCTTTCGGCGCCGCGGCGGGCGCGAACCTCGAGGGTGCCATCGCGCAGGCGCCTCGCGCTCACGCCGCACTCTCCGGGCAGGCACGGAATGACGGCCAGAGAGCCGTTCCAGCCGGGAAGCGCCAGCGTGTCGCCGCCTTCCCAGACGAGCACCGCATCGCGCGTATCCTCCGACCGTCTGGGCGAGACGTCGCGGATGACGAGAAGGTCGCCCCACCTGCGCATCTCCTTGGAGCGCACCTGAAGCGCAAGCTGCGAGTCGGCGTGGCTCTGCCTCACCTGCCTGAGCCCCTCCTCAAGACGCGCTCGGTTGGGCAGCTGCATGCCTTCCTCCTGCATCCAGGTGCGCAGGCACCAGGCCTGGCGGGCGGGGATCAGCCTGAGAAGCGCGGGAATGCGCAGGGCGTGCGGATTCGCCTCGTCCCTGCACCGCGCAAGATCGTCGAGCGAAACGGAGCGGAGCACCTCGGCCGCCTCGGCCGTGAGCGAAACGGCGCGCGCCGCGGCCTGCCTGAAGCCCGGACGGATCTTGTCGAGAAGCGGCACGACCTCGCGGCGGATGCGGTTGCGCAGGTACTTCGGACTCCGGTTCGACTCGTCCTCGACGTAGCTGAGCTTCACGCTTCGGGCGTACCTGTCGATGTCGGCGCGAAGCACGCCGCTCCAGGGGCGCACGAGCAGAAGCGGCGGCGCGTTTCTCGAGGCCGAAAGTCCAGGGATCACGAGCTCGCGCGTCTGCGGAAAGGCGGCGAGTCCTTCGGGCCCCGCGCCGCGCATCCACTGCATGAGGAAGGTCTCGATACGGTCGTCCTCGTGATGCGCCGTCAGCACGACGTCATAGGCCTCCTCGCGTGCAAAGCGTGCAAGCGCCCTGTAGCGGACCTCGCGGGCCGCGGCCTCGACGCCTTCGCCCGTCTGCCTGACCGTCACGCGCACGGGCGTGAACGGAATGCGCCTTGCCTCGCACTCGGCGCGACAGTGCGTCTCCCAGTCGTCCGCATTGGGCGAGAGGCCGTGATTGACGTAGACCGCATGCACGCGGGCGATGAGAAACTGGCGCGGACGATGAAAGAGCTTCTCGACGACGTCAAGGAGCGCCATGGAGTCGCGCCCGCCCGAAAGCGCCACGACGACGCGCACGGGATTGAGCGGCCTGAGCGAGAATTCGTCCCCCTTGACGCCGAGAAGCGTTTCGGCCGCATCGGAGAGCGCGTCGTAGACGAGCTGCGTCAGACGCTCGGCGAGCGCCTTCGAGCGGCGCGGCGCGGACTTGCGGGCTGGGGCTTTTCTGGGAGCGTCGGACATGGGCGGACTGGAGGGACTCAAAGGGCCGTGAAAGACAAAGCCGTCATTGTACTGCGGCGGGCGACACGAACGGGAAGAAATCCAAAAAAGGCACGTCCTCCATGGAGAAACGTGCCTTTTTGAGACGGGCGGGACGGTGAGGTCCGCTTATTCGGCCTTTTCCGCTTCAGCGGCCTTCGCTTCTTCGGCGGCAGGCCTGGCCTTCACGGACTTCGCGGCCTGTGCGGCCTTCTTGGCGCACGAGCAATCGCAGGGATCGGCCTTGGCGTCGGGTTGAGCTTCAGGCGCGGCGGCGGGAGCCTCGGGCTCGGGAACCTCCTCTGCGAGGCGCTCGAAGCGGCCGTAGCCCTCGAGCCTCTCGGCGCGGCGTGCGAGCAGCGTCGGCATGTCGTGCTTCATGAGGACGCGAAGCTCGTCGACGAGAGCCTTCTTGAGGGTGGTCGCCATGAGCTTGGGATCGCGGTGGGCGCCGCCGAGCGGCTCGGAGAGCACGCGGTCGACGAGGCCGAGCTGCGAGAGGCGCGGGGCCGTCAGGGCGAGCGCCTCGGCGGCGCGCGGGGCCTGGCCGGCGTCCTTGAAGAGAATGGACGCGCAGCCCTCGGGACTGATGACCGAGTAGGTCGAGTACTGAAGCATCATCACGGTGTCAGCGACGGCGATCGCGAGCGCGCCGCCGGAGCCGCCCTCGCCAATCACGCAGGAGACGATCGGCACGTTGAGGGTGGACATCGCGTAGATGTTGTGGCCGATGGCCTCGGACTGGCCGCGCTCCTCGGCGTCGATGCCGGGATAGGCGCCCGGGGTATCGACGAAGGTGATGACGGGCAGGCCGAACTTCTCGGCGAGCTTCATGAGGCGCAGGGCCTTCCTGTAGCCCTCGGGACGGGCCATGCCGAAGTTGCGGCGGGTGCGCTCGCGCAGCGTGCGGCCCTTCTGGTTGCCGATCACGATGACATTCATGTCGGCGAGGCGGGCGAGACCGCCCACGATCGCCTCGTCGTCCGCAAAGGCGCGGTCGCCGTGGAGCTCCTGGAAGTCCGTGAACATCATGTCGATGTAGTCGAGCGTGTACGGGCGGTTCGGATGGCGCGCGACGAGCGACATCTGCCAGGGCGTGAGGTCCGCGTAGACCTTCTTCAGAAGCTCGCGGGACTTGTTCTCCAGCTGCGCGACTTCGGCGTCGATCGAGACGGCGACGGCGCTCTCGGAGGTGTTCTCGGCAAGCTCCCTGAGCTCGTCGACCTTCTTCTCGAAGGCCTCGATGTCGTGTTCAAATTCAAGAAAAACGCGTTTTGCCATGATGGTCGATATGTCCTGAAATGGGTCCGTGGAACTCAGATGCGGCGCCAGGTCGTGCCCTGCGGGCCGTCCATGAGCACGATGCCCTCGTCAAGGAGGGACTTGCGGATTTCGTCGGCGCGGGCGAAGTTCTTCGCCTTCTTGGCCTCGCGGCGTTCCTCGATCAGGGCGTTGATGCGGGCCTCGTCGGCATCGGAGGCGCCGCCCTTGAGGAAGTTCTCGGGGTCAAGCTGCAGGATGTTGAGCACGGCGCCCAGGCCCTTGAGCTGGCGCACGAGGACCGGATCGCCCGTGCGGTTGATCTCGGTGGCGAGCTCGAACATCGCGGCGATGGCGAGCGGCGTGTTGAAGTCGTCGTCCATCGCGGCCTTGAACTGGGCGGCGTACTTCTCGCTCCAGTCGACCTCGCCTTCGGCAGCCTCGCGGCCCTTGAGGGCCCCGTAGAGGCGCACGAGGGCCTTCTGGGCCTCCTCAATGAGCGCGCTCGAGAAGCTGATCGGGCTGCGGTACTGGCTGCGCAGCAGGAAGAAGCGGAGCACTTCGGCGCCGTTGCCCTCGCCGTAGGCGGCTTCGGTGTCCTTGAGAGCGTCGCGGATCGTCCAGAAGTTGCCGAGCGACTTGGACATCTTCTCCTCGTGGCCGGAGGCGTCGCGCACGCGCAGCGGACCCGAGTGCATCCAGACCTTGGCGAACGGCACGCCGGAGGCGGCCTCGCTCTGGGCGATCTCGTTCTCATGGTGCGGGAAGATGAGGTCGGGACCGCCGCCGTGGATGTCGAACGTGTCGCCGAGGATCTTGGCGCTCATGGCCGAGCACTCGATGTGCCAGCCCGGACGGCCGCAGCCCCACTTGGATTCCCACTGGGGCTCGCCCGGCTTGGCGCTCTTCCAGAGCACGAAGTCGAGCGGATCGCGCTTGCCGGCAGCCACGTCGACGCGGGCGCCCGACTGCAGGTCGTCGATCGACTTGCCGGAGAGGCGGCCGTAGTTCTCGAACTTGCGCACGGCGAAGTCGACGTCACCGTCGGAACCCTGGTAGGCGTAGCCCTTCTGCTCAAGCTTCTCGATGAGGCCGAGCATTTCGGGGATGTAGTCGGTGGCGCGGGGCTCGTGCGTGGGCGCGAGGCAGCCGAGCGCGAGCATGTCCTCCTGCATCGCGCGGCCGAACTCCTCGGTGAGCTCGGTCGTCGTAATGCCGCGCTCGGCAGCGCGGCGGATGATCTTGTCGTCGACGTCCGTGATGTTGCGCACGAAGGTCACCTTCATGCCGGAGGCCTCGAGCCAGCGGCGCACGACGTCGAAGGCCACGAAGGTGCGGCCGTGGCCGATGTGGCAGTAGTCGTAGACCGTCACGCCGCAGACGTACATGCGGACGTGGTTGGGTTCGATCGGGGCAAAGGGGGCCTGCGTGCGGCTGAGCGTCGAATAGATCGAAAGTGCCATGGGTGAGGAGTCCTTCTACTCTTATATATAGGCGTCTGCGCGCATGAAGGCGCGTGCGCAGGGGCGGGATGCGCCCCGCGCTTGCATGCGTGCGTCCTGCGGAGCCGTGAGACGGGAATCATCCGCCGTGAGGCCGCAGTGGGCTAAAATGTGGCGCAGACTGAAACATCGCTGCAGGAAGTATAGCCGTCCCGCCCCCTCGCTGCCGTCGCGAATCGAGCGCAAGCCGCTTTTTTGCGTGCGCCCTAGCCTCAAGCGGGGATGCCCGGTCATCCTTTCCGCCGACGCCCATCATCCAAGACAGAAGAGAAGATACACATGCGACGCCTCATTACCGCCGCGCTCCTCGCGCTCGCACTCGGCTCCGCCCAGGCCGCCACCCAGATGGAGCAGCTCGCCAAGCAGATGCACCCGAGCGAATTCCCGGCCCAGATCGAAAAGCTTCTCAACAGCGGCAAGGCCGCCCAAGCGCTCGAGCTCGCCGACCTCGGCATCCGCAAGAACGAACGCAGCCCGCAGCTGCGCTTCATGAGGGCCGTGGCGCTCGAAAATCTCACCAGGTCCGAAGAGGCCGTGCGCGAGCTCAAGCAGCTCATCATCGACTATCCCGAAATCCCCGAGCCCTACAACAACCTCGCCGTGATCGAGGCGGGTCTCGGCAACCTCGAGGAAGCCGTCGCGCACCTCAAGCAAGCCCTGCGCATCAACCCCGACTTCGCGCTTGCGCGCAAGAACCTCGGCGACGTGTATCTCGCGCTCGCCCGCGAGGCCTATGAACAGGCCGTCGTGAAGCTTCCGAACAACCACGTCCTCGAGCGCCGCCTCAACACGCTCAAGAGCCTCGAGACCGCCCGCTGAGCCGGGCTGCGTGCAACCCAAAACCAAGACAGACAAAAAATATTATGAAAATCCGCTCCCGTATCCTTCTTCCGCTCGCGCCCGCCCTTCTGGGCCTTCCCGGCGTCGTCCTCGCCGCCTCGCCCGCCCGCGACCCGCGCGTCGAGATCGTCACCGACATGGGCACGATCGTCGTACAGCTCGCCCCGTCGCGCGCGCCCCGCACGGTCGAGAACTTCCTGCGCTACGTCCGCGAGGGCCACTACGCGGGCACGGTCTTTCACCGCGTGATCCAGGGCTTCATGATCCAGGGCGGCGGCTTCACCGCCGAGATGCAGCAGAAGCCCATGCATGATCCGATTCCGCTCGAGGCACGCGGCGGCCTGCCCAACGACAGGTACACGATCGCCATGGCCCGCACCTCCTACCCGCACTCTGCGACCTCGCAGTTCTTCATCAACGTTGCGGACAACGGCTTCCTCAACGCCTCCCAGGCCGCCGACGGCCAGGGCTACTGCGTCTTCGGCCGCGTCGTCAAGGGCCAGGACGTGGTCGACAAAATCGCCGAGGTCCGCACGGGCGTCAAGGCCGGCATGCGCGACGTGCCCGTCAAGCCCGTGACGATCGTCTCCGCGCGCATGCTCTGAGACACGGAGAACGAGCCTCTCGCACAGCCCTGCTTTGTGCGACAATACGCCATTGCCCGCCGCCCCGCGGGGCGGCGAATGTTTGAATGAATTACGTTTTTAGACTGACAAGACAATGATTCGCTTTACGACCAACAAGGGCGTGATCGACATCGAGCTCGATCACGAACACGCTCCCAAGAGTTCCGCCAACTTCGAACAGTACGTCCGCGACGGCTTCTACGACGGCACGATCTTCCATCGCGTCATCAAGGGCTTCATGATCCAGGGCGGCGGCTTCGAACGAGGCATGAAGGAGAAGGCCACCCGCGCCCCGATCGAAAACGAAGCCGCCAACGGTCTCAAGAACAACAAGTACACCATCGCCATGGCCCGTACGTCCGCCCCGCACTCCGCGTCGTCCCAGTTCTTCATCAACGTCGTCGACAACGACTTCCTGAACCACACGGCTCCGAACCCGCAGGGTTGGGGCTACGCCGTCTTCGGCAAGGTCACGGCCGGCCAGAACGTCGTCGATGAAATCGCCCGCGTTCCCACCTCCACGCACGGCTTCTACGGTGACGTGCCGGTTGACGACATCGTGATCGAAAAGGCCGAAATCCTCTGATAGAGCCCGCTCAACACGAGCCTCTGGGGCGCCGAGATGACACGTCCGGCGCCCTTCCGTTCATTTAGACTGGACAAATCCGCCATGGCAGACAAAAAGGTTCCGGCCCTCTGCGGCCTCAAGAGCGTGCCCGAGCTCACCAATCCCGTCATCATCTCCGACGTGCATCTTGCGGCCAACAAGCCCAAGACCATCATGGCGTTCCTGCGCTTCATGAAGAACGTCGCGCCGCGCTTTGCCGAACTCGTCATTCTGGGCGACCTCTTCGACTACTGGCTCGGCGACGACGCCACGCCCGAAGCCGACCCGATCATCGCAGAACTCAAGCTCTACTCCTCGACCGGCCGCCGCGTGCTCATCATGCAGGGCTCCCACGACGCCCTTCTGGGCGCCGACTTCGCCGAGTCCTGCGGTGCCGAGCTCATCGCCGACCAGATCGTCATTCCCGTCAACGGCAATCCGATCCTCTTCGCATACGGCGATCAGTGGTGCGTCCGCGACCAGGTCCGCCAGGCCCGTCGCGCCGTACTGCGCGACCCGATCTGGCAGGAAAGCCTCCTCGCCCAGCCCGCCCACGAGCGCGCCGCCGTCATAGACGAGGCCCTGAGGAAGTGCGCCACCGAAAACGAGGCTCCGAAGAACCCGCGCGACTTCGACGTCATTGAAAGCGCCGTCGCCGAATCGGCCCGCGCCGCAGGCGTCGAGCTCGTCATCCACGGCCACACCCACCACCCCGGCGCCCACGTCAACGCCGTCATCGAGCGCTGGGTGCTCCCCGACTGGGAGTTCGACCTCACCGAAACGAGCTGCAGGAGCGGCTACATCACCTTCATGCAAGGCGGCCGCCCGCAGATTCAGATGATGTGACGTCTGCGCCCGACCGTTCAGGAAGGGATCGACACCTCATGCCCGGACGCCGAAAGGCCTCCGGGCTTTTTCGTCTTCACGCGCGTCGTTCGTGAAAAAATCCGAACGTCCGCGCATTTTGCCGTAAAATGTCGCATGTTCTCAAACAAGCCCGCTCGTCCGACAACCCCGCGGGACGAGCGGAACGACACAAGCACAAACGGAGAGACCCCTTGAGCAACCTCGAATGCAAGCACCGCCTCTACAAGAAGGTCGGCCTGATCGGCAAGGCCTTCAGTCATGAAGTCCGGCTCGAGCTCATCGAGCTCCTCTCCCAGTGTCCGCAGACCGTCGAAAAGCTTTCCGAGATGCTCGACGAGGACTACAAGAGCATCAGCGCGCACCTTCGCGTCCTCTATCGCGCGGGGCTCGTGACCTGCACCCGCAACGGCCGCTTCCAGCGCTATGGGCTTGCGAGCCCCAAGGTGACGGCGCTTGCCGTCATGATCCGCGAGACGGCCGAGCAGAGCATCGCCGAACTGCCCTGTCTTGAGGCCGAAAGCGGCATTCCCAACGCCTCGCTCGGCATCGAGGACGCCGTCCACTACGCCTCCGAAGGCAAGCTCATCCTGCTCGACGTTCGCCCCGCGGAGGAATTTGCGGCGGGACACCTTCCCCACGCCATCAACATGCCCATCGAGATGCTCGGCAAGCGCATGCACGAGCTGCCCCGAGGCATGGCGCTCGCCGCCTACTGCCGCGGTCCCTACTGCTTCCTCGCGCACGAGGCCGCAGCCATTCTCGAGGCTTCGGGCCGACGCCTGCAGGTGATCCCCTCGGGCGTCATGGAGTGGTCGAGCAGGGGCGCCGAACTCGAGTCCGCCAGCCCCGAGGAATCCCAGAAAAAGCCGCCGCGACGCGGCATCAGAACGCAGGCCTGAGTCCGACGGATCCCTGACGAAGGACATAATGACGAAATCCCGCCGCTTGAACAAAGACGGCGGGTTTTTCCTTTGGGAGAGCGTGAACTTCAGAGTTCGCTCATCGCGTGCCTGAGCCTCAGTCCCGCGAGCACGGCGTCATAGTGCGCGTACATCGCGTTCATGTCGCTCGAGAGCCGAGCGTCTCCGCATCGAGCACCTCGGTGTGGGAGACGAGCCCGTGGCGGTAGCGCTCGCGCACGGCGCGCAGGTTTTCGTCGGCCTGCCGATCTCGCGGTTGTAGGCGGACTTCGCGAGGCTGAGCGCATTCTCGCGATCCTTGTCGATGAACATGCGCTGAAAGAGAATGCAGCCGTGGTTGTTGGAGGAAAAGCGGCCGATGATGCGGCGCAGCCTCTCGGGAGGCGTGCCGTCCTGAATGCGCACCATCTGCCTCGATGCTGTCCGTCACCTGCTTGATCGCATGGTCGACCGCATGCCTGTAGAAGTCGATCTTGTTGGAAAAAATGGTAGTAGATCGCCGCCTGCGTGAAGCCGACCTCAAGCGCCACGTCGCGCATCGAAACGCCTGCATACCCGTTGCGGGCGAAAAGCCTCAGCGCGACTTCAAAGAGAATGTCCGGATGCTTATTCCGAACGCCTCTTCGAAAGGCGAAGGGCGTCGGCGGCCGAGAGGAAGGCGATGACGGCGCCCCAGATCATGACGACGGGCGCGGTGGTCTCGGCGCAGGGCGCGTTCTCGACGGCGCACGGGCCGATGACGAAGGCGGCGGCGAGCGTGATGACGATGCCGAGCAGCATGTTCATGAGCTGGATGCCCGCCGCAAGGCCTGCGGACGAGAACTGCAGCATGACGCCCGCAAGGGCGCTCGCGAAGCCAAGGACGGCCGTCATGCGCACGAGGTAGAAGCACGGCGCGGCGGCGTCCTTGTGAAACGGCAGGACGAACATGACGGCGATCGTGAGGCCGAGGCCCACGAGCATCATCAGAAAGCCGGAGAGAAAGGCGGGACGCTTCATGTTGAATAAGACTCCAGGAAATTCGGTGCGGGATGCGGGAAGGCGAATTCTACCCGTCCCGCCCCCTCGGCTCAAGCCCTCGATCACCCCTTGCTGCCGGGGATACCGGGCGGGCGCGGGCGGCCCGTGCGGTGCATGTCACCGTCCTGCATCAGGTGGACCGCATCGTTGAGGGTGCCCGTGTGCACCGTGGCGGGGAGGCTTCTCTCGAGCTGCGGCGACTCGTCGGCCTGCTCCTCGCCGCGCCTCTCGACCACCTCGCGGGCCACGCGACCGTTGCCGCCCGACTCGTAGATGCTGACGGTCTCGGGGCCCATGTCGGCGATGACGGAGACGTCCTTCATCTGGGAGGGGATCGTCATCGTGAACTTCACGCCCCGCGAGCCGTTGCGTGCAACCGTGATGTTGCCCGCATGGCGCTCGGCGATGTTGGCGACGATCGAGAGCCCGAGGCCCATGCCGGCCTCGCCCTTGCTTGTCTGCAGCGGCTTGAAGAAGCGCGAGAGCTGCTCGTCCGAGATGTAGGGACCGTTGTCGCCCACCGTCAGGATCCAGGTGTGCTCGTCGCTCGGATAGAGGCAGACCTCGATCTTCGGATCGGGAATGCCCGAAATGGCGTCGGCGGCGTTCTTGAGGAGGTTGAGCACCACGAGCTCGATCTCCCAGCCGTCGACCTCGGCCATGCTGTGCGGATGCATGCGCACCGTCAGCTCAGCGTCGGTCGTGCGCGAGCGCCTGAAGGTCTGGATGGCGTTCTCGATGATGATCGAGAGGTCGGAGACCTTGCGCGGCGGATAGTCGTGCTTGGCGTAGGAGCGCACGCGCTCGACGATCTTGCTCGCGCGTTCGGCCTGCAGGACGATCTCCCTCAGGGCGAGCTCAAGCTTCTCGCGCTCGACGTCGCCGCGCCCGAGGCGTCTCAGAAGGCCGTTGCCGTAGTTGGTGATGGCGCCCAGAGGCTGCTTGAGCTCGTGCGCGATGATGGTCGACATCTGGCCCACGATGCCCGTGCGCTCGAGGTTCGCGATGTGCTGCCTCGACTGCGCGGCCTCGGCCTCGATGCGGTCTCGCTGGCCCAGGGCGTCGCGAAGCGCCCTCGTGCGGCGGCGCACCAGGATCGAGAGCGTCGTCGTGTACGTGAGCACGAGGAAGATCACGAGCATGATGAGCGCGATGATCTCGGCGTGCTCCCTCACGAAGCGCTGGAAGCTCCAGCCCGCAAGGTCGCTGTAGGGACCGATCTTGAGCGTGTAGAAGAGATCGAAGACGGGACGGTTCGTCACGGGCAGCGCCCATTCGGCCCCGTACTTGATGCTCGACATGCCGAGCAGCACGGCGGTCATCGCCTTCTTGAGCGTCGGATCGATGTCGTTGACGGCCGCAAAGACGCGCCCGGGATAGACCTCGGTCGAGTGGACGCAGGAGAGACCGTCCTTCTTCTTGGGATTGAGAACCTCGATCTCGTCCATCGGAAAGGACGGATCAAGCGCGAGCTGCTCGAGCGCGCAGGCGGGCAGAAGCCCCACGCGCTCCCTGCCCGCAAGCACGTATTCGACGAGGTCGCGCTGCGAGTTGTTCGTGAAGGTCGTCCTCGAGAGCAGGTCCTCGTAACCGATGCGACGGCGTTTGACGAGCTCGCCCGCGCCGACGAGCCAGGCCGACATCGACTTCGGGGTCATGGCGGCGAGCTCGTGCGTGGCGACGTAGGTAAGCGGATCGTGCACTGCGGAGCCGTCGGCGGGCTTTTTGCGGAAGAAGGTCGAGGCCATCGCCTCGCTCGGACTGTCGCCCGTGCCGGGCCACATGACGGCGATCTGCTCGACGCCGCCCATGGCCTGCTCGAGGGCGTAGAAGGACTGGTCCGCGATGAAGAAGTCGACGCCTCCCGTGCGGATCGACTGCGACAGGTCGCGGTCGTTCAGATAATAGATGTTCACGTTCTGCGAGCCGAACATGACGCGGATGAACTCCTTCGTCGCGTTGATCATCTCGGCGTCAGGCTCTGATCCAGGCTCGTTGTGGACCGCGATGCGCATCGGACGCTGGAAGTTCAGCTGTCCCACGGCCTCGGGACGCTCGAGGCCGTCGTCGGGCACTCTGCCGCCGTCGCGGCTGATGATGGGCGAGCGGTCGCGCTGGTGCGGATTGATGATCGCAAGCACGTCCCCCGAGGGCGTGCCCGTGCTCGTGCCCATGCCGAGGTAGGATGCGCTGACGGCGCCCCCGAAGGCGCACGACGCGATCCCGAGGGCCGCGGCGCCTGCAAGAGCCGTCCTGATGATGTGGCTAAGCATAGGTGGGTTTGTGTCGGCGGCAGGCGGGCGTGGCCGTGCGCACTGCAGCCGGGTGAGGCAAAATGTTCGTACGAAAAACTGTCCTAATTGTGCCACCTGCCGACCGAATCATGTCCGAAAAAGCACTGAAGCCTGCGCTGACCGACGTCGGGCTACGATATAACACCAAGCTCGCGGACGTGCTCCCGCCAGACCTCGCCGAGCCGCTCAGGACCTTCGGCATCGAGACGGCCGAGGACCTCTACGAGTGCGCCGCCAACGCGGGCGCCTCGTGGTTCCGCCCCGTCACGGGCATCGACGCCTCGACGGCCACGGCCCTCATGACCTGGCTTCACAGGAACGGCAGGGACGTGGGCGAAGTGACCGAACGCTTTTTCCTGCCGGGCTGCGCGCCCTCGCCCGAATCGCGCTCCGTCGCGACCCAGGCCTCCGACGAAGGCATCGTGCCCATGGAGCGCCTCGTCGTGCCCGAAGGCCTGCGCGGAGACCGGGGCCTCAACAGGGCGCCCGCCATGGCCTGTTCGCTTGACGCCGAGGACGACCTCTCGGCCATCCGCGTCTGGCTTCAGGCACGCGCCTCCAATCCCAACACGCAGGCGAGCTACAGGAAGGAGGCCGAGCGCTACCTTCTCTGGTGCCTGCTTGAGCGCCGCACGGCGCTCTCCTCCGTGAGGGCGGGCGACGCGGCGCTCTTCCTGCGCTGGCTCGAGGGGCTCGGCCGCACCGACGAGAAGGCATGGGCGCAGCAGTGGCGCATCCCCCAGAGCCGCTGGATCGGTCCCAAGAACATGCCCCGCACCTCGCCCGCCTGGCGCCCCTTCAACGGCCCGCTCTCCGCAACGAGTCGAAGAAACGCCGTCGTGGTCGTGCGTCAGCTGCACAACTTTCTCAAGAACACCGGCTATCTCATCTTCAGCCCCTTCGACCAGGTGAGTCCCAAGGTCCCGCTCCTCAAGGGCGAAGGAGCCCCGCAGGCCTTTGCGGACCGCTCGCTCACCGACGAGCAGTGGGCCGAGATCGTCTCCCGCATCGACGATCTCCCCGAAGGATGGCCACGCGAGCGCATGAAGCTCATTCTGATGATGGGCAAGAGCCTCGGCATGCGCGCCTCAGAAATGCTCGACGCGCGCACGGGCTGGATCGTCGAGAGGCGCGTGGGCTTCAAGGTCCGCGCCGCCATCGAGATCGTCGGCAAGGGCGCCAAGGTAAGGCGCCTGCCACTCAACGACGAGCAGCGCACGATCATCGACGACGCGCTCAGGGCCCGCGGCATTGCGGGCGTCGCGGGGTCCGAGCCCGAAACACCGCTTCTCGTCAACCTCGGCCGCGGCAGGAACGCACACGGCCCCATGACCCGAAGCGGACTCTACGTCGTGCTCACGAAGTTCCTCGAGGAAGTCGCGCTCGACGTCGCCTCCGAGCGTCCGATGGACGCCGCCAAGCTCCGCGCCTCGTCCACCCACTGGCTCAGGCACACCTTCGCCGTCAACGCCCTGACCGAAATGAGCGTCAACGTCGTGCAGGCCGCCATGGGACACGCCTCCGTGGCCACGACGGGCCGATACCTCTCGCCCGAAGAAGAGGCGATGAGCGAGGCGATGGAGAAGATGAAGGCGCTTTGATTCCGGGAAGGAAGGACGCCCGCAGAAGACAACACGGCCCCATCTTCCTTCACGGAAGGCGGGGCCGATTCTTCCGGCCTTAAGAATTAGACCTTGGGTAATCCGACGACGAGGTTCGGCTTCGTCAGAGCGGGATCGGGAAGTCCGGTGGACGCCGCGTTCGCACCGTATCTGGCGCGAACTTCGTCAATGGGACCGAACGCGATCGCCCTTTGCGGGCAGGATTCAACGCAGATAGGCAGATGTCCCTTTTCAACCAGATGCTTCACATGAAACGTATAGACACCCCAACCCAGAACCGTCAGCATCAAAGCGCCGAACCACCCCCCTCCACTTCATCCAGAAGGCCATCATCGGATTGTCCCGAAGATGAGCATATGGTCCGCGCTTGAGCGTCCTGTACAAATCCTTGACCTGACCAAAATCCGTGACCAGCGACCATTTCCCGAACGACGAGGCGGGCATCGACAGCACAGCGGTGCTCACCGCCTTGGCCGTCTCCCCACTCACATGTGCCGCAATGCCGAAGATGGTGCCCGGATAAAGCATCCCGGTCCTGGAACAGCGTTCGTCAAATTTTGGAGATCGCCGACTACTCGAAAGTGTTCTGCAGGGAATCCCTGTTGAGCCAGCTTTTCCAGTTCACACCTGGCGACGACAGCCGCATCTCCCTCGCCCGCCTCCAGACGTTCCAGCGGGGTCGGAGCTATGTAGCTGTTGAAGGTCGTTCGGCTAAGGAAGGCAACCGCGTCAAGTCCTGTTCGTTCGAGCTGCCCCTCAAAAATCATCCGAGTGCCGAAACTATCCTGAGCATCGGACAGAATATGAAGATTCTTCAAGTCCTCAAGATCGTGAACAGAAGACTTTTTTCGGTCTAACGACGGCCATGCCACTGACATATGCGGGGTCGGTTGCATCGGCAGACCTGTACGCAGCCAGTTGTTCGGCTAGTCCCTGAGATTGAAGGTCGGCAAAGATGCCGGCCTCGGCGATGAAGGCATGGACATTTTGACGGCGCACTGCCTCATGAAGTTCTGCGGGAGACATGCATTTGATTCCAATGCGTGCATTGGGCAGCGTGGTCCGCAAATAAGTGAGCGTCGGCTGAAGGGTTTCGATGACAAAGCTCGACGGCAACGTGGGCTGGACGGCAACCGAAAGATAAACGGAGTACTCTGGATCGCGCCCCCAGCTCGAAGAATCTGCGGCGACAGAAGCCGACACAGCAAACCATCAGGCACGCCGCCGCAAGGAGACGATTCATCTACGCCGACCTGACCGAAGCCGACTTCATGACGATACGCTCAGACCTGGCCACCGAGCGCCCTGACGTAGACGAGCAGCACGCCCTCCCAGACCTGGCGGGGTGCGAGCGGATGCTCGGCCGAGCGGCGCATTTCGGCGACGGCGGCATTGAGCGAGAGAAGGTTCTTCATCGTCGCATCGGCGGCGATCTTCTCGAGCACGTCCTTCTCGCGGATGAAGAAGTGCGGATCGGCGCCCGACTTCACGCGCAGCAGGTCGTAACACCAGCGGGAAAGATGGAGCGCAACTGCGGGAATACCCATCGAAGCCGAGTAGCCGCGAACGATGCTGTCAGGCGTGAGGCTGCGGCCGCGGGCGAGCAGGTCCCTGAGCGTGGCGGAGGCCTTCGCGTCGAGCGTCAAGCCCGTGATGTCCTTCACGGCGTTGAGCGGCGCGCCGCCCGCCATGGCGAGCGCGACCTCGGGATCGCCCTTGAGGCGCTTCTGGGACGAGAGCCATGCAAGCGCGTCCTCCTTCGACGGAACGCCCACGCGCAGCAGGCGCGACCTCGAGCGGATCGTCGGGAGCACCGCGTCGATGTCGTCGGCCGCAAGAATGAAGACGCACCCCTCGGGCGGCTCCTCCATCGACTTGAGTAGCGAGGCGGCGGCCTCGGCGCGCACCATGTCAGCGGGATAGACGAGCACGCAACGGCATCCTCCGCGGCTCGGCGCCATCGTGAGGAAGTCCGTGAGGGCGCGGAACTGATGAATGCGGATTTCGCGCGAAAGCTTCTTCGAGGACGAGGAGGTTTCGGGCGGGGTGTACGGCAGGTCGAGCGCGTTTGCGAGGAATTCGCTCACGACGATGCGGCAGTCGGGATGGCCGTTGGCGTGCATCATGCGGCAGCCCGGGCACTTGCCGCATGGCGAGCCGTCGGCCTTCGGGCTTTCGCACAGAAGGCGCTCGGCGAACCAGCGGGCGAGCTCGAACGTGCCCACGCCGGGCATGCCGTGGATGAGGATCGCGTTGGGAAGCCTTTCGCGCATCGCGTCAAGGCGTGCGGCGGCCTCCTCGAGCCAGGGGTACTGCGTCAGAGCCATTTGGCGAACTCCTTCTCAAGCTGCGCGGCGATCGTCTCGGGCGCCTCCTCGGCATTGACCCTGACGAAGCGCTTCGGATCACGGGCGGCGCGGTCCAGATAGGCGTTGCGCACGCGGGCGAAGAAGTCCGCGCTCTCGCGTTCGAACCTGTCGCCTTCGCCCGCACGGATCGTGCGGCGGCGCGCAGCCACCTCGGGCGCCAGATCAAAGAGCACCGTCACGTCGGGCGCAAAGCCCGCGAGCGTCCAGGCCTCGAGCGCCTCGACGTCCTCGCCCTTCATGCCCTTGCCGCCCGTCTGATAGGCGTAGGTGGCGTCGGTGAAGCGGTCGGAGAGAACCCAGGCGCCGCGCTCAAGCGCAGGCTTGATCACCTTCTCGGCATGCTCGCAGCGGGCGGCGAAGAAGAGCAGCGTCTCCGTGCGCGGCGTCATCTCGTCCGTAAGGAGCAGGCCGCGGATCTTCTCCCCGAGCGGCGTGCCGCCGGGTTCTCGCGTGCGCACGACCTCATGCCCCGCGGCCCTGATGAGGCGCTCGAGCCCGTCGATCTGCGTGGTCTTGCCCGCCCCGTCAATGCCTTCAAAGGAAATAAAGCGTCCTGTCGCCATCTGTGAAACTCCGAACTGAAACTCTCGGGGCCGCGCTCGGACGACCCGCTACGGCATTGTAGCGGATCGGCCCGCGCCGCCACGAAGACGCACATTCAAACAAACGCTCACGACTCGGCGGGCTCCACAGGCCGTGAACCGGCATCCGCCCGCGCTAAAATGTGCCGCACTTCATCCTTCGGAGGCACAAACCGCCCGAAGGTCCCGAACACTCAACCCAGGACTTCCCGTCGTGACGCAAGAAGAGAAGAAGAACACCGAAGCCGCCGCACCCGAAGCGCAGGAGCCCGCAGAGCAGAACGCAGGCACGATGGCGGCGACCGCCCTGCCCCGGAATCAGAATGAGGCTCAGGATAAGGCTCAGCCCGAAGCGAAGGCTGAAGGCGCGCCCGACGAAAAACCGGAAGAAAAGGCGGGCGAAAAGCCGGCTGAAAAGCCCCGTCGCCGCCGTCGTCCGCTCACGCTCGTCGCGGGCGGCATGCTCGTCGTGCTCTGCGCGGCCATGGGGCTTCGCTGGGAGGCCGACCAGCGCGTCTTCGAGCGTGCGGTCGAGTCCGCCACGCCCGACACCGCCGTGCGCATCACGGTCGAGACGGGCGACTCCGCGCGCCGCGTAATGGAGCGCCTGCGGGAGGCGGGCCTTCAGGTGAAGGACTTCGACATGCGTCTGGCCGCACGCCTCGTGAAGGACCACAAGCTCTCGAGCATCCACACGGGCACTTATGAGTTCAAGCCCGACCTCACGCCCGCAGGCATTCTCGAAACGCTCGCCAGGGGACCGATCGTCGACCAGTCGCTCAGGATTCCCGACGGCGCGCCCGTCTGGGAGGTACTCGCCATCTTCAGGAACGCGACCGCGCTCAAGCAGACGGCCGCCTCGATGCCCGAGGCCGAGCTGCGCCGTGCGCTCGGCATCGACGCGGGCTCGCTCGAGGGATGGTTTGCGCCCGACACCTACCACTACACGTCGGGGAGCGCCGACCTTGCCGTCATGAAGCAGGCCGTCGCCAAGCAGAAGGCCCTTCTGGCCAAGGCCTGGGAGTCCCGCTCCGAGGCCGCCAGGGTGAAGACGCCCTATGAGGCGCTCACGCTCGCCTCCATCATCGAGAAGGAGACGGGCCTTGCCACTGATCGCCACCTCGTGAGCTCGGTCTTCAACAACCGCCTGAGCATCGGCATGCCGCTGCAGACCGACCCGACCGTCATCTACGGCCTCGGCGAGAAGTTCAGCGGCAACATCACCCGCAAGGATCTGCAGACGCCGACCCCTTACAATACGTACGTCATTCCGGCGCTTCCGCCCACGCCGATCGCCGCGCCCACCTGGGCGTCGATCGAGGCTGCGGTCAATCCCGCCGACACCAGGTTCCTCTACTTCGTCTCGAAGGGCGACGGCTCGAGCCATTTCTCGCAGAGCCTCGCCGAACACAACCGCGCCGTCAGGCAGTTCATCCTGAACCGCCCGAAGACGCAGAAGAAGGCCAAGCCCAAGGAACCGCAACCTACGAAGGAAACAGCACGGTCAATAACCCCTGTCTGAAGACAGAGGCTTGAAAGAGCCTTTATTGACTAGCCTCAGCGCCCCTCTTTCGAGAGGC
>OBLF01000448.1_pt1 | contig 45297 bp, 40 predicted proteins | sample 1519231 | NCBI WGS metagenome assembly OBLF01 (sample SAMEA2602895, study PRJEB22501) | metagenome | reverse complement strand
GTTAGTGAAGAATGTTAAAAGTGACAGCAAATGAGAAATAAACTTTTGCAGTAAATAGTTGGTAATTCTGTCCTCATTGTCAACATCCTTCCACTTTAAACTTTAGAGGATTTTTTATAAGTAGAATGAGTCTACCCCCACGAAAGATCTACTGTTCCGAAGTCTCCCCAAGGGAGGTATAATGTCTAATCTAAAACAGGAACTGATGCTCTCGTTCTGCCTGATAAACAGCTTGTCTTCCAGACAGATGAGAGCACCTGTTCATACTGTATGTTTGTCTTCGGAATGTCTGACACCTCCAGGTGCGATTGTACGGCAATTTTTTTTCAACTGTTAACGAAGTTAAGGACGAAAAGTACAGCCAGGACGCAGAGTGTCCAGTTGAGGTCGTTCCATCTCCGTGTACACAGTTTCATAATTACGAAAGAGAGAATACCCAGACAGATTCCGTCTGCAATGGAATAGCAGAGCACCATCGTAATCATGGTGATAAAGGCCGGGAAGGATTCGGTGATGTCCTGCAGGTCGATCTTTTTCACCGAATCGATCATCAGTACGCCCACCATGACCAGTGCTCCGCTGGTGGCAGCACTCGGAATCAGCAGGAAGATCGGAGAAAGGAACAAAGCAATGAGGAAAAAAAGTCCTACGGTGAAAGAGGTTACTCCAGAGCGGCCGCCCTCTGCAATGCCGCTGGCACTCTCAACGTATGTCGTCAGCGTCGAGCTGCCCAGCATTGCACCGCACGTCGTTCCGATCGCATCGCTCATCATGGCTTCCTTCACATGCGGGATGTTCCCGTCCTGTTCGACAATTCCGGTTTTATCAGCTAAGCCCATCAGCGTCCCAATGGTATCGAAGATGTTGATCAGGAGCAGAGAAAAGACAACCAGTACCGTCTTGAGCGTCAACAGACCTGTAAAGTCGAATTTGCAGAAGACCGGGCTGATGTCCTGAGGCATAGAGACCGGCAACCAGCTGTCCGGGATTACTGTCACTCCCATTGGTATGCCGATGACAGTGGTAATGATGATGCTCAGGAACAGCGAGCCCTTGACATTCTTCGCCATGAGAACACCACTGAGCAGAATGGCAATAATACCAAGTATGCAGGTAGGGGTGAAGGCACCCAACCCGACGAATGTCGCTTCCTTTGCAACAATGATACCGGCATTCTTCAGACCGATGAATGCAATGAACATACCGATACCCGCCGATATGGCATAGCGGAGATTGGTAGGGATGGAATTGAGAATCATCTCACGTACATTGAAGAAGGTGATGATGATGAACACAACACCCTCTATGAGCATGATGGCGAGGGAATGCTGCCAGGAGTAGCCCATCGTCTGGCAGAGTGTGTAGGCAAAGAAGGCGTTAAGCCCCATGGAAGGAGCCTGTGCGAAAGGCAGCTTCGCCATAAAGGCCAGCAGCAGCGTGGCAATGGCTGCGGCAAGTGCCGTACCGGTGAAGAGTGCACCCTTGTCCATTCCCGTAGACGACAGGATGTCTGGATTGACGGCCAGGATATAGCTCATCGTCAGGAAAGTGGTTGCTCCGGCAATAAATTCAGTCTGGAGCTTCATGGACTTCGGATTGAATCCGAGTGCTTTTTCTAAGAAAGTCATCATTTTCAGAGTTTGAATATGCTTTGGTTTATATTGAAGTTTCCTTTATCCAGGCATCGAGAATCATCCGCGCAATCGACAGACGTTCGGGGATGTTCGGTAGGTTGTCCTTGGTGAACCATGCCCCCTTTGACAATTCACTTTGCTGAAGATGGAGGTCACCGCCATCATAATCGGCATTGAACCCCACCATCAGACCGCAGGGATAGGGCCAGGGCTGCGACCCGAAGTAGCGCAGGTTTCCAATCTGGATGCCGGTTTCCTCGGCTACCTCACGGTGTACAGCCTCCTCCAGGGTCTCACCTGTCTCGACAAAACCCGCTACAAGACCATAGAAGTCGGACTTGAAATTGCGGGCATGAACCAGCAGGACTTCATCGCCACGGTGTACGAGGACAATGATGGCCGTTGCCAGCTGCGGCCACACCTCTTTTCCGCAATTGGTACAACGCTTGGAAATGTCGGTGTGCATCTTCATCGGGGCACCGCATACACCACAGAACTTCGTATTGCCGTCCCAGTAAAGCAGTTCATGGCATTTTCCGGCCTTCAGGTAGAACTCCGTGGAAAGCAGATAGAACGACGGACGCAAGCCACACATCTCGTATTGCGGGTTGCCCGTTACGGGCTGTTCAACCATAAAAGCTCTCACCTCGGTCCCATTTTCCATAGGCGTAACGTTCAGGACGTGCGTCCACGGATGCAGGGGTATCGGTGCTTCTTCGGAAAGCGGGATGGTGTAGTTGTCACCCACTTTCTCCAGCATGACATCTGTCTTGCAGAAGACAAACCAGTATTTTTTCATCTGTATGTCTGTTTATCGGTGGAAGTTCATGAAATTCCAAAAAATCTGCACAGGATTCTATTTGTGTAGACACCGTGCCACAAAAAGCCTGCCTTTCGGAGAAGTGAGACATCTGTCATCAGAGTCTTCCACACTGTATTGTCCATTTTTGGCAACCGTATGCCAATCTTTTGGCGACAGACAGGCAATTCTTTGGCGACAGACTGCCAAAAATGCCCAACGGCATATGAACCGTCTTGCAATTCCTTTCAGACCGCGCTATGGAATACTTTTCTGACCGCGTCGCATTGAGGATTCATCAGATCATGGAAGAAGCAGGGACCGCAGGGACTTCGTTTCGGTTATTCCCCGAAAAGGAGTCTGCGGTCGCGTGCAGCAGCCGGTACAGTCCATGCTTCCGGCACGAACTTCCAATTGTGATGCGGCTGTGGCCGCATCACGCCGGCTTTTCTGATTTCTTCCATGAGATAAAACCTCTGGTCCTTAGGGCTCTCCCATATAATGCGGCTTTGCAGAGAGTCGTGCGGAATGCCCGCACCTCTGGTCAGCAGCTCTCCGCCGCCATTGGCACGATAGCTGTTCACCGCCACTGTGTACCATTTGTTCTCATCAAACGGTTGTCCGTTGCTCATACGGAGGATATGTACTTTCTCACCGTCAGGCTTTGTCACGTCTACTTCGTAGTCGATACCCGCAGCAGAATCAAAGTTGAACGAGAAGTTCTTGAAGCCCAGCCGCTGTGCATCGTTCTGTGTATCGGAAAGAAGAAGCAGGTGGTCGTCTGGAGACTTCATCGTATTGCACCAGAGGTCGTAACTCATCTCAAGGTGTCTGCGGATTTCCTGACCGGTAAGGCGCATCGTGCAGAGATTGTTCTCGTATTTGTATAGATTAAACATATCAGCTACGGTGACAGGGCCTGCCTGAATGGAAGAGTTGAACTGCAAAGGTGCGTTGAATGCAATATCGACCTTGGTAATTTTCAGTTCAAGGTCGAGTATGAGGTCGTTGAAAGCGGAGTTGCCGAAGAAGCAGTCCTTTGTATAGATGGTATTTTCGAATCTTCCGATTACCTGTCCGCCCCATCTCTTTACGGAGTCTATCTCCGGCTGGAAGTAGCGGATGAAAGCCTCATCGGCCTTCAGCTCCCTGACATCGACGAGCTCTCCTGTAGCGTTCGTCAGTGTGTATTGCCGCTTTCCTTTTACGGTCTTCGGCCTGAGCGTCAGCGTCGCCAGGGCTATGCGCTGTGCGTTGTTGGCAGGGTCGAGGCAGATGACCTCTCTGCCGGCAGCGTTTTTCTCAACGGAATTATGCGGGGTATGATCATGGCCGAAGAAGACGACATCGAACCCCGGCACCTCCTGTGCCACTTTCTTCGAAGCATCTTCGTCGTAAGCAGGTGTCTTGATTCCGCCGTCCCATCCGGAATGGAACAAGCCTACGACAACATCGGGTTTTTCCTTGGTTTTCACCTCAGCCATCGTCCTTCTTGCACATGATACCATTTCCTCAAAGCGCATACCGCTCCAGATCTTTTCTTTCAGCCAGTTGGGGATGGCCGGGGTAAGCATGCCGATGACACACACCTTGATTCCGTTGCCTTTCTTGATTGTATAATAGGGGAGAAGATAGGATTTCCCGGTTGCCGTGCTGATGATGTTGGCACCGAGGATAGGGAAGTCCAGCTCCTTGAACCATTTGTCGTAGACGGCATGCCCAGTCTCGATGTCATGATTCCCGACAGTCGCCACATCATATCCCATGTAATTCAGGACACTGGCTGCTATGTTTGTCTTTTCAGGTGTCACATAGTTATAGTAGTAGGAGATGGGCTGTCCCTGAAGGATATCCCCATTGTCGAGCAGGTAGACGTTTTCCTTTCCGTTTTCCCGACGCAGCTTTTCAACCAACGTGCAGACCCTCGCCATGGAACCGCTCCTCGGCTTCCGACTGATAAAGTCGTAGGGGAAGAACGATCCGTGGACATCCGAAGTTTCTATAAGTTTGATTGTAATGTCTTTCTGCTGTGCCATTGTGGAAGAACTGAGTCCTAACATGATGGTGAGTACTATTGTAGAGAGTTTCATAATTTGATGTTTATTTCCCTTGCAAAAGTACGAAATAAAACGGAAACAGACGAAGCTACATAGTCTTGTTTTTCATGTGCCATAGAGACGGCTTCAGACAAGATGGAATACATTTTCCTGTGCGGGGAATATTGGAGGAACACGGAAGAAACCCACGTACATAGGTGCAGGCCATGTCCTGAAGATCCATCAAAGACGATTTCTCAAGACAGACCTGTCAGTGCGCGCCTTCCTCTTCCGTGTTGTTCCCGGTCAAACAATGCCCTGTGCCATCATAGCCTTGGCGACCTTGATGAATCCTGCGACATTGGCACCTTTCACATAATTGATGTAGCCGTCGGCTTCAGTACCATATTTTACGCAGTTGGCATGTATATCATCCATAATCTGGTGCAGTTTGCGATCCACTTCTTCGCAGCTCCATTTCAGCCGTTCAGAATTCTGAGTCATCTCAAGGCCGGATACAGCCACGCCGCCGGCATTGCTTGCCTTTCCCGGACAGTAGAGCACCTTTGCTTCCTGAAATATCTTTACGGCTTCAGGGGTTGAAGGCATATTCGCTCCTTCCGAAACAGCAATGACACCGTTACGGACAAGTGCGGCGGCAGCTTCTCCGTTTATCTCGTTCTGTGTAGCACAAGGAGTGGCTATATCTGCCTTCTCAAACCAGGGCTTTGCACCGGCAACGTACTTGACATCATACTTTTCTGCATATTCGCGTATACGCCCGCGGTCAACGTTCTTCAGTTCCATGATAAAGGCGAGTTTCTCCTCGTCTATTCCATCCGGATCATAGATGTATCCGTCTGAATCGGAACAAGTAACCGGTTTTGCCCCCAGCTGCAGCAGCTTCTCCATCGTGTATTGGGCCACATTGCCGGAACCGGACACGAGTACCGTCTTTCCCTTGAGGTCAACAGACCTGGTCCTGAGCATATTCTGCAGGAAATACACATTGCCGTATCCGGTCGCTTCAGGACGGATGAGGGATCCGCCGAATGTCTGTCCCTTCCCCGTCAATATGCCAGTAAACTGGTGCGTCAGCTTCTTGTATTGGCCGAACATATAGCCTGCCTCACGTCCTCCCACACCGATGTCGCCGGCCGGAACATCGCAGTCAGGACCGATGTAATGCCATAGCTCGCTCATGAAAGCCTGACAGAACCGCATGACCTCGGCATTCGACCTGCCACGGGGAGAGAAGTCGGAACCGCCTTTTGCACCGCCCATCGGAAGTGTCGTAAGCGAGTTCTTGAAAGTCTGCTCGAAGGCAAGAAACTTCAGGATGGATTCGTTGACGGATGAGTGGAAACGGAGACCGCCCTTGTAAGGCCCGATGGCATTGTTATGCTGGATACGATACCCCATATTGGTCTGCACATTTCCCTTGTCATCTGTCCAGTTTACCCTGAACTTGATAATCCTGTCAGGTACGCAGAGACGTTCGATAAGATTGGCCCGGTCGAATGACGGGTGTCTGTTGTATTCATCCTCTATGGTGGCCAGTACCTGTGACACTGCCTGAATGTACTCCGGTTCGTATGGGAACCGATGTTCTAGCTTTTCTACGACTTCTGTTGCTTTCATACTTAACTATATGTTATTGGATGCTCTCTCCTAAATCCTGAAACGACAACGATGTTGTCAAATCTACCTTATACATTGCAAAGGTAATACAATTTGTTCAAATCAACGACATTTTGACATAAAACGTATTGAATTATTAAAAAATAGTCATACCCAAGGTTCGAAAGGAATGATTTTCTGCTTTTCACCTTATTATATATAGTCACACACTGATGGGTTGCATTGGCAGGGGAACCGTGTTCTGACGATGCAAAAAGCCCGCAACCAGATTTTCCTGGTTACGGGCATTGTACAATAATATTGTCTCCGTACTTATTTCCTGCCAAGTCCACGAAGCCACTTCAAAGGTTTTTTGATGAGTGACTTCAGTCCTGAATCCCCCTTGGAAATTGCCGGGAAGTCTTCCCGAATGTCATACTTCGTACTTCTCCTGACCGACTTTTCCTCGGGTACACGCTGTCGGTTATTACGCTTCTTGCGCTTTCCGTTCTGTTTCCGGGCCTGCTGGCTGGTAGAATTTCCGGCGGCATTCTTGCTGCTGGCCGGTTTCCTGTCACTGCGGTTTTCATTGGCGGCTTTGGGCTGGCGTTCTTGACTCCTGCCTTTTCCCTGCCGGTTGTTCTTCTTATTACCCCCTTTCTCCTCGGCTGCTGCTGGACGGTTCTCCTGTTTCTTCTGCGGAGCTGCGTTCTCCCGGCTGTTCGTCTTACGTTCCAACCCGACAGCACTGTTTTCGTCGGCAGTGCTCTGGTTCTGTACTGCAGGACGCCGGTTGCGCTGTCTGTTCCCGCCTTGCTTCTTGTCCTTATGGCTCTGCTGGTCACGGTCTTTCCTACGACGGGTCTTGGCGTTTCCCCCTCTCTTGGGCTTTCCGTTGCTCTTGTATTCAGGTCCTTCGCCCAGTTCCTCCGGAAGCGGAATCTTTTCCACCTCTTTATCCAGGAACGATTCAATCTGCTTGAAATAGTAGATGTCATCAACATTCACGAATGTGATTGCCTTTCCGTCACGGTCGGCACGGGCCGTACGCCCGATGCGGTGAACATAATCCTCGGCATCATGTGGTACGTCGTAGTTGATGACCATGGCAATGTCATCAATATCGATTCCACGCGCCACAATATCTGTGGCTACAAGTACATCGATCTGTCCACTCTTGAACTTGAACATAACATCATTACGCTGTTCCTGATCCAGATCGGAGTGCATTTCTCCACAGTTGATGTGCTTGCGGCCTAACGATGCCGTAATCTGTTTTACTTTCTGCTTTGATCCAGAGAAGATGATGACACGCTTGAGGTCGCCTGCCTTGAAAATGTCCTTGATGATTCCCATCTTCTGTGTCTCGTAGCATACGTATGCCATCTGATGGATTTTCTCTGCCGGTTTGCTGACTGCCAGCTTGATTTCAACAGGATTCTTCAGCAGTGTTTTGGCAAGTTCCTCTATCTTTTTCGGCATGGTAGCCGAGAACATGATCGTCTGGCAGGATGCCGGCAGCTTCTTGGCAATGGTCATGATATCCTCGGAAAATCCCATGTCAAGCATACGGTCAGCCTCGTCAAGGATGAAGAAGCTCACCTTGGAGAGATCGACATTGCCAAGAGAGATATGGGAAATGAAACGTCCCGGCGTTGCGATGACGACATCGGCTCCGAGCGACAGGCTCTTCAGCTCCTGATCGTAGCGGTTGCCGTCGTTGCCGCCATAGACGGCAACGCATGACACACCGTCAAGATAGTAAGCGAAGCCCTGCATGGCCTGGTCGATCTGCTGTGCCAGCTCCCGGGTCGGCGACATGATGACGCAGTTGATGGCTGACTCCGGGTAACCTCCGTCTGCCAGTTTGGAAAGAACTGGAAGAAGATAGGCCGCCGTCTTACCCGTTCCTGTCTGGGCAACGCCCAACACATCATTTCCTTTCAGAATCTCCGGAATGCACTTCTCCTGAACCGGAGTGCATTCGTCAAAACGCATATCATAAAGTGCGTCGAGTACGTTATCGTTTAAATCTAAATCTTCAAAATACATATTCTACTGTTTTTCCCTTCTTCACAAAGGGTTGTTCTTAATTCTATTGTTCTCTGTGCCTTATCAGCTTGGTGCATGGCGATAGCAGAAGTAGGCTATGACAGCGAAGATAATGTTCGGTATCCATGCTGCCAGAAGCGGCGGTGTGTCTGCCTGAATGGCAAAAGTCGACGATACTGTCTGAAGCATGATGTAGCTGAAACTCAATGCGAGGCCGATGCCCAGATACAGTCCCATTCCTCCTTTGCGCTTTCGGGAAGAGAGTGACAGACCGATGATGGTGAGGATGAAAGACGAAAAAGACATTGCAATGCGTTTGTGAAACTCCACCTCATACTGCACCACGTTGCCCGACCCACGACTTGTCTGCTTGGAGATGTAGTCCAGCAGTTCCGGCGAAGTGAAGGTCTCCTGCTGACCCTTGGAATAGACAAGGTCGGTAGGCTCCATAAGCAGGACAGTGTCCTTTGAGGCTCCGCTCTGGATATGTTCCTTCAGCCCCTTGAGGGTTCTCATCTTCCAGTTACTAAGTCTCCAATGAAACTTCGTGTCGGCAACCGTGTCATACTGGATTTCCATTGCTGTCATGTGGCTGACAATCTTCTTGTCTTTGATCTTCACCAGCGAGAAGCCGTAGCCTCTTTTGTATTGGTTGTCATAATGCTGGATGTAGGCCGTTGTATTCTTTGCGACATACAGCTGGACATTCTCGGCCGAAGTGTTCTTCTTTGAGTTGCGGTAAAGCGACTCGAAGTTCTGACGGATTACCGTGCCATGGGGTATGACAAAGCTGTTCAGATAGAACGTCAGACCGGCAATGAGAACACATGAAATCATGTAAGGCCGCATCAGTCGCCTGATAGACACGCCGGCAGCCAGCATTGCTATGATTTCCGAATTGCCAGCCAGCTTGGAAGTAAAGAAGATGACGGCAATGAATACGAACAACGGTGAAAAGAGGTTTGAATAATAAGGGATGAAATTGGCATAATAGTCAAAGACTATCGCCCGCCACGGTGCATGGTACTGCGTGAACTTCGAGAGGTTCTCGTTGAAGTCGAACACAATCGCAATGGAGATAATCAGCAGGATGGCATAGATGTATGTACCGATGAACTTCCTGATGATGTACCAGTCCAGAATGCCGACATAGCGGGTAGGGGAGAGCAACAGGAGCAGATCGCCTATCTTCCTCATGAAAGGCAGACGTCCAGCAGCATCTTGTACAACATGCAGTTCTGTTCCTTTTACTCTGTCACCAATCTCTTTGACCTTAAACATTTCATTACTCGTTAAATTCTTCTTCCCAGCTGTTCGATAACAGAGGCTTTCCACTGCACGAAGTCACCTTGCTCAATATGCGTTCGTGCATCGGTTACGAGACGGAGATAGAAAGCCAGATTATGGATGCTGGCTATCTGCATGGCAAGCAGTTCCCCGGCCTTGAAAAGGTGGTGGAGATAGGCCTTGCTTGTAATCAGATCCACGTCACAGCCTTCCGGATCTATCGGCGAGAAGTCGTCTTCCCACTTCTTGTTCTTCATGTTCATCGTGCCGTCGTAGGTGAAGAGCATTGCATTGCGGCCGTTACGGGTCGGCATGACACAATCGAACATATCCACTCCTCGCTCAATAGCTTCCAGAATATTCTGCGGTGTACCGACTCCCATCAGATAACGGGGCTTGTCTTTAGGCAGAATTTCATTGACCACCTCAATCATCTCGTACATCACTCCCGTCGGTTCACCGACTGCCAGACCGCCGATAGCATTACCATCCGCCCCCTTGTCTGCCACGAACTTGGCTGCCTCACACCGCAGGTCCTTGTAGGTACAACCCTGAACTATCGGAAAGAGACTCTGCTTGTAGCCATAGAGAGGCTCTGTCTCATTGAACCGTCTGATACAGCGGTCCAGCCAGCGCTGCGTCAGTCCCAGACTCTTCTTGGCATAAGCATAGTCGCTCCTTCCTGGAGGACATTCATCCAGCGCCATCATGATGTCGGCACCGATGACACGCTCGGTATCCATGACGTTCTCCGGTGTGAAGATATGTCTGGAACCGTCGATATGACTTCTGAACTCACAGCCTTCCTCCGTCAGTTTGCGGATACCCGTCAGGGAAAACACCTGAAAACCTCCGGAGTCGGTCAGTATAGGACGATCCCAGCCATTGAAGCCATGCAGGCCGCCCGCCGCCCTAAGTATGTCCAGTCCCGGACGCAGATAAAGATGATAAGTATTACCAAGGATGATCTGCGCCTTGACCTGCCGGCGCAATTCCTCAAAGTGTACCCCTTTTACAGAGCCGACAGTACCGACAGGCATGAAGATTGGCGTCCTTATCTGTCCATGGTCGGTTGTAATGACACCTGTCCGGGCATCACTGGCATTGTCCGTATGCTGTAATTCGAATGTCATTTCCTTGTGTCCTCTTTCTTGTCATCGGTAATGGTGAACGATACGGGGTGGTCTACCTTCTCATCGGTCAATGCAAAGTCCCATACCTGCTGGATGTTCTCTACGAAATGAAATTCCAGTCCCTTGCGATAGACTTCAGGTATCTCCTCAATGTCTTTCCTGTTCTCAGAACACATGACAATATCAGTGATACCGGCACGTTTGGCTGCAAGAATCTTCTCCTTGATGCCGCCAACCGGCAGTACCTTCCCACGCAAAGTTATCTCACCCGTCATGGCCGTGTTCTTGCGGACCTTACGCTGTGTCAATGCCGAGGCAATGCTTGTGGCAATCGTGATGCCGGCCGACGGACCGTCCTTCGGAGTAGCACCTTCCGGCACATGGATATGAACATTCCACTGTTCAAAGATGCGGTAGTCAACCCCGAGTGCATCAATATGCGCCTTGACATACTCTAAGGCAATGACAGCCGACTCCTTCATCACATCGCCGAGGTTACCCGTCAGGGTCAGCTTTCCGGCCTTCCCCTTTGAAAGAGAGGTCTCGATGAAAAGGATCTCACCACCGACACTGGTCCATGCAAGCCCCGTTACGACACCGGCATACTTGTTTCCCTGGTAGATGTCACGTGTGAAGGGCGGCTTTCCCAACAGGTCTTCCAGCTTGTCCGGTGTAATCTTCGTATAAGGCAGCTGCCCGTCTATCGCCTGTCTGAAGGCCAGTTTACGCATTGCCTTGTTGATCTGCTTCTCCAGCTGGCGCACACCGCTCTCACGTGTATAGCTTTCGATGATCTTCTCCAAAGTAGCCTTGGCAAATTTCGGTTTATCTTCCAGCAGGTCCAAACCGGTATTCTCGAGTTCCTTGGGAATCAGATGCCGTTTGGCAATCTCAATCTTTTCCTCCGTGATATAGCCGGAAACCTCAATGAGTTCCATACGGTCGAGCAAAGGGCGTGGAATCGTGTTGAGGTCGTTTGCCGTCGCAATGAACAGAACCTTCGACAGATCGTAATCCATGTCAAGGTAATTGTCATGGAAAGCGTTGTTCTGTTCCGGATCAAGCACCTCCAGCAAGGCGGATGACGGATCACCGTTGATGGTGTTCTGGGTTACCTTATCTATCTCGTCAAGAATGAAAACGGGATTGGAGGAGCCTGCCTTCTGGATGTTCTTAAGGATACGGCCGGGCATGGCACCGATGTAGGTCTTACGGTGTCCTCTTATCTCCGACTCATCATGCAGTCCACCCAAAGAAACACGCACATACTTGCGCTTCATGGCTTCGGCAATACTTTTCCCCAGACTGGTCTTGCCCACCCCCGGAGGGCCGAAGAGACAGAGAATCGGCGACTTCAGACTGCCGCGCAGCTGAAGGACGGCAATGTACTCAAGAATGCGCTCCTTCACTTTCTCCATACCATAGTGATCCTTGTCAAGAATGCGTTTCGCACGCTTCAGGTCAAGGTCGTCCTTGGTATATTCATTCCAGGGCAGATTGACCATCGTCTGCAGATAGTTCACCTGTACACTGTAATCCGGGCTCTGCGGATTCAGTGTGTCCAGCTTGTCCAACTCCTTCTGAAAGGTCTTGGCAACATCATCCGACCACTTTTTGGTCTTGGCCTTTTCTATCAGTTCCTTCTTGTCGGGGGCGGCATCACCGTCACCCAGTTCCTCCTTGATATTCTTGATCTGCTGGTGCAGGAAGTATTCACGCTGCTGCTCGTCAAGATCCTCCCGCGTCTTTGAACGGATGTCCTGACGAAGATGCTGGAACTGTATTTCACGGTTGAGCACTTTCATCAATGTAAACAGACGATCCTTGATGGAGTTTTCTTCCAGCAGCCGTATCTTGTCTGTCACGGAGAAGGGCATCGACGAACATACATAATTCACGGCGACAACAGGATTGCTGATATTGTCGAGTGCGAACTGCGAGTCATCAGGAATGTCGTCACTGCCGTGAATGTATTCCTTTGCCACCAGCTTCATGTCGTCAACTGCCGTTGAAAACTCTTTGTCCCTTTTCGGCTCCGGCTCTTCCGGAAGAGATGCCGTAAGTCCTTTCATGAAAGGGTTTACAGCCGTAATTTTCTTTATCCGGCATTTGCCGAGCCCCTGCAGAATCACTGTCCGGTTGTCACCCTCATAGTTGCCAGGCATATCAAAGGCACGGACGAAGCGGGCATAGATTCCCGTCGTATAGATGTCGTCTGCCTGTGGTTCGTTTACATTGCTGTCTCTCTGGCTGACAATGGCTATGATGGCATTCGGATTCTCCTCCAGATACTTGACAAGTGTCAGGGTAGGCTTCCTGCCGACGAGGATAGGGGAGAGAATGCCCGGGAACATCACGAGATTACGAGTTACGAAGATGGGGACTTCGCCATCGACCTGCACGTTCAGGTCGGGCATATCACCTTCGTAGTCTGTAATCATTTGTATAGAGCTGTTTTGTTTCATAAAGTTCTTTTATTCCTCTTTTAGCCTGCAAAGTTACAAAATAAAACCGAAAGACTGAAAGAATAGAACTGCTTTAATCGTGCAGTCCGTCTGTTACAGTACTGTTGCAGTACCATCACCCTTCACGGATCTACCTGATGTAGAAGTCTTCTGTCAGCTGGCGATACCACTCCGTACGCCTTCCGTCAGGTAAGGTAAGCACTGCCTCGTGTACGTCGCAGTACGCAGGGAAAGCCTTTGTAAATTCCATCAGGCAACGTTTTACCGGTTTCGCCTCTTTCGTCCTGACATAAACAATCTTCCGAATTGACAGACCGCAGAATAGGGCTTCCGACTCAAGTGTTTCTTTATTTTCAGCAGGTATGATTACCGACAGCTTTCCGTTCTCTTTCAGGAGTCTTTCTGCATGATGGGCGAGTTCCTGACAGGAGAGCGTGTCGGCATGTCTTGCAGTAGTTCTCTGCCGCAAAGGACTTTTCAATGAATTGATAAAGTAGGGAGGATTGCACACGATGGCTTCATACCGGCATCCGTTCTGTGGGTGATAGTCCTGGAGGGACGTGTGAATGATGTTTATCCTGTCTCTGAAAGGCGACCTCACAATATTAAGATGTGCATCAGCCACTGCGCCTTCGTCCATTTCAACCGCATCGATATGTGCCGACGGGAATCTCTGCGCCATCATCAGTGCGATGAGTCCTGTACCGGTCCCGATATCCAGAATGTCCGCTCCGCCTTCTGCCCATGCACCCAGCAATACGCCATCAGTTCCGACCTTCATGGCCGTATGTTCCTGACTGATGTGGAAATTCTTAAACGTAAAACCCATCTTACATATTCAGCTTGCGCAGAAGGTTCTTGTTAAGGGCCTGTACCTTCCTGCCCTGTTTTGTGATGTCCTGCCGCATCAGGTCGATGTTGTAGAAAAGTTCCGAAAAGGCCGTCTGCAGTATGTTCGGCTGCCGGTAGTCCTTGGTCCCCTTAGGGTTTACGATGATGTTGATGCCCTTGGGGACGATGGAAATGTCTACGTCGGCATCGGCCATGACCGGATCGCCGTCGTAGTGGATAATCCCTTCAGACTTCCGGTGTATATGAATGTGACTGGCTCTGAAGGTCTTTATCTTCAGATTCTTGTCCAGTGTCTTGTTGAAGAGCTCAATGGCGACCTGCGGAGCTTCGATGAGGTCGAAGGGTTCCATGATGATAATGTCGAGCAGCCCGTCGCTCATGGAAGCCTGAGGAGCGATATAGGCATTGTTCCCATACTGTGACGCATTGGCCGCTGACACGAGGAAAGCCTTGTATCGGCGCGTCCCCTCCTCGTCCTCAATCTCATAGGTCTCTGGCTGGTAGCTCAGTCCTTCCTCCAGTATCTTCTGCATATAGGTGATGGGGCCGCGCTTGCCGGCTTCTGCAAACTTCATGGAAATGAACGCATCAAAGCCCATTCCACAGGTACAGAAGAAAGGATGCCTGTTGATAAGACCGTAGTCGAGCGTATGGATGTCACAGTCGTTGAGGATGTCGATGCATTTCTTCAGATTCATCGGCAGGTTCAGATGCCTCGCAAGTCCGTTCCCCGACCCGCAGGGAAGAATGCCCATGGCGGTTTTCGTATTGACGAGCGCTCTGCCGACCTCGTTGACCGTACCGTCACCTCCCACCGCCACTACGATGTCGATGCCCTGCCGTGCAGCCTGCTGTGCAAGCTCTGTGGCATGACCGGCATACTTTGTCTCTGCGATGCGGCAGTCAAACTTTTCCTTGTCAAGCCGCTCTTCTATAAGACCGGGAATGCCGGCCTTGCTGACGGTACCCGATATGGGGTTGAGAATGAAAATGATTTTCTTCTTATTCATTGTGCCAAGATAGATCAGCGCATGGTTTGCCTGACAAAGATACATATTTATCGCTTATGACATGGAGGTTAATGAGTGAAAAAAACTTTAAAAAACACTTTTCCAACCAAATTCTCCGTTTTGTCATTCTAAATTAGTAACTTTGCAGCCTGAAAAATAATTTTATGTGGCCATTGGCTACACCTTATTAAATATAATGGGACAGTTACAAGACAAGTACAAGAGCTACCGCGATCCGCAGAAGTTTATGAAGGCAGGTGTCTATCCTTACTTCCGTGAGATTACAAGTAAGCAAGGAACAGAAGTCACTGATATTGACGGCAACGAGATACTCATGTTCGGTTCGAATGCCTATACAGGCCTGCCGAACGACCCAAGAGTGATTGCCGCCGCACATCGTGCCCTTGACAAGTACGGCTCAGGATGCGCCGGCAGTCGTTTCCTGAACGGTACGCTCGACCTCCACGTGCAGCTGGAGAAAGAGCTTGCAGCCTTTGAGGGTAAGGACGAGGCACTTGTTTTCTCCACTGGATTCTCAGTGAACGCCGGTGTTCTCGCCGTGGTCGTCGGGCGTGGCGATTATATCATCTGTGACGACCGCGACCATGCAAGCATCGTAGATGGCCGCCGTCTGAGCTTCGCCACCCAGCTTCACTATAAACATAATGACATGGAAGATCTGGAGCGTGTGCTCCAGAAACTGCCTAAGGAAGCTGTCAAGCTGATTGTCGTTGACGGCGTGTTCTCCATGGAAGGCGACCTGGCCAATCTGCCGGCAATTGTCGAGCTGAAGCATAAGTACAACTGTTCGGTCATGGTGGACGAGGCACACGGACTCGGTGTCTTCGGCCGTCAGGGAAGAGGCGTATGCGATCACTTCGGACTGACCGATGAGATAGACCTCATCATGGGAACCTTCTCGAAGAGCCTTGCCTCCATTGGCGGTTTCATTGCCAGTGACAAAGACACCATCAATTATCTGCGCCACACCTGCCGCACTTACATCTTCTCGGCAAGTAACACGCCTTCTGCAACGGCTGCGGCCCTGGAGGCTCTCCATATCATAGAACAGGAGCCGGAACGCATAGAACATCTGTGGAAAGTGACCAACTATGCCTTGAAACGCTTCAGGGAGGAGGGATTTGAAATCGGAGAGACAGAGAGTCCGATCATCCCGCTTTACGTCCGTGACATCGACAAGACGTTCCTTGTCACTAAGCTGGCGTACGAGGCCGGTGTATTCATCAATCCCGTCATTCCGCCTGCCTGTGCTCCACAGGACACCCTGGTACGCTTCGCATTGATGGCTACCCATACCGAGGAGCAGGTTGAGCGCGGTGTCAAGGCCCTGGCCAAGATATTCAGAGAGCAGGGTATCATCAAGTAAGCAGCATACAGCTCTCACTGCACAAAAGGGAATACCAATAGCCGAAGGGGCCGTTCTTGCTGAACGGCCCCTTCGGCCATTATATGAAATACCGACCCTTGCCGGTTTGAAAGAAAGGGAGAATTCGGCATACCCGCCGGGGAAGACTCATGACAGACGAGGACAGACTGCACCCCCGCCGTCACGACGGAACACTCTTCCGGTACGGATTACCTACACGGGAAGCGTAGTCCCGACCGGTTGGGAACAGGAGTCCCAGCCACTGGGAACCGTGTTCCCAAACCTTGGGAATACAGGTCCCATACGGTTGGTTCCACTGTACAAATCGCAATGAAGCCTGCTGTGACAAGACACTGTGAAGGATTATAGGGTATAGCAAGCTGCAGTCTGGTGTGCTCATTGCGGACAGCGGTCACTCTCTTAAAATGCTAAAGACACTTATACATTCTTCTTTGACGGCCAGTCATTTATCCATTTCCACACTACCGTCTTCACCTGCCAGCATCACATTACAAGCCATCAGCTGTCATTTTTTTGCTGAAAAAAGAAGCGAAAAGTTTGGCGGTATCAGAAATAAGCACTACCTTTGCACTCGCAATTCAGAAATGAGTTCACTCATTTGGGAAAAGCGACGGGGTGTAGCGCAGCCCGGTAGCGCTCCTGGTTTGGGACCAGGCGGCCGCAGGTTCGAATCCTGTCGCCCCGACCTAAGTCTAACTCTTTAGAGAAAGGGAGACGTTAAAAATGCGGCAATAGCTCAGTTGGTAGAGCACGACCTTGCCAAGGTCGGGGTCGCGAGTTCGAGTCTCGTTTGCCGCTCTTTGACATTCTGAAATACATAATATGGAAGTTTACTTCCAGCATCATGCCCAGGTGGCGGAATTGGTAGACGCGCACGTTTCAGGTGCGTGTGTTTTACGACGTGCAGGTTCGAGTCCTGTTCTGGGCACAATGTTTTCAGAATGTCAGAAATATGTTGGAGAGGTGGCGGAATTGGTAGACGCGCTACTTTGAGGGGGTAGTGAAAATTGTTTCGTGGGAGTTCGAGTCTCCTCCTCTTCACATAAATCGTTCATCGTAAGTTGTTACTTACATCCGATGCGGCAATAGCTCAGTTGGTAGAGCACGACCTTGCCAAGGTCGGGGTCGCGAGTTCGAGTCTCGTTTGCCGCTCTTTTTTTAAAAGGGAGAAACATACATAGCATTTTCTTTATGAATTTATATCTTCGATATTTCGACAATGAAGTATTAGTACATAATGTTGACGAGGCTTTAGATTTTCTCAGTTCCATTCCGGATATTCAGCTTACCCCGGAACTGGAAGATGACATCAGGAACTATGCATCGAATGACGTGTTCTATCCGAAACGTTATAAAGTACGCCCTCGCGTCTATTTCATAGTTATCAAGACCGAAGCTGCGAATATGATGGATTTCAAGCAGAAGAAGGCACTCCGGCCCGCTGGTGACGGGATGTCACGCAAGGAAAATCCCGCCATCATGCATCTCAATGAGGAGCGTGAAGGATGGTATGAAGGCGAGCTGGACTTCAAGCGTGTCGTTCTTATTCCGGCTTCCGGCAAGCATGAGTACCGTGACACCCACTTCGTGGCACGCTGCAAGGCTTTGTCAGGATGGGATTGCTATAACCGCATTGTGGAGTACCTGAAAGACAGGGTCGACAACCGCAGCCAGTTCCCGTCGGCAAAGGGAAAGAACTTCAGGTTCAAGTATTTAGGTATGTGGAAGTAAATTCCATATACCTTTTTGTTATCGGTTTCTGATGAATAAGGTGATGTTGATCGGCAATGTAGGCCGTGACCCGGAGATACGGTATTATGAGGCCGACCAGTGTGTAGCTTCTTTCACATTGGCAACGACAGAACGTGGTTACACGCTTCCGGACGGCACATCAGTGTCCGACCATACGTACTGGCATAACATTGTCCTGTTCAGGTCGCTGGCAAAATACGCCGAGAAATACATTCATAAAGGGGATAAACTTTACATAGAGGGGCGTATACGGTATCGATCGGTTGACGACAGAAAAGGACAGCGAAGTTACATTACCGAAATCTTCGGGGAGAATCTGGAGTGGCTGGCCTCACCCCGTAAAGAAGGAAACAAGTCTGGAGAAAAGACGGAAGACGGTTCTGCCGGATCCGCAGAAAATTCTAAATTACCGTTTTAATGGATATTTTTTTAGTAGATATTTCTTCTTACATCAGCATCAATCCAATTGATTTCAGTGTTGTCATTGCAATCCTGTTTGCTGTATGTCTCCTGCTGCTTTCCGCTTTCGCCAGTGCTTCAGAGATAGCTTTCTTCAGTCTGTCTCCGGCAGATGCAGAAGCATTGGATCCGGACAAGAACCCTTCGGACCGGCTTATCCAGCAGCTCAGGGAAGACAGCGAACGCACGCTGGCGACGATTCTCATTACGAACAATCTCGTCAATGTGGCCATCATCATGCTGTGCAACTACATCTTCGACAGTCTGTTCGATTTCAAGGCAGAGTGGCTGCAGTTCCTCTGTGTTACAATTCTTTTGACGTTTATCCTGCTGCTTTTCGGCGAGATCGTACCGAAAGTCTACAGCAGGGCAAATCCACTGGCATTCTGCCGCAAGGGCGTGAAAGGGATAGTCTTCTTCCGTCGGTTTTTCTGGCCGATAGAGACAGTACTGCTGAAGAGCGGTGCCTTTGCCGAGAAGGTGGTTCAGAAGGAGAACCGCCAGCTGTCTGTTGACGATCTTGAGCAGGCCCTGGAGCTGACCGATAAAAGCGATATAAAGGACGAGCAGAGTATGCTTCAAGGAATTATCCGTTTTGGCGATGAGACTGCCAAGGAAGTGATGACCTCGCGACAGGACCTCGTTGACCTGGACATCCGCTGTTCTTACGAGGATGTACTGAAGTGCATTGTTGAAAACAACTATTCGCGAATCCCCGTCTATCAGGACAACCAGGACAACATCCGAGGCATCCTTTACATCAAGGATCTTCTGCCTCATCTGTCCAAACCGATGAATTTCAGATGGCAGAGTCTGATTCGTCCACCTTATTTCGTTCCGGAAACAAAGAAGATTGATGACCTGCTGCGTGACTTTCAAGAAAACAAGGTACACATCGCCGTCGTCGTGGATGAGTTCGGGGGAACGAGTGGAATCGTGACACTGGAGGACATTCTCGAGGAGATTGTCGGCGAAATCAACGACGAATATGATGAAGAGCAGCGCAACTATACACGCCTGGGAGTCAACACATATATCTTTGAGGGAAAGACACTGCTGAACGATTTTACAAAGATTCTTTCTCTCCCTGATGATGAGTTTGATGATATAGGGGGCGATGCCGATACACTGGCTGGTCTGCTGTTGGAAATCAAGGGGGATTTCCCTGCGGTACATGAGGTGCTGGTTTACAAGAGATATAAGTTCGAGATTCTGGCTATAGATGAGCGCAGAATCAGCAAAGTGAAAGTGACGGTCTGTGATGAGAATAAAAAGTGATGCGGACGGAAAGGTGCGCATCGGACTGCTTGAGATAGAGAAGGGGAGACAGGCGGAAGTGGATGGCGAACGCCGTCTTCTGAAAGCGATTCTGGGCTATGAACCTGTAATCAGGCACAACGAAGACGGTAAGCCGCTGATAGATGATTGTCACATCAGTATCTCTCATACCATCGGCTACGTGGCTGTCATCCTCTCGCACGACCACGAGGTAGGAATTGATGTAGAGTATGTCTCCGACCGTGTCAGACGTATTGCAGGGCGATTTCTCAGGAAAGACGAATCTTTTACAAGTCAGGAACAACTGCTTACCGCCTGGTGTGCCAAGGAGACCATGTATAAACTCTTTTCTTCCGAACATCTTGGATATCAGGGAATGAAGATTGACCCGATATCAGGAAAGATGACAAACCTGAAGCATAACATTACAATTGATTTCAGACGTGAAGTCACTCCGGCGTATGTATTGACCTATGCTTGGTACTGACCGTACGTCTTCAACATCCGTCAGCAATCGAGAACAATTTGCATAAACAGCAGTATGTGCAATCGTTTGCTCATTGCTTTTGCTGAAAATTATCCTTTTCTGATATAATCTGTATGCCTAAATTCGTAAATTTGCAGTGTCGAAAAGACAGATGGTTCAGGATAGTCGTGACAGGACGAGTATGAGAAAGGATGATTGATGTTATGCACATCTGGCTTTTCATGGGCTTGTCTTAGTCATGTGAGATTGGTAATTTAGATTGGTTTTTGTTGATTTGGTTGAGAACCCCATTTGCTTCACAAAGTAAGTGGGGTTAAAGTCGTGTTTGATAAAAATTGCATAAAACACAACAGAAAAGCCTCTATTGAGGTAAAAAATATTTAAAAAGAGATTGACAAGCGGCCTCATTCTTGCTTTTTCTCTTTATTTTACCTATCTTTGTATTAGTCATTTAACAAAGAGCGTAATATAATTACTAATTAGTCTAATTTACAGGAGGGAATTAAAATGAAGGAAACTAAGACCTTGGAATTCTTCGATGAGTATGATTTCGAAAATCAGAACAATCAAGAACGCACTGACGTACATCAGCTACTTGGTGGTGAAATCTGGTACAACTGAGAAGTTGTTTTTCGTGTTTGAATATTTACCTTATTGAGTAAAGGGACGCACTTGAATCATGGATTTGGGTGCGTCCCTTGTCTCATACAGCCATTCTGACTCATCCATATTGAGCCTGTCAGGTTGTAACAGGAGGGCGAGGGTACAGGTCTCGGTAAAATAAAAGGAATTCCGGGGCAGTAGATCTTTCGTGAGGAAGCCTCATTCTACTTATAAAAAATCTTCTAAAGTTTAGAGTGGTCAGGATACTTGACAATGAGGACAGAATTACCGACTGTTTACTGCAAAAGTTTATTTCTCATTTGCTGTCACTTTTAACATTCTTCACTAACACATTGTTTATTAGTATGTTATATGTGTTTACAGAGTGACGGCAGTGACAGGAAAATAATTTCACAGCAGAGCAATCACAGGCGCATCTGCTGTAGATGAATGTCAGACTATGTCTTATCCTAAAGTATATTCTTCGGCAGCCTCTTTATCGGGGCATAAAAACTGCTTCTATCCGATTATAATGCTTGATGTGATCCGTACTGAGCCTTGACACCATGGGTGTACACCCTCAACACCATTGGTGTTTACCCTCGACACACCAACAGGAAAGAATCATATGGGTGTAATGATTATCCCCATTAATTATCTACAGGTTCGGGGATTTTGCCTAAACAAGGTCTTCGTATGCCTGATTCATCTCATTCATCAAGGTTTCAAAGTTTTCGGAGTTCAATGCAACCTTTCTGAACATCATCTCCAAGTTCTCTTCCTCAAAATTGACCGGCGTTTCATGAAGCAGTGACATCATTCCCAACAACATCAGACGATAGACTGTTGCCTGACGCAGTCCGGCCGCCTCCGTTTTTGCCAGAGTTATCCCTGAAGCATAAGCCTGCATCTGAACACGGACAAGGGACCGGATGGCCAGAGAGACAGAAACACTGTCATCGCCAGTCAGTGGTGGGCAATCTGAAAAATAGGCACCGGCAGACATCAGATGACCTTCAAGCAGGGCGCACATATGCTTCTGATATTCGGTGGTCACCAGTTCATAGAGCTTTTTGTTTCCACAGGCATAACGCAGCAGAATTTTTGAGGGAGTCGAACCAGAAAAGTGATGCCGCTTCATATCCTCGGCCACAGCTTCTACATCAGAATAGTTCAGACGGACAAGGACCGGGAAAAGAACTGTAACAAAGTGGCTGGAGAAATTCTCAAAGTTATCCACAACTATCCGCTTGTATTCCTTGGCCTCCAGCCTTTTCTTTCCTGGGTACAGGACTTCGCCCTGGCCGGAGAAGAATGCATGAAAGTAGCCCCTGACCATCGCCGAGGCCACTCTTGAGCGGTTTACATCCGTTGTCCTCATATATCTTCTATGTTGCTTATTGTGCCTTTATTCTACGTCTCTGCGCCTTTATTATTCTTATCTGTGCCCGCCGAAGCTACCGTTGTTGCTCGGTACGTTTGAACGTGTCGGAATTGACTGTGTCTGACTGTTCGCCGTCGAGGTCGGCATGGACGGCCGGGAAGCATTCCCGAATGAAGCCCTGCCGTTGCTGCCGGTCTGCTGCGAAACTGATGTTGAACTTTGGCGGGACTGGTAGGCCGGATGATCCGTCTGTTGCCGTGAACCGCCAAAACTCTGATTGTACGACCTGTCCGGTGTCGTATTTGCATTGTCCCTGCTTGCATTGCCGAAACTGTAGTGCCGATTGTCTTGCTGTTGAGCATTCCATGAACCGCCATTCCGGTAAACTTCCTGCCTGTTCCTTGTACGGTTCATCGTCATACCCGGACGGGGCTGACGATAACCAAAGCGCCCCTCATAATAACTGCCGGCATACCTGTTCCGGCCTCCGCGATAGGTTAAATAATCTGCCGGACGAGAGCGATAGAAATGATTACGGTCCGTATAACGATTATATACCCTGTAAGCGTAACTGTCATTATACCAGTAAACCGGACGGTAGAAATAATCTTCACCTATATAATAATTATATTGTCTGGCATCCAGGACATAGAACAGGTCGCTGTTACGCCGTGCCCAGTAGTTTCCATAAAGAGAGTTCTCCCCTTGCATATTCAGCAGATAATCAAGGTTTATCTCATAGACGGCCTCGTACTGTGCGTCGGTTAATCCGAGCTCGTAGGCCATCTTGTCTGAAAGGAACAGGGCTTCACGGCGTGCATCATCGTAAGATATTCTGCCATAAGTACTGTTGTATCCCACGTTATAACCGTCATCGTAGACCGTAGCTGTCGAAGCAACAGGACCTCCGACGCCTCCACCTATCGAGAGAAACGAACCACAGGAAGTCAGTGTGAGACCTGTAAAAATCAGTGCCAATGTGTATAAATACATCTTTTTCATATCTGTAACCCTTTAGAATGACTACTTCAATCCTTTATCTGAAACAAAAATAGTCTTTTGGCTTCAAATATGAAGTAGGAATATTCCTATTCTGCAAGGGGGACTTCCTATTTTTTATTCCACCTCTTCTACTATCGTATTGGGAATTTCCTTCGACTTCAGCATTTCGTCAAGGCTCTTGAAAGTGTAGGCAGCCTTGTCTTTTACGAAAGTCTTTGTGAATCTGTCACGAAGACTCATCAGCTTCTGTACAGCCTCCTGATAGGTCTCGGCGGTAATGCGGTCAGACATTGTCTTGGCATTCGCTGGTGTAAAGTCGAAATACTGTACAAGATACTGTTGGAACTGTCGCCGCTGGTTCTGGGTCATTTCCTGCAACTGCAAGTTCATCGTGTCCTTTGTCCGATGAATGACAAAGACAAGTTCGTCCGGCTCACCGCCGCGCTGACCACGGTCATATTTCTTCTCATACTCAAAATAACAATCACAGAACCCTTTCTCGGCAAGCTCCTTCAATTCCTGCATGGCAGGATCAAGGACACGGCGGCAGAAGTCGGAAAACTTCTTATAATTGTTCTCCAGTCGCAGCATCTTTCTGAATTCCAGGGTCTTGATGACGGTCCGCCCCTTGTCTACCCAGGATTCAATGAACATATAAATTCGCTGTGTGTAACGGTTCTTGCAGGCAAAGACAATCTGTTTCCCCAGCCGGTGATAACCAAAGTCCAATGAGACGAGACGCTCGGCAACAGTATGGTCGAGTTTCAGGATTGCATATTTATTATAGGATCTGTCCTCCGGAATATAGACATCGCAGAGGTTGGTTGCCTTTGTGTACTTTCTTCCTTCAGCTGTCTTGTAAGGTATCTCTACAGGAATGGAAGCAAGCATCTTCAACGAATTCCGCAGCTGTGGATAGTGGTTCGGATCAACCCCCAGCTCCTTGAAAGGGAGTTTGATCGGCATACGCCCGTCTTCATCCAGTTCATCCGTCTGGAACAGATCCAGCTGAAAACCACGCTTGTTGTTCAGAATACCATGCAGAATCGATTGCAGGCTCTCGACGATAGACACCAGAATCCTCACCTGAATGAGGGAATAGTCATGGCGCATCATCGTCACTGCGATGGGCTGCAGAAGCCATGTTTCCTCTTCTATGGGGATAAGGTCGTTCGATATGGTACGGCTTTTCAGTGGAGCTTTCTGTGCTTTCGCTCCACGCTTCCGGGGGGTGACCTTCCGTGTGGTTGTCTTTTCAGTTGCCATGTCTGTCTTCTTTGCCTTCATCATGTATCCTATGATAGCTTCAAGCTACAAAGATACTGCTTTTATTTGAACTAACTGCTAAAAAGCTACGAAAATAACCGTCTGCTTTTCACAGCCCTGTAATCCGCTCGACAAGTCCGTATAAGCCTTGCTGGCAGAATCGCATTATCCCCGCGACGATAATTTTATCTTCGCGGGGATAATTCATTCTCAGGAATCTGTACTCCACAAGAACCCGACAGCAATACCGCCCCTTTCCGTATGAAGTACACCGCCGCCTGATACAGGACGGTACATCCGGGACATGTATCGGTGAAGCCGCTAAAATGCGATGTTGAGCCCGGCCTCTACCGTAGTGTAAGTCTTCCTTATAGGGACGATAGGGGCAGTGTCATATATGAGACGGTAGGCACCATTAATGCCGATCTTCGGCGTGATGTTATATTTCAGGTCGACAGCACCGCCGAAACGCGCCGCCTTGAAGTAGCTGTCAGGTTTTGCCTGATGAATCGCTGTGGTTGTCAGTTCCCAGTGGTCACCCAGATGGTGCTTGCAGCTGACGGACAGATGACTCTTGACACTACGGCTGTAAGCGTGCGGTTGAGCTGCATTAGGAGTAGGATCATCCCACTTCTCAAACTCATAGAACATCCCTACTGCTGCGAACATCAGGAACTTCTCCTTGTTGACCAGACGGTAACGTGACTGCAAGCCCGTGGATATCTTATATTCCATACCGCGGCTCTCAGCCCATTGCGACTCTGCATAAGGATAAATCTCAAAGGCACGACTTAGCAGATAGCGGTATTCTACATGTACGTAACCTCCGCTTACCGTCACTTTCTTACCATAGGTTGAAAACTCAAGTTTGTTGATCAGATTGACAACACGCTTGTGCCTGATCAGCAGATTGAGATTGGCTGTATTCTTGAGTGTGAGTACATTCTCCTTCTCAGTCTTGAAATCCAGCACCGGCTGCAACGCCCCCTGTATGGTCTTCGCACTGTCAATATCCATTGTCATGTTCTCCGAAAAGAGCATCTGTGAATAGGCTGGGAGGTAAGAGAATAATACCGATAACAGAAATAAGAGGGTTTTCTTTTTCATTGTTTGAAATGATGAAGCCTGTCCGAAACAAAAATAAAGACAGACATCTCGTCTGTCCGAAAAAACGAAAGAGGACAGACACAGTTGCCTGTCCCCACATGAATGGGATTATCCACAAGATGTTATTTGTCAATAATCTGAACCTTTTTGTTCAATTCGTCAATCTGCGCCTGAAGCTTGGCCATCTTCTTTTCCATCTTGCTCATATTCTTCTGGCTCTTGGCCAACTTCTTGTTGACGCTTTTCGTCTCCTTGAGTTTCTTTACCGTATCCTTTGCCTGCTTTACAGTGCTTGCAGGATCGGATGCCGTGAAATCAGTCGTAGCAACATTTGCGTCGGCATTGACGCTGGCAGCCTTTCCGCTGAGAGCATTGTAATTCGCTTTCTCCTTTTCGTAATCGAGCTGGAGCTTGTTCAATTTTGCAGTCAGGTTAAGTACTTTCTGCTGTTCCCTTAAATTGTCGACTGTAGCAGCGTTCTGGGAAAAGCCGGTAATGGCCGACAAAGACATTATCCCGATCAACAGTAATTTCTTCATATTAAAAAACATTTTAAATTCACACTGCAAAAATACATATTATTTCTTTATCACACAAGCAATAGTCCACATATTTTCTGATTTCATATATATGAAGACCTTTTTTAAAGGCAGGGACAGAAAATCAACTTATAATGTTTTTCCATTTCCGATGGGCAGAATATACCTGATAAAAGGAAAAAATCCCTTCAAAGGCGGTTCCCAGAACCAGCCTTGAACATATCCACGTGTCCCCGGCTTCAGCTCGGATACACGGGACCATGTGTCCTGACATCATTCTGCCTCCATCCTGACAGGCAGGAAATCCCTTAAAGAGAATCTTCGGGTTGTTTCCTGTCAGCCTCTGAATGTGAGTGTTTTGTGCCCAATCCGATACCGTCCAGCAGTCCGTCCAATGCTCCGCCCAGCACACCTTCTATGGCTGTCGTAGCAGGATCGATGACATTCTCCCGTAACATTTTCTGTGCTTTCTGCCTGATCTGTTCCTTCACGTTTATCTCCGACTTCTTGTAATACTGCTCTGCCGCCTTCTGAAGGTCGTCTTCGTCAACCGTAAAGATATGTCCTAAAAGTCCCAAGGAAACGACGTAGTCCTTTCCGCTGTAGTTCACCTTTCCGAGAGAACAGACCACATAGTTGTCCACCGTCACGAGATTGTCAACAGCGGCTTCGACGACCTTCCCGGCGAACGCATTGCTGATGCTTCGGAATGCATTGTCAATGAGCTCATTGCCGGTAGTGTTGGTACTGTCGTTGGCGGCATCGTTCACCGTGGCGGTAATGACGCTCGAAAGAACCTCCTTGTGCTGTTCGGGCTTCGGGCAGGTAAGTATCAGTACCGCAGCGACGACGACAAGCGTAATCAGGATGCCCGGCAGACATCCCGTATGACCTCTCTTCTGCAGCGGCTGCGGCGGAACATCGGTTGCCGATGGAGCAGACTGTGCTATAGGGGTTGCCTCTACAAACGGAACCCCTTCCGTCCCCGTTTGATTCTCTGTAGAGGCATTACCCTCCAGAATCCTGCGCAGTTCCTCTATCTGCCAGGCAGGAATCCACCGTGTGCCGCCAGCCGGCATTACCAGAGTCGTTGTCTGAATGCCGCGTTCTTCCAGCTCCTGGAGACTGTAGGGACCTTGTTTCTCATTATCAATGCTGATGTAGTATTCCATTGCTTCTTGTTTTTTCGGATGCGAAGTTATTTATTATTTCCCAACTGGCAAAGAAGTTTGCTTCTTTTTTGCAGAATGCGCGAATTGAATTGTTTAATAGAATTGTTTCTACGGGCAAATGCAAGAAAAGAGATGTTTTATGCAGGTTGATGGTAAGTGATTGAGAATGTGTGAAAAACACGGATTATCGCCGTGTATTGCTTAGAGGGTGAAAGTGCAGAAAATGTGGATTTGTGCAGAAGATACGTTACCAAATCGTTAGCCAAATGTGTGTGAATAAAACGAGGTAACGATAAGCAGTTTGTACAGTGGTGGCGATTTCTGCCATTATGGTGTTTATGCACTGAACCACAATATTTTGCATAACCAAAAACGCTTCAAAAAAGGTAACTTTGCCCACAAAAACAGAAGCGTATGCAAAAAGGGAAAATGAAGGTTTTGCTCTACCTCAAAAAGAGCGGTTTGGACAAGTCGGGGCAGGCTCCGATAATGGGACGGATAACCTATAATCGCACGATGGCTCAATTCAGCAGTAAGCTGTCGTGCAATCCCAAGTTGTGGAATGTGCGAGAGAGCCGATTGAATGGCAAGAGCCGTGAAGCAGTGACAACCAATGCAAAGTTGGAACAACTGCTTCTCTCTGTACAACGAGCGTACCAAACGCTTTGTGATAGAGGTATAGAGTTCTCTGCAAAAGACATCAAGGAGCAGTTCCAAGGCTCAATGCAGAACCGCACTACGTTCTTTCAACGCTACGACCAGATGGTGGAAGACGAGAAGCAATTGGTTGGCGTGGAGATTTCGGCACGTTGGCACTCGATGTATTACATGCTCAGAAAGCATCTGCAAGCCTTTATTCAGGAACGATATCGCACCGGCGACATTACCTTTGGGCAACTAACCGAGGATTTCTTGGACGGCTTACATCAATACAGCGTGGGAAAACATGGTCATTCACAGAGTTATTACCGCAAGATGGCATTGGCAGTCAAGAAAGTATGCCGTTTGGCTTTTCGCGAGGGTATCATAGACCGTCCTCTCTTTGACCTTGTCAAGATAGACAGAGGAGAGAGTAAACTGCCCAGAGCGTTGGACAGGGCTTCTTTTGATAGGATAAAGCAAGTCCGATTAGAAGAGGAGGAAACAGAACTGACACTTGCTCGTAACCTTTTCCTGTTCACCTGCTATACAGGCACAGCCTTTTGCGATATGATGAATCTGCGCAAGGAACATCTTGTGCAGGATGATGCAGGGGCTATGTGGCTTAAATTCAGAAGACAAAAGGCTAATCCTCTTTGTCGGGTAAACCTTCTGCCCCAAGCCGTTACTTTGCTTGATACATGCCATTCGGATGAACGGGACACGCTTTTACCGACTATCAGCTACGAGACCTATCGTTTCCTCCTGAAAGCCCTGCAACTGAGAGCAGGAATTGCCTTTCCCTTGACCGCACATATCGGACGGCACACCTTTGCGACATTGATAACCTTGGAGAATGGAGTGCCGATTGAAACGGTGAGTAAAATGCTTGGACACAGCAAGATTGAGACCACCGAGCGTTATGCCCATGTAACACCGAAGAAAGTATTTGAGGAGTTTGGTCGCTTCCTCTCTTTCACAGAAGATTTAACCCTTAGCCTTTGAGATTATGCGCAGTACATTCAACATTTTATTCTACATCAATCGCAGTAAACTGAAAGCAGATGGCACAACGGCAATCCTTTGCCGTATTACGATAGACGGCTCAAAAGTCGTGATGTCCACAGGAGAAAACACATTGCCCGGCGATTGGAGCGTAAAGCGACAGGAAACCAACGACAAGCAGCAGAACCAACGCTTGCATTCGTTTCGTGAGAAGATTGAGCAGGGGTATAATACGTTGCTCTTGCAATTTGGTGCGGTGAGTGCCGAGCTGCTTAAAAACCACTTGCAAGGTGTCGGAGCAAATCCGACCACTTTGCTTGCTCTTAGCCGAGAGGTATTATTGACAATTCAATCTACAAGAGTCTTAAGCACATACCAAAGTTGCTGTTGCTACCATAGGCAGCTGGAACTCTTTGTGGAAAGTAGAGGAAAAACAGACATTCCTCTTACGAGCCTTACGATGGAGTTTTTCGATGATTATCGCATCTACTTCAAGCGAAAAGGCTATGCCTTATCCTCAACGAAACAAAATCTCTTTTGGCTAAGCCGATTGATGTATAGAGCTGTGAGCCAGCAAACCATTCGCTATAATCCTTTTGAGGATGCCAAGTATGAGCGAGTAGAGCGAAAAATTCGCTGTCTGGGCAAGACGGCGGTTGCCCGTCTTTTGGCTATGCCCTTTCAAAACGAACAGGCGGAGTTTGTGCGGAGGATTTTTCTTTTCTCCGTATTCACAGGTTTGGCTTTTGCCGATGTGAGCAAGTTACGATACTGTGATATTGAGACAAACAATGCAGGGATACGCTATATCCGTCAGTACAGAAAGAAGACAGCTGTAGAGAGCATCACGCCTCTGCACCCGATAGCCGAGCAAATACTCTCGCTTTACCCACTGAAAGACAAGAAAGAGGATAGTCCTATCTTCGCAACCTCGATGAGTAGAATGCAGATAGGCATGCACCTCAAGGCTGTTGGCTTGGCTTGTGGCATTCGCCAATCCCTTTCCTTTCACATGGCTCGCCATTCTTTCGGTACGCTGACATTGGAGGCTGGTATACCGATTGAGAGTATTGCCAAGATGATGGGACATGCCTCTATTGCCAGCACGCAAATCTATGCGCAAATCACCGACCAAAAGATTTCAAGGGATATGGACAGGCTAATAAAAAGTTCTGCACGACACGAATAAACTCACATCTGTCATTAGAGATTTATATTTAATAAATGAGAAAAGATTCTATAAACATAAATCTATCCCTAAAGGAAGACTAACGATATTTTAACTCTTTGTGAGTGTTCCTCGCTCGTTCGTGCCCTAAGCAAATAAATCTGAAATATTATATCTGTTGGCAGTAGGAGTTGTTTTCCTTTTCTGTTGTGAGATGTGATTGATGGCTTATCTCCCTGTGAATTCGGACGGCAAAGAACAGTGTCATCAAAGTTGCAAAGATGTCGGCGACAGGCTGGGCATAAAGCACACCATTCAGTCCCCAATATGATGGAAGCAGTAATATGGCAGGGATAAAAAACAGCCCTTGTCGTCCGATATTGAACAGAAGGCTCTGCCTTGCTCTTCCGATTGCCATATATAGCGTGGAATACACAAATTGAAATCCAAAAGTGAAGAACATAATCGTATTGGCTCGAAGGGCTATCCTTGCAATTCCCTGCATAGTTTCGTCTTTGCCGAAACAACTGATGACAGGAGAGGTAAATCCCATTATGAGTATGCTCCAAAGCACACAAAACGAGGTTGTAAGTATCAGGGAACAGCGCACTGCTTCCTTTAATCGTTGGAAGTTGCCTGCTCCGTAGTTATAGCCAGTCATCGGTTGCAGTCCTTTGACAAACCCGAAGACCACGTTTGTTCCCAATGTTACAATCTTCAGAACGATACCCACCGCTGCGACAGCCTCCGCTCCATATTTCACGGCAGCCCTCTGCAACAGACTGATGGAAAGGGTCTGGAGCAATTGCAGAAAGAGCATCGAGATGCCTATTTTGATGATGTCCGCATACATTCTCATCGTGGGAGCGAACAGGGTAAACGATACTTTCACCTCTGCTTTCGAGAGGAAGAAGCGAATATAAATGGCTGTCGTGATAATTCTTGAAAGAATGGTTGCCCATGCCGCACCTTCCACGCCCCAATTGAAAGTGTAGATAAACAAGGGGTCTAATGCAACATTGACGATAGAGCCGATAATCATTGCCATTGCAGATGTTTTCGATGCACCTTGTGAAACAATGATGTTGGACATCGACACATTCAATGCCCCTATGACACAACTGATGATGAAGAGTCTGCCGTATGCTTCTGCCAAGTGCATCATACCCTCGTTTGCTCCCATAAACAGCAGGATGTCCGGCAGGAACGCATTGCACATAAAGGCAATGAGGGCAGCCAAAATCACAGAAGTAACCACTGAGACGGAAGCGACCTGACTTGCCTTGACAATCTGCTTTGCCCCCAACAGACGGGATACATACACTCCGCCGCCGACACCGAACATCAGCCCTATCCCGAGAAACAACAGCGACAGAGGAAAAACAACCGATACGGCGGCAACGGGAAGAGTTCCCAGACGTGCAACCCAGAAAGTGTCCACCACATTGTATATTGCCATAATCAGCATTGCGATGACAATAGGTATCCCCAACTTTGTCAGGGCTTTCATCATACTTCCTTCTTGTAGAATATTTACAGCGTTGTTCATCTTTATAATCTGTATCTTTTTAAGTGAATAAATTCCGCTGCAAAGGTACGGAGGGATACAGGCTGTTGCAATAGACGGACAACGGTGATAATAGCACTATTCGTGGTAATTCTTTCTGAAAAGCGTGGGAGAGACTCCTGCGACCTTAGTAAACAGTCGTGTAAAGTAGGAGTAATCGTCAAATCCCAGACTATGCGCTATCTCCTTGACGGAGGCTGTCGTATAGACCAACTTCCGCTTTGCCAACAAAATAATCTCGTCTTGAATATGACGGCTCACGCTTGTCCCCAGAACAGCATTTACCGCCTCATTCAGGTAGGCAACGGTAATGTTCAGCCGTCCGGCATAGAATGATGGCGAACGGTTAATTCGAATATTGTTTTCCAGCAAATCCCGAAATTCCCATACTATTTCCTTGTGTCTGGTCATAGTACTCTGAAATTCGGATTGAGCTATCATTGTATTCGCAACGTTATCCACGACCAATCCCACGATGACGGTGGTCAGTCGCTGAACTATTGCTTTGGCAGATGGATTTTCCATACAACCCAATTTGCGGTCAAGAAGCGATAGTAATAGTTTCAGTTCCGATATGTCGGATAGTTGTCTTTGGGGACAACCATATCTCTCAAGCGTTCGTTTTTCCTCCTTATCCACCAGTACCGAGTCGATAATGAGAAATTTTGCAGAAAGATTGGAAGCATCAATGATGCGATGCACCTGTCCCGGACGGATGATAGCCAAACTTCCTTTCCCGAAAGCGTATTCCTTGAAATCAATATCCAGACGGCATTGCCCATCCTCTATGAATCCAAAGAAATAATAATCGTCAGTATGGGAGAAAGCGTATCTTTCCAAAGGTGCCGATGTCTGGGAGACGACACTCTTAAGATAGACTCCGAAATCTGAGAGCTGTGAACTTCTATGGATGGGTAATTGGGACATTTCTTGTACTTATTTTATTCTTGACAATACACTCTCAATGTCTATCCTGCCATTGTTGAAACTTGCTCATCACGAAAAAAGCAGAGAGTAAGCTAAGCACTGTTAGGATAATCCCAACAACTGACCATAAGAACATCTGCAAAGGAGATAGAATGGAAGTCTTTGCCAATTCAACAAAGGCATAGACACAATAAGGCAAAGTCAAGATTGTGGTAATGATAACAGGTATATATTTTCGGTATATTGCCCATTGAGCAAGATGTACTATAAGATGGAGGGAATACCCTGCAAATGCAGCAAACCACCATTGATAAGCATCCAACCATACGGTACAGAAAGAAATGAGGGAAATCAGAATGAACTCGTGGACAGTCCCAATAGCAAATGTGGCTGTGGAATAATCAAAATGTCCCCTGCGTGCAAGAAACTGCTCGAATTGAGGGAAACGCCTTTTCAATTCGTCCCTATTTCTGTCAAGCCAATGCCTAAACATGATAATCTCTTCGTATTCGTGAAGCATGAATACAACGGGGAGAAGTATCATTATCAATTTTAATTTCGTCATAATGGTTTCCAAAACTCTATGGTCATCCTTTTTTTAACACATTCCTTAAATCTCTGACATACCGAGCTTGCCGATATTTCAAATAAATCTTTACAAACGGAATCATAAACCATTTCTTAGGCTCAATGTGTTCTGTAAAGTCAATCGTAGCATTCTTTTCATTGCCACTGAAAACACCGACCCAATGTCCTTTCATATTGTCATTCTTCATGTCAAACTCCCATCGACAACAAGGTTCTTGTCTTGTTACCGTGAAAGTTGTTTTATATCCACTCTTCGTTATTTCTACAAATTGCGTGTCTGATATGACCTCTATCTTTTCAACATCACTTCTCCACGAATAGTCTGTTAGCGATGTTACGACTTGCCAAACGCTCTGTAAATTGCACGGAAACGTGGCTTTTATGTTTGACATTACGATCATAAAGTTTAGTATTTCAGAAAAATAATTTTATCTCACAAATCCGTTTTTATAGAAATCATACCATGAAGCAATGTTTTCGGGAGTATTGGCTTCCAGCAATAGAAGCATCTCTCGAGTGAATTCCAAATGTCCGACACCATTTGCCGTAACAATATTCTTGTCACTAACAGCTTGTGCTTCCACATAATTCTCTGCGTTAGTGTAACCGATTCCACCCCATTGTTTAAGTTGGTCGAGACCGTTGCCCGTATGTTTTACGTTGTTTAGGAAACCATGCAAACATAGAAACGAAGCTCCGTTACATATCGCCCCGATGATTTTACCTTTATCCAAAGCCTCCTGTACCAAAGGTACGACAAGTTCTGCTTCAGGCGAGTCCCAACGGTTGCCGCCGATAAGCACTAATGCGGCATAATCTTTCGGCATATTCTCAAAAGAATAATCGGGCAAAGTTCTGAAACCTCCAATGGAACAGACTGTGTCCGATGTCGGGGCAACGGTATGCACTTCATACTTTATTTCACCGCCCGGTATCACGCCCACGTGAAGAGCTGTGGAGAGAAAAGCCCCCTCCCAATCCGTGTATTCATTCAATATGATAAATAATACTTTCTGTTTCATTGATATATCTTTTTTACTTTAATAACTTTGCTGCAAGTTTGTAAGTGAACATAATTCGAGGATTGGATAAATCCCATTGCTGCACTTCCTGCCGTATCAATTCTGTGTACTTCTTGCTTATATCCCTTAAAGCGTTTCCAACGGATTTCCGAAGATATTCGCTTTCGTGTGCTTTGTGCTTACTGATTAGGGCAATGGCAACCGATGGGTTCTCTTTGAAGAATGGGCAACTTGTCCAAATCCTCAATCCCTCCGTTACTGCACGGACAACATTCGGATTATCACTATTTATCCACTCTTCGATGAGTGGCAAGGACGCTTCATATCCTCTGTGTTTGCAAATCTCATCAAAAGCCTTTGCAAGCATTTCCTGCACACGCCAATTTTCATCAGTGCTTACTTGTTCCTTTAAAAAACGAAGCGCATTATCATTCTCTACAGCTAAAAGTCCAAATAATGTAGTTGCTAACATTCGGGCTTGATAGGCTTCGTGCTTGAACAAGTCAAGTGCCAATTCAAAACATTGCTTTGGGGGATACATTTTCATTATTTCTGTAGCTCCATCGTTGATATGCTTGAACCCATTTTCAATTCGCAGAATATGATTAAGAATATCATTTATTTTTTTCATTCCAATGTAGTTAAAAATGCAATAAAACCTTATATGTGGTAGTAATACAAAAATTAGGTGAGAAGATAAACAGGTGAATAGTAGAGGGGCGTAAATTTAACCTTATAATGTCACTAAAAGTCTATCTTAACAACTGAAAGTTCACCAGATGTAGATGTGTCCTTCTTTGATATTCTACATCCAAGTTTTGTATAAAATAACAGGGGCGACAAATATGGTTGTCCATTAGATTTAACATATCTATCGTTGTCAATAACCCAAGCACTGAGATGCTTTTCTTTTGAGATGAGATATTTCAGTATTATACGTCCAATTCCTTTTTTCTGAATAGTCGGAGATAGTATAATAGCAAACCAACGAAGACCATCTCTATCAAATGTAAAAGCCCATCCTTTGATTATATTGTACGACAAGTCCATCAATAAATAGTGTGTGACATTCTCTAAACTATCTAAGTAATGATTAAAACTCTGCAATGAACTACGCGATATAATAATAGGATACTCATCATTCCATAAACGAAGAAGAACCTTTTTCTCTTCTTCGGATAATAGACTCTTCTGTAGTAATTCCAGATTAAATGCTTCTAAATTTATTTTCATATTATTGAGAGGATGTCTTTGATATTTAAACACATAATACGCTCAACTGCAAAGGTATTGTTTTTTATAGGCTCTACAAAGAAAACTCAAATATTTAATGCAAATTGAAAACGAGAGTGTGTTATACAGAAGGAAAAAGAAAAACCTGCACCGTTATTGATGCAGGTTTCTGTTTACGTAATTCTCTTGTAAAATCCGTTGCAGGTCGGACATACGATAGAGTATCTTTCCTGCAATCTGCGTGTATGGGAAAATGCCCTTGTCCCGATAATCCTGTAAGGTGCGGGGAGAAAGAAAGAGCCTTTCGCAGACCTCTCGTCCTGTGAGATAGAGTTCGCCCTCAAACAGGGGGCGGTGTGTCTGTGCCGTTGTTCGCACACGCTTCGTTAGGTTTCTGATACCCGAGATGAGCTGGTTCATCTCGGGTGTTTCTTTGCTGATGGTTTCGTATTCCATAGTTCGTTTTATTTATGAGTATCAGACTTGGCGAGGAGTGTCTCAACGTCCTCATGTTTGTAATAGCACTTATGCCCGATTTGAATGAATGGTAACACGGAGGTGTCCCGATAATGCTGGAGTGTCCGCTTACTGATGTTCAATATTCGGCACACATCCCCATTGTGCAGAAGGTCGGGCAGTTCGGCAGGTGGGGCGAAATGCTCATTGAAGCAGTCGGTCAGTTCCACAATGCTCTCTTTCAGTTTCTCCCAAGCAGAGGTGTCAATAGCTGTAAATCTCATTTTTCGTTGTTGTTTTATTTGCGTTATTATTGATTTCTGACGCAAAAGTAAGCAGGAGTTTTCGGTTTTTGAAAGGGTTGGGATAAGCAGGGAAGAAGAGGGAAACGGCAGGAAGTCCGCACACCATACATCCCCTGTTTTTCCTTTTCAAATCCTCCTGCACCGCCCGAAAATCCATTTGTTCCTTTCGGATAGTGCGAAACCTTGCGAAAGGTTGCAGACTGCACAGTTATCCATCGTGCAATCCGCACACTTATTTTGCCTGTTTCTCTCTGTTTTTGAGTGAAAAGGGGGCTTTCTCGTTGTGTCGTAGCAGAGAAAAGTGATGTACTCTGATGCAAGAACACCGCAACCTTTGGCTCTGCGAAAAAGGCTGTCTAACTTGGCTTTGGCAATCATAAGCGTGCCAAACATCAAAAACAAGTAACAGAAAGCAATCCGCACAATGAAAAAAGAAAACAATGACAACACTTCAAGGAATACCCAAATAGAGGAGTTCCTTTCGGATCGGTACGAGTTCCGTTACAACACCGTGTTAAACCGGGCAGAGTACCGTCTGCGAGGAACGGGCGATTACACAGCCATAGACCGCTACCGTATCAATACCCTCAAACGAGCATTGGACAAGGAAGCGGGCGTACAGACCTCGCCCGAGAACCTGTACAGCATCATCGAAAGCGATTTCTCCCCACGCATCAATCCTGTGCAGGCTTATTTCCACAGCTTACCGATAATGGAAGAAGCCAAGAAAGGAGCGATTACCGCACTTGCCGACTGCGTGAGGGTAGCCAATCCTGAGAAATGGAAAGAATACCTCACCAAGTGGCTCGTGACAGTGGTCGCCAATGCGATGGACGACAAGCAATGTCGTAATCATACCTGCCTTGTGCTGACAGGCGAGCAGGGAAAATTCAAAACCACGTTCCTTGACCTGCTCTGTCCTCCGTCTCTCTCCGATTACCGCTATACGGGGAAGATATACCCACAGGAGAAAGACGTGCTGAGTCTTATTGGTCAAAATCTCATCATCAACATTGACGACCAGCTCAAAGCCCTCAACAAACGGGACGAGAACGAACTGAAGAACCTTATCACCTGTCCGCAGGTGAAGTACCGTATGCCTTACGAGAAGCATATCGAGGAGCGACCTCACTTGGCAAGTTTCGTGGCTTCGGTCAATGGCAACGACTTCCTCACCGACCCGACAGGAAGCAGACGCTTCCTCCCTTTTGAGGTGCTGGCGATAGAGATAGACAGAGCCAAGAGCATTCCGACGGATGCCGTGTATGGCGAAGCCAAGACCTTGTTGAATGAGGGGTTTCGTTATTGGTTTAATGATGAAGAGATTATTGAATTGCATAGAAACAGCGAAGCCTTCCAAGTCTATACGACCGAGATGGAGCTGTTGCTCCGCTATTTCACCTTTCCCACGGAAGCGGAGAATGCCACCAAGCGTTTCTATATGACCAATTCGGAAATCGCGGGTTATCTCTCCTGCTATACCCGACAGTCCCTCTCCGCCAAGCGGATGGGTGAAGCCCTGCGAAAGGCAGGCTATGCGAGAGAATGCCGCAGGGTAAATGGCAATCCTGTATATGTGTATGCCGTTCGCAAGTTTTCCCCCGAGCAACCGCCATAGCCCCCTGTTGTTACCTACTCCTTTGCAATACCCCTTTCTCTTTTCTTTCCTATTCTCCTTACTACGTTACTACAACTAAGGATAATACAGTGAAAGAGAAAGGATTGCAAGGGATATTTATCTTGCGACACGGCTTACTACCATCTTTCTACGCTTCTACAAGAGAGAATAAATGAGGAAAGGTGTAGATAGGAGGTGTCGAAGGATAAAACCAAACGAAGTGTTACACTTTTCTCTTTCACTGTCAATCACTTATCCGAGTGTCGAAGGGTAGTAAGATAAAAAGGGGAAATTCCCAAAAGAGAAAACAGAGTAAACAATGAAATAACGAACAAATGAATATGAATAATCCAAATCCAACGATAACAGCAATGAACAACGAATATTACGACCTACAATACATCAAGGCGATACCGATAGCCGACTATCTGCATGCCTGCGGTATCGAGCCTGCCAAGCGTTATAACGGCTATGCCCTTTATCACGCACCCTACCGAGAAGACCTCAACGCCAGTATGAAAGTGGACTTTCGGCAAAACCTGTGGCACGACTACGGCACAGGTCAAGGTGGAAGCATCATCGACCTTGTGATGTTGTTGCAAGGGTGCGATGCTCACAAAGCAATGAGCCATTTGGCAGGGAACAACCTTTCCTTTCATAGTGCAACTCCTCCAAAGGAAAAAGTCGCTGCACTGTCCCCGAGCGCAAGGCACATTCTCGGCATCAGCGAGGGGTTGCCCCCACACCTGCAACGCTATTTGCAGGAGGAACGCAAGATTGACCTTTCACTTGCCAAACCCTATCTGCGTTCCGTATGCTATGAGGTGGGAGGAAGAACTTACACCGCCATAGGATTTGCCAACCGTGCAGGAGGATATGAGCTTCGGGACGACAAGACATTCAAGGGAACAATTGCCCCAAAGGACATATCCGTGATTGCAGGAGATGCGAACAACGTCCCTCACTGCATCTTCGAGGGCTTTATGGACTTCCTTTCCTATCTCACGATGAAAGGAAAAGAAATCGCTCCCAGCCTTGTGCTGAACTCCGTAAGCAACATCCATAGAGCCGTTACATATCTCCGAGAACATCATATTGGCTGCGTCCGTGCATTTCTTGACAACGATGAAGCAGGACGGCGAGCCATGCAAGTTCTTCAATCGGCAGGAATGAGCGCAGAGGATATGAGCCGACATTATGGCGGATATAAAGACCTCAACAAGTATCACGTTTCACGTCAGAAAGCGATGGAACAGAAACAGAAGAAAACTCAATCGGTTGTCAAACGGGGATTTCGCAGATAAGGCAAATGAATGCAATTATAACCAAGTATCAATCGGGTATCCTTAGGGACTAAAAGAGAACAAGAAGCTGACAGATGACTTTGTTTCGATAGCGAGGCAGTTTGCTCAACTGCAAGTTTCTCCAAAAGAAACTTAGAAACAAAGCCCTCTGAGCATTCAGAGAATGCAATTACCGTAAAGGTGGGCTTCGGACAGGGCGGAGCGGCATTTAGTAGAAATGCCATAGCTCATTAGGGCATTTTCTTCACGCTCCACTCCGTCACCGCTAAAAAAGCCCTCCTGAGCCAAGGGACTCCGCCCCTTTGGATACCCCTTAAAGCAACCTTCAATTTATGGGCTACGCAGTATTACACATAGATAAGGCTCGGGGCAACGACTCGGCAATGAGCGCACACATCGAGCGTACATTCGTGCCGAACAATGTCGATGCCACCCGCACGCACCTCAACCGTGAGTTGGTGCAATTCCCCGCAGGTGTCACCAACCGCACGGAAGCTATAGAACACCGCATTGCCACGGCAAACATCTACCGTAAGGTAGCAGACAACCAAGTCAAGGCTTTGCGATTTATCCTTTCTGGCTCGCACGAGGATATGCTCCGGCTTGAAAGCGAGGGGCGTTTGGGAGAGTGGTGCGACAGTACGATGCAATGGCTTTACTCCACCTTTGGTAAGGAAAATGTAGTGGCAGCTACGCTCCATGCTGATGAGGAAACACCGCATATCCATGCAACGATAGTACCCATCGTGCAAGGAGAAAGACGGAAAGCCAAGACCGAAGCCGAAAACGGAAAACGCAAGTACAAGACCAAGAAGAACAAGGTACGGCTTTGTGCCGATGATGTGCTTACCCCGAAGAAATTGGAGGAGTACCAAACCACATACGCAGAACAGATGAAACCTTTCGGGTTGGAGAGAGGTATATATGGCTCGGAAGCCAAGCACCGCTCTAATATGGAGTATTACAAGGAGATACTCAAGGAGACGGAACTGAAACAAGCCGAAGAAGCCGACCTTATCGAAAAGGTAAGGGATTTGGAGAAGCAGGCAGGTAAACTTCGGGTAAAGGGTACGCTCTACTCGCTCTTTGGCAACACGGAACTTGACAAGGCTGAGAAGCGTATCGGAGAGTTGGAGAGGGAGATGGAGCGACAGAAGTTCCTTTCAGAAAAGGAGAAAGCCGAAATCCGCAAGGAGGTTATTCTCCTGCAGGATACCGTTGCAGCCAAAGACAAGACCATAGCCGGACAGCAGAAGGAAATCAAGGCGTATGAGGAGGAGCGAAGTTTCATTCGGTGTTTCTTCCACAGTTTCTACCTCTTGCTCAATATCCGTCTGTTGCTCCGTAAGATGGGCATTGATGACGACACCTTTGTCAGAATGCACCAAAAGCAGGTAGCGGTACATAGTACGGCTGATGTGTATTCTGGAATGTACAAACGTAACTTCACCGAGGAAAATGCCGAGATGCGCATCACCACCAATGAGAAGCGGCAGCCTATCCTCACCATCAACGGTCTGTCCGTCCCCGACTGGTGTGAGCAGAAGTGGCAACAACTCATTCACCGCAACCGCTCGCAACGGCTGTAATCGCTTTTTCTCTCATCGGGAAAAAAGAAAAACACGAAAGGACGCTCACTTTTCAACGCAAAGTGTTACCTTTGTATCTGAAACAGTGAGCGTTCTTTAGTTATTCAAAATATTTTGTATCGGTGACTGCGCTTTTCTGTCGAAATAAAAAGCAAAGCAACTACTTCCAAACTGAAGGAGGAGTGGTTGAATAACAGATAGATAGACAAACTCTAAGAGATGTCTCAGTATAGCTTCTCATATAACTACGATTCGCTGAATGATGCGTTCAATGCGGTGAATAGGAAGGGAAAGATGCAGAAAAGGTATCTTTCACTTGAATATTTAGATGCAGCTCAGAACTATCGTGAGATGAGAAAGGAACTAAATGAGATATTGCGGAAGAAAAAGGCAGAGCGTACCGAGGAAGAAACGAGTCATGTTGACCACTTAAAGCAATCGATGAAGGAGAATGCCCAGCAACAGAAAGCCTTGCTTCAAGAGCATCTTAGCAAAGTATCTTTAAATATTTTATCAAGTAGTTTTCGTTTCAATCTTACGCCAGATGCGTCAAAAGATCCGCAGAAACCAGTTTATTCTATTGGAGCTACAGCTGAAGAGTTTTTCGCAATGCAAGTTCTTTGCCGAAATGTGAAAAAGCTGTTTAAGATATCCATGTCAAGTCGCGACGAGATACTTTCTCAGTTAAAGATGCTGTTGAGGGAGGATAAAAGTAGGTACTATATCATCCGAACGGATGTTTGTCATTGTTTCGAGTCGATACCACATGATAAGTTGTTTGAGTATTTGGAGGGTAACAATCTGCTTGATGTAAAGAGTAAATCCCTTTTGCGAGGACTCATCCGAAAGGAGTTTGAAGCCAAGAATCTGCGCCCACTTGTGCCAACCTTACAAACTGGTATTCCACGAGGTTGCGCTATCAGTTCGCTACTATCTGAATTCTATTTGTCCAAGATAGATGAGGTGATAAAGAGATTTTTGCCAGGTGTTTTATTTCTTGGTAGATATGTGGACGATATGGTGCTTGTTATTCACCCTGATATCAGAGATGAATACCATAAATCAATAGATTGGTACATTGAAGAGCTTAAGGAAATTTATTCTCAAAAGGGATTGACAATACACACACCATCAGATGGCTTAGGAAAATGCTATATGTATGATTCGGCTAATGCAATAGATTTAGACTTCAATCTATTAGGATATAATATTCATATTGGCTATGAGAATAAAGATAGTCTGCTATTCTCGCTCTCTCAAGACAAATTGAAAAGTATTACAAATAGAATAGATAAGTCGTTCACTACTTTTGACAATATGATTGATATAGTAGGTTTCGATGTAGCAGCACACTATTTGTTTGATGCACTTCATGTATTGACCTGCAACATAAATCTGTATAACGCAAAAAAAGGAGTTAAGGTTGGCATCTTTTATTCCAATCAGCTATTGGATAATAAAAGAAATCTGTCATACTTGGATGGACAATTGAGTCGCAACATAGGTAGGCTGAGTCTTTCTTCAAAGACATCTATTGCAATTGCAGATAGGGCTGTACTAGAGGATAGACTGAAACGAAAGCTTGCTTTACTATCTTTCACAAAAGGATTTGATTACCCTCACAAGCGTTACAAAGTAAAGAAGCAAAGACTACGAACTATAAAATCATCGTGGGTATGAGAAAGAGAAAGAAGATAAAGCTTAGTTATAGCAAAGAGCGAGTTCTCTTTTCCGATGTTTTGCCCTACGAATGTCCTATAATATTCTCAAACCGATATTTGTATCGATTTCTTGCCAAGTATTTATGGGTTGGTGAAAAACAAAAGGTTGATAATATCACGTGGAATATATTGAAACAATCTAAACGTTTGGATGAAAAGGATGCGAATGCTTTTGCTGCATTGCTATTCGGATGTTATGAAAAGGGTAATGAAATCGGGACACTCCAACATCGACTAAATGCTCTATTCTATCCTTATCATTTCAACATAGCTCACAAGCCGAATAAGAACAGAACGCTATCAATTATACATCCATATAGCCAGTGGCAAGTAGTAGAGTTTTATAATCAGTATAAGTATTCTATACTATATCTTTGCAATCAGAGTAAATACTCTCTTCGCAAACCACACAAGATAGCACAATACTTTTACTATAGAGATCGACTTCATCGAAAGTTGTTAGGACATGAAAGCGACAAAGTTGAATTGTTCTTCAATGAGTATGAGAACTTAAAAACTTACTTCAGTTACGAGAAGTATTCAAATATATACAAGTTCTATGAGGATTACAGATACCAACGAGCAGAAAAGAAATTCAAACATCTTGTGAAGTTCGATTTACAGAGCTGTTTCGACAGTATTTACACGCACACCATAAGTTGGGCGACTGCAGGAGGTGCGGACAAGGTGAAGGTTTTGCCCGGATATCATGGTTCATGGGTTGGTGATGCGTTTGACAATCTAATGCAGTCGGTCAATGCTCGTGAAACGAATGGTATTGTAATAGGTCCGGAATTCTCTCGAATCTTTGCAGAGATTATACTTCAGTATATAGACCAAAAGGTTGAGCAGGAATTATTGGAAGAAAAGCTTTGTCAGAAATCTAACTATGAGTGTTATCGGTATGTTGACGATTATTTCCTATTCTATAATGATGAAAAGGATAGGAGTCTCTTCATGGAAAGTCTAACAAAATGGCTGAAAGAATTCAAATTACAAATCAGTCCGTCCAAAACTGAAGAGTTTGAAAGACCTTTTATAACAAAGGTTACAATAGCCAAACAGCGAATTGAATATTTATTTAGCCATATATTCTCGACTCCACTTTGGGAAGAAGTAGAGTCAAATTTGGAAGTGGAGAAAGAAGATGAAGCTGAAGACGAAAATTCGGATAAAGACAGGGAAATACTATATAAGAAATTCAATATATACCTGCCTGCAAATGGGGTAAATACTCAAATAAAAGCAATAGTTAAGGAATGTGGGATTGAATATCGCGATATAGCAAACTATCTGCTTGAGAAAATGAGCCAACGCCTTGACGCTTTTCTTAATCGATATGAAATGGGCTTCAAGAAATATGAGCGTCTGATATCAAAAGAAGATACAGATAAAAATAAAGTAGAAATTCATGTACAAAAAGTACAAAGGAAACTCACAACTTATCTTGTATCTATAGTCGATGTGGCGTTCTTCGTATTTAATAGCAACAGACAGGTAAATACTACATTGAAACTGCAGAAGATATGAATTCCATTGTTATCTATGCAAAGCGGCATGGTGATTTCAAAACTAATCCTGAGGTTAGATTCCAAACAATAAGCAAGGACATTATCTTTAAGAAGATTCAAGATGAAATAGCCTTGGTACTAGCTACAACGGATTCACATCGAAATACCTTGCATGAAAGTCTCTATCTGTTAATATTAGCCAAAGAGTTAGGTTCTGCATATCTGTTCGCACCTGAAGTTATTAAATCATTTATTGATAAAAGTGACTTGCAGTATAACCTATTCGCATGCATTATATTGATGTATTATTATGCTAACCATAAGTGTTATAATGAGCAAAAGACAGTGTTGAAAGATAAGATTTTGAAAAAGTATCGGCTTGTTGCGGAGTCGGAGCGTAAACGCAATTCAGAACTCACGATTCTTACGGCGGATATGATGACTTGTCCCTTTGTGGATGATGCATATAAGCAAAAGCTCCTTACATTGATGGGCATTGCTGAGATGAAAGATCAACAAATGATATTGCGTTTTGCTAAAAAGCAAAAGTACATCTTCACTCGCTGGACAATGTTTAATTTGAATAAAGAATTACAGGCAAAGATTTCACAGGAGGTATATTCGTAGCTTCTGTAACAGCTGTTGGTCCAACTATACATTCACACACATAACCTTCAAGCTAGCCGAAATGACGCAGGAAGTTACGTTTTCCAAAATGGTTGGTTAGGATTGTACCGAATGTGAAATCTTTCCTTTTAATGGTGTGTCCATCGTATTCATTATTGAAAGCGCATGCACAAAGAATAGCCCCCGACAATGAACGAAGAATGGATACCTTATGGTCTAATTAATATTTCGAGACCTCTGCAAAAGTCCCACAGTAGAGGACTTTGAATAACATAACTTGCTGATAGTCAGGCGTAGTGTTTTGAGCAAACGGAGTTTTGCAGAGGTCTCATTTCCGATTAGTGTGAGCAAAAGTGGCAACAACTCATTCACCGCAACCGCTCACAACGGCTGTAAATCGCTTTTTCTTTCATCGGTAAAGAAGAAAAACATGAAGGGATGCTCACTTTTCAACGCAAAGTATTACCTTTGCAACAGAAACAGTGAGCGTTCTTTGGTTATACAAAATAATGAGCTTTCAAGAATATCGCTCATTTCCAAATCGTTACCTATACAACCAATATTTAATCGCAGAGTATTTTGTTTTAAGCACTTAGCCCAATATCATATTTTTTTAGCGGTCGGTTTTACCAAACGGATTTTCACCTGTTTCCTTGCACATATTAAGGGGGA